>Ga0172373_10003860_pt1 | contig 21485 bp, 27 predicted proteins | sample Lak10m_2_FD_114546 | JGI IMG/M metagenome (GOLD analysis project Ga0172373, IMG submission 114546) | Freshwater microbial communities from Kabuno Bay, South-Kivu, Congo - kab_092012_10m | ecosystem: Environmental > Aquatic > Freshwater > Lake | place: Democratic Republic of the Congo...
TCAAGCGATGTCTCTTTTGGGCCGCATAGAGATCTTTTATGTTCTTATATGGCACAAAAGGGATTGTAGCATGATACTCTATCCCCGAAAAGATACTACTCGTTTACTCCGCGGGGTCAACAGAGACGGGTGCGCTGTAACGGACTCTATCGAATTCGCTGGCGCGCTCGAGGAATTGTCGATTGGCTTTATCGAGAAGCTTGCCGTCTAGAACATCGCTCGTGGAAACGGTGCCCACAGCACCCTCAAGAGGGTCCGGCTGACTCACCGTGGAATGAAACCAGTATGCCCATGCAAATACCGCCACCGCCAAGGCGCTGGTGACACCGAGCACTAGGTACCAGTCACGTGATGGATTGTGTGAGAGATGCTTCATTGCTTGTATTTTACCACCCGCAACGTCACAATAGCCGTCCACGGCGCATTGCGCACCACCTTGGTCGCATCTTCAGAGGTACCCTTTGAATATGATACCGCATCGATTGCCGACACATATGGCAAGCGCTCTAGGAGGCGGATCGAATTGGTCACCGCCGACCACGACCCAGTAACACTGAGTGTGGCAACAAGGTTTTCTGTACCGAGCACCGTATCACCGTTTTGGCTGGTGGTGTAGCTGGTGATTTTCGCAGTAGCACCAACAGATGAAGCGAGGCGCTCAAGATAGCTCGCAAAGGCAGCGACCTCCGGACCTTTTAGGAAGGCGCCATCTAGACGCAGTCGTTCGGCCACCGTACTCGAGGCGAGCTTCTTCAGTGCCTGAAAGTGATCGACCTTGTACTGCTCGGTCTTGATTTGCTCCGAAAGCTGGGAGATTGTATCCGACTTCTGCCCCACTTCATGCAAACCATACCAAAGTACCGCTGAAGCACCGACACAAAGAGCGGCGGAAGTGACGAGAGCGATTTGTAATCCAGAAGTACGCATAAAGGTTACATCAATGAAAGAAACGAGATACTAAAGTCGATGTTGGTTGGCTTTTGGAAGTCTGGTACCGGCAAGACCACTGACCGAAACTTTTTTTCTGCTTGGAGTCGCTGATAAAATTGGAGGAGAGACAAGCGATCGGCTGCTCGACCAGACAGCGTAATCTTTCTCGCCCGCACCCCCTCCGCAAATTCATCGGCCCCAAAGCGGAAAGCATTGAGTGTGATTCCCGTAGTCTGATGACTCACCACCCGTGACACCATCTCACTCATCATCGATGTCTCTAGGTATGGACGAGCGAGATCGAGCTTTGTTTTTGTGACCCCGAGTAGCTTGGATACCGAATCGTCAACTCTCTGCACGGCCACTTCGTGTACCGATCGGTACTGTGTTTCGAGCAATATTGCTTGATTGATCGACGAAACATAGGCCGGGATCAAAGACACACCAGCCAAAAATACCAACACAGCGAGAGCAATCAGACACAGCGAGAGCACGCGGAGACGATACTCGTTGGATACTGTTTTTTGCACATCGAGAGGGAGGAAGTTGAACATGGGATTATGAAGATTGACGTGAAGCAAACGATGTCAGAGCCGAGCCGATTGCCGAAGCATAGCTGAGTGAGTCTGGTCGGGTAATCTGTGGAATAAAAGCTTCAAAAGCGAAAGCATTTCGCCACACGTTACCAACCTCAGTCTCAATCTTCATCGTTGTAGAAATATACTCATCGAAACCGCAGAGGTGCGCACCGCTCCCACAGAGGTAAATCTTCTGGATCGGCTTACCCGCCAATCCACTTTTGTCGGGATGACTTTGCCAATACGACACAATGCGATTCATCTCATCACGCAACGCGGAGGCCGTGTTTGCAAGAGAGTAAAATAGCTCCACCGCCTCACGGTTTTTCATCATCACTTCCCCACGCTTCACTTTCAGCGCCTCCTCATGGCTCAGTGAGAGGTGTTTTTCAATAGCTTTTGTGAGCGACTCTCCGCCAAAAGACAGCGTGGCGGTAAACTGCACCGCGCCCTCACTGACCACATATATTCCCGTAGTCTTTGTGCCGATGTTGGTGATAAGGTAGGTTCCCATATCACCCTCACGTATCACAGCACGAGCAATCGCATCCGCATTCATATAAAAAGCAGTGGGCACCAACCCAGCCGACTTGAAAAGCTCGACGTATCCCTCAACAAACTTCTTTGGAAACACCGCCACCGCTACATCTATTGTTTCTGGCTTTGAAGACGTTGGGAGGATCACGAAATCAAATATCGCTTCCGCCGGCAATAACGGCACATGCTCTTCGAGCTGAAATTCAATCGCCTGACGAACTTGTGTCAGTGGAATATGTGGCAGACTAGTACGAAAAATGTAGGCTTTGTCTTCTGGCAAGGTGACGTGAACAAAAGACAAATTGAGCTCTTTTTTTATCGCCACCAATGCATCCCTCAGCTCTGTATTGGATTGAACATCTTCACCATAAATAGCGCCGCTTGGGATACTCCGAGTGACGGCCTTGTCGAGCGACAACCCTTTGTGTGAACGGCGAAATGTGACAACACGCATCGAATGATACGAGAGATCGACACCGGCGGCTGGCATGGTGAGAAACGCTGGCGGCGGAAAATACCTACCAAAAAATGAAGTTTGAGGAAAGGACAACATGCACTACTAGTATACCGCTGTGTCTCGCGAGCGTCGAGAGCGCAGATACCCATGAATGATCGGTACGAAGGAGATAGCGATAATACCGAGTATAATCGGCAACAAATACCGATCGACAGACGGGATAAATGTACCGAGAAAGTATCCAAGCGTCGTGAGACCAATCGCCCAGATTGCACCCCCGATAATGTTGTACGTAAGAAATGTCCGATAGTCCATTTTTCCCACTCCAGCCAAAATCGGTGCGAACGTACGAACAATCGGCACAAAGCGTGCAAGGATGATGGTTTTCTTGCCGTGCTTCTCATAAAAACGCTGGGCTCGCTCGATATGCTTTTTGTGAAAAAAGAGTGAATCCTCACGAGAGAAAATAGCGGGGCCCGTCTTCTTGCCAAACCAGTACCCCACGGAATCTCCCAACACTGCTGCCACAAAGGTACCAATAAGAAGCCAACCGATCGGCAGAAATCCTTGAGAAGCCAGGAGACCGGCAGTAAAGAGGAGCGAATCACCAGGAAAAAAGAAGCCGAAAAAGAGACCAGATTCGGCAAACACCACGGCCACCACCCCAGCGAGGCCGGCAGTTTTCACGAGAAACAGTGGATCGAGGAGTGATAAGAAGCTGTCCATTGGAGTATTTCGTGTTATTTCGCAATAGTACCCGGCGGTATATCGGTGTTTGGCTCAAGAAGCGAGAATTTTCCGTCTGGAGTCGATACAGCAAAGAGCATACCGTTGCTTTGATAGCCGCGGATCGTGCGAGGTTCGAGATTGGTCACAAACATACACACCTTCCCCACCAGCACGGCCGGATCTGGAAAGTATGTTGCGATGCCCGAGACAATCTGTCGCGGCGACGTTTCCGCAAAATCTACTGATAGCTTGAGTAGCTTGTCGGTGTCGGGGATTTTTTCGGCACTCAATATCTTGCCGGCGCGAATCTCGATCTTTTTGAAGTCTTCGAAAGTGGCAAAAGCAGGCTTCGCGGGAGCAGTCGGTGCGGCTGGTGCTGAATTTGCAGCTGCAGGAGTCGTAGCGGCCGTCGATGTGATTGGTTGTGGTTCCATAGTTATGTATTATACCCGACGATACAAGCGAAGCGACTACGCGCGATGCTTTTCTAAATAGCTTTTGAGGATGAGGGCGGCGGCCGAAGCGTCGAGCATCGCATTCTTCCCTTGGAGATGCTCCGCTTCGGCCGAAGTCATAAATTCCGGCTCCAGATGTATTGGCAGACAAGTCGCCCTCTCGAGCTCGGTCTTGAAAGCGAGGGCGGCTTTCATGATCGGATTGTCCTGCTGCTGAAAATTCTTCGACTCCCCCATTACAATAGCGCCGACTTTTTGCTCGACAGTTAGCGTTTTGAGTCGCCCCACAAGTTGCGCATCGTTTGGCAAGACACTGTGAGGAAGAGCGAAATTCCCCGCCTCATCGGACAGTGCCACCCCTACCCGCTTTTTCCCGAAATCGATACCCATGTGACGCATCGAGGTATTCTGTCATAAAAATCAGCAAAATCGAAATGTTTGATGCAGCAAAAAGGAGTAGTTTTGGTATAATGGATGAGTGAGTGAGCCTTACAAAAGAAAACCGAATGTCTCTTGCTCAATCTGCCAAAAAGCAGTGTACAGACGACCAGGGCAAATAAAATCAACTGGTGGCCGCGTATTTTGTGGCCAGGCCTGTTACGGCAAATCATGCAGAAGGGAGGTTCCCTGTGTTGTGTGTGGAAAGTTAGTTTTGGGAAGTTTAAACAAGAAGACTTGCAGTCGCCATTGTTCGAACATCCACCGTACAGGTATCAAATATAATAGAGGTAGCCCTCGAGATAATGTGAAATCGCAACAATCTTTAAAGATACGGTTATTGAAAGAACGGGGGCGTATCTGTGAACGTTGTAGTTACGATAAATATGAGATCCTGCAGATCCACCACAAGGATCGAAACCGTGATAACAATCGGATAGAAAACCTGGAATTGATCTGCCCAAATTGTCATTATGAGGAACATTTTTTGAAAAATAGCTGGCTTCGAAAAAGATCGGAAGGAATTATTGAACCGTAATAGATGTTGCAACAGTCTATTTTTCTGCTATGATGCGGCAGATGGAGGGGTCGCATAGTTGGTCTAGTGCGCTCGTCTTGAAAACGAGTACGCCGCAAGGCGTCGCGAGTTCGAATCTCGCCCCCTCCGCAATAAAAACCTGTTATCGGTGTGACCCGAGTACCTAAAAAGGCCATTTTAAGTTAGAATTAACACATGTTTAGTCTATTCAAAAAAACAACCAATTAAGCTAGTCAAACACCAATATAAAAATTTGGTTATTCAACTTCCTGTAAGTTGGAAATATGAATTAGAGGAAGGAGACCTAGAAGCTTGTTTTGACCCGAAATCGCAAAGTACCTTACGACTTCATATAATCAAAGCTTCCTCTCCAGCGGATAAGACTTCAGACGAGAATATAAAGTCTTTAACTGGTAACCAGTCTTATGTTACTACGCTGAAAGGGTACCTCTTAACTAAGCCTACTCGCAGCGACACCACTGAGAGTGGTAAAAATATTACGATCATCACTTGGAAATTAATCAACCCGACTGGCGATGAGAAAATAATTGCTGTCCTGACATATACGATTTTGTCAGAAGAGAAAGATTCAGAACAAGAAAAAGGAATGATTGCTATTCTTGAAAGTTCTCTGAATGATTCTGAGCTGGTATAGTGCGTATTTTAAAATATCTACCCGACCCGAGTGCCTCGTTTGAACCTCTAAAATTCTCCCAAACAACCCTTACGGTGTCTCAAGGTTTTGGTACTAAACCCACATGGCCCGCCTCAAACAAAAAGACTCTCGGATCCGAGAGTCTTTTTGTTTCTTCCCCTCACCGCCTCCCCTCTGCTATAATCCCCTCATGAAACAAGAACAAAACTATACGATCTGGCTCTGGGTGTTTGTTGGTGTCGTCCTCATTGGTGTTGTGGCAGCCATGGTGAAGCTCGCCTCTGTCACCAACTCCGGCACACCTACGGCAGTACAGACAGTAAACATCCTCCCCACCGTCAGCTCGGCCGACTGGATTCGTGGCAACACACATGCCTCAACCACCCTCATCGTCTATGGCGACTTCCAGTGTCCAGCTTGTGCGGTATTTCACCCAGTAGTCCTCTCTGTCGAAAAAGAGCTTGGCGACAAGCTCCGTGTTATCTTCCGCCACTTCCCACTCCAACAGCATGCGAACGCGATTCCTGCGGCACTTGCAGCTGAAGCCGCTGGCAATCAGGGCAAATTTTGGGAAATGCACGACATGATCTATGAGCACCAGCGTGATTGGTCCGAAAAATCCAAAACCGATGCCATCGCTATCTTTGCCGGCTACGCTCAAAAACTCAAGCTCAATATCGACACCTTCAGCAAAGATATAAATGACAGCAAGATCATCGACAAGATAGAGGCAAGCTTCGATCAGGGCGTTGGCTTTGGTGTAGACTCTACCCCCTCGTTCTTCCTCAACAACACCAAGCTCGTACCACGCAGCTATGGCGAATTCCGCGATACGATTTTCGCAACAGCCGGCATGAGTACTACAAGTAGCGCGACGAAGACAAAATAACACCGCATATTTCGTGCGCTGCTTTCTCAATCATTTCTCAATGACACCTCTTCTTAAAAAATATGCTTGGGCGATTGTCGGTGTCGGTATCCTCGGCTTTCTTGATGCCGCCTGGCTTACCGTGGCCCACTATCTAAAAGTACCGATTCCCTGCGGTGTTGTGCAGGGTTGCGACATTGTGACCACCAGTGCCTATTCTGAGATTGCCGGTGTACCTGTAGCGCTCCTTGGCGCACTGTACTATCTAGCCATTGTCGTAATGGCGATCATTGCTCTGGAAAAACACAGCTCAAAGATCCTGCGTCTCGTCAGCTATTTCACCTGGTCTGGCCTACTTGCTTCTGCGTACTTTGTCTTTATTCAACTCTTCATTCTCAAGGCGATCTGCCTCTGGTGTATGGGCTCAGCCCTCACTTCGACTACCCTCTTCGTGCTCGGACTTTTTGTGATAAAATTGGCCAATGGCGAACAGTCTCCGGTGGCAGGCCTATGAGTACACCTATCAGCCAAAAACCGCTGACTGGTATTGGGCTTTGTGGATTATTGTCATAGCGATAGCGGCAACCTCAATCCTTCTCGACAACACTATGCTCGCCATTCTCATGGTACTGGCGGGTTTCTGCTTGAGTATCCTGTCAAAGCGACAGCCGAAAATTGTAGAATTTGAGATCAATGAAAAAGGGGTGGTCAACCACGGCATCCTCTTTCTACACAACACTCTCGAATCTTTTTGGGTACAGCAGATTGGCGAAAACGAGCCGCGACTTTTGATAAAATCCCGCAAAACACTGATGCCGCTCATCGTGATCCCCCTCGGCAATGTATCAGCCGATGAAGCTCGGCGCACCCTGCTCCCCCACCTCCAAGAAGAACAACTCTCCGAACCGCTCATGCAGATGATTTTTGAATATTTGGGGTTTTAGACCAGCTTCGCTCTTGTCCTCAAAACAGGAATCGGTCCCTACGGGACCAGTACACCTTTCCCATTTTCTCGGAGCAGAGCCCCTCTCTTGTCCTCTCGCTAGGAATCGAACCTAGATTTTAAGTTCCGCAAACTTATGTCCTATCCATTGAACGACGAAAGGGATGTTCCGACCGGATTACTCTAGCATACTTTTTGAAAAAATCGATATCCTGACAAAAAAGCCCCATGCGGGGCTTTTTTGTTCCTTTTAAATCTTGCTGTTTACTTCACCGCCTTCGCCTTGACGATCATCGCTGAAAGTCGAGACTTCTTGCGCGCACCAGCGTTGGGCTTGAGGAAATTGGTCTTTACCGCCTTGTCGATCGCCTGATATGCGGATGAGAGAGCAGTCTGAGCTTCCTTGACCTTTTTGTCGGCCACGAGCTTCTTGACCTGCTTAATTGCAGCCTTCATTGCCTCGTCGCGGCGGGTGTTGAACACCGCCTTTTTCTCCGATGAGCGGAGCGCTTTCTTTGCTGATGATGTGATTGCCATGCGAGAGATACTACACGACTAGGTCGGTAGTGTCAAATTTAACGGCTCAAGGCTGGCTTATCTCTCTTTCTGAATTCTTTATCAAAAATGAGCTATTTCTTGAACACTTTTTAGCAGTTTCTCTATCGACCATTTTATACAATAGGTACCGTGACAGAGATTGGTGACTCTTTGTCACGGGCACGCCAAGGCTGGGACATATCGGTTCACCACCGACGTGTTGCGGGTTCAATTCCCGTCGTGTCCATCAAATTGACAATTTTAGCCAAAATCAGATATCATTTATGTGCAGCGTACTTTCTATCTCCGATATTGTTTCGCCTAACGGCACAATAATCTTTACCCGCGGAGAGGTGGTGGACACGCTGACACAGGTGAGGAAAAACCGCTCGTAATGAGCAGTTTTTCCTTTCCACCAACAAGCACACCTATCACTTCCCCATCTGCTTCCAGTACCCCGCCATTTCAGCGACAAAGTCGGCAACCTCTGAAGCGTCGAGCTTCTTCACTTTCTGATATTCGGCGATGACTTTCTTCACAATATCTCCGTACGCCTCCTCACTCACCTCGCTGAGTCCTTCGAGCTGCTCTAGGACCTCGCCTTTCGCCTTCAGCGACCACCCCTTGATCTGCTTGCGAGTCTTTGCCCCTTGGTCGGTACCGTACAAGAAATACGCCCCCGCAGCGGCAGCGATGAGTGCAGCCGCACTAGCGACCACACCGACTGATGAATCCCCTGAACCCGTCGCCTTTCCTGTATGTGATGCTTTTTTCATGATGTTGCTGTGTTTATTCCGCCTTGCCATGACCAGACTTCCGCCCAGCACCACTCCGAAGCTTTTGCCGGCGGGTAAAGAGCTCTAGGAAGAGGTCGAGGACGGTCTTCACCTTCGCCCCCTCTTCCCTCGCCTTCTCACGAAGCGTCTCGACATCTTCGATGATTTTGTCGCTTTCAACACGCATTTTTTGGGAGATATATTTCAGATCATCGAGGATGCGCACGAAGTATACGGTGAAAATAATGAAGCCGATCGTGAAAAACACGACAGCGATAGTGGTAACAAAGAAGAAAATGTCTGCGTGAATGAGGGTGTCCATGGGGGTAAGTATAGCGCGAAATACGGCCATGAGATAGGAAAAGGCGAAAACGATATAAAATCCGTATGAAGAAGAGATAAAGAAGTTATGAAGAAAAAGCTTTCTTTTTATTGGAGCTTTTTCCTATAATGTACCCGTATCGGTAAAGATGCCATATTCATACAAAATCATGCGAATCCTTATTATCGAAGACGACTTAGATGTGCGAGACTTTCTCAAGATAAGTCTCGATGAAAAGTGTCATACTGTCGACACGACAGCCGATGGCGAGCGAGGCGCCTTTCTTGCTAAGTCTCATCCTTATGATGTGATCATCCTGGACTATGCCCTGCCAAACAAAGACGGCCTAAAAATCTGCAAAGAGGTGCGGAGTGCTGGGGTCACGACGCCGATCATCATGCTCACGGTACGCTCGGCGATCAAAAACAAAGTAGACGTCCTGAATGCAGGCGCAGACGATTTCCTCACCAAGCCATTTTCTTTTGAGGAGTTGCTAGCCAGAATCAACGCTATCACGCGTCGAGGCGAAACCATCGGTGAAAACCTGATACAAATCGGCGACCTGATCATGGATCGAAATCGCCAGAGAGTGACTCGCGCCGACAAAGAAATCTACCTTACCAAAAAAGAATTTTCGTTGCTGGAATACTTGATGCAAAATGCTGAAACAATCGTCTCTCGCGGCATGATTCTCGAACATGTTTGGAACAAAGAGGGCGACCCATTCTCAAACACCGTTGAATCTCACGTGGTAAACCTACGAAAAAAGATTGAAATACATCGAAGGAAGCGTCTGATTCACAACTTTCCTGGGAGAGGATATAAAATTTCAATCAAGAACCGATAAATTTTATCTTTTCTTAGCAGTTTCTCTATCGCCCATTTTCTATACTTATCCTTGTCCCAAACGTCGAACGGGACCTTAATAATCAATCTTCTACTTCTATGCACACCTTGATGGAACGTGCGCTCACCGATACCGCCATGAGAACCCCTCAGGCAATCGGCATGGCCACCACCGTCCGAAGCGAGTTTACGCCTTGGGACAATGTATAATGTCCTGACCGAATACTGCTGTGGCACACCCGAAAATACATGCACTTTACGATCGGCTCATTGCCCCTCGATCAAACAATGAGGATGCGAGGCGGCGTGAGTTTATTCTGAACGTCATTCTTTGCGGAGTCATTGCGCTAGTAGGTCTTCTCGACATATACGTATTCCGCTATTCGATAGCGAAAGAAACTACGGGCAGATGGGTGCCATTTGTCGCCTTTTCTGCCCTTTTTCTTAGCTTCATCGGACTCCTGTATGCCTCCCGTCGTGGTTTTTGGAAACCCGCTTCATACCTACTCATCCTCCTCTACTCCATCGGTAGTACTTATAGCTTATACAAGTGGGGCTTCGACCTTCCTCAGGCTATTCTTGGCTATGTTTCAATCATTATTATCTCCAGCATCCTGATCAGCACACGATTTGGACTCATAATGACGGCGGTGCTCTGCGCTATCACATTAACCGTCGGATCACTCCAGACGCACAACCTCATTGATACGAAATACTACTGGCGCAATCAGCCGCCAGACATAGACGATCCTCTAGAGCAATCTGCCGTATTCTTACTCATCTCCGTCCTATCTTGGCTTTCAAACCGCGAGATCGCGCGCTCGCTCCAGCGAGCGCGCGATTCCGAACAAGCTCTGAAAGAAGAGCGTGACTCTTTGGAGATTCGTATGCAGAAACGTACGGAAGAATTGCGAGAGGCGCAGGCGGAAAAAGTTGCCCAGCTCTATCGTTTCGCCGAATTTGGACGACTTGCAACAGGTATCTTCCATGACCTCATTAATCCCCTCACTGCCATCTCGCTGAATGTAAATGCACTTTCTTTGGATGACCCGAAAAAGCTTGAACAGACCAAGCAATTCGTCAACAAAGCTGTCAGCGCCAGTATGCGGATGGAGCAACTGCTTCACACAGCACAGAAGCAAATCCACCGCGGAGTGAGTGAAGATGACTTTGAAATCCACGAAGAAATAGCGGAGGTTCTCACCCTTTTGCAGTACAAAGCACGGACAGCTGGCGTGGAGATCGGCTTCCAGCCAAAAAGCGTACTGCACCTGCACGGCAACACAACCCGATTCCACCAAATCATCGCGAACCTCGTTTCCAATGCGATTGATGCACACGAACAGACCTCACGTACAGACAAAAAGGTGTCTATTTCGGTAAGAAAAGATGGGGATGAAATCTGCATTGAGGTTGCCGATAGAGGTGTAGGGATACCAAAAGAGCTACGTGCAAAGGTATTCGAGCCGTTCTTTAGTACAAGACTCAAAACGGGCGGCAACGGCGTCGGTCTAGCGACAGTCAAAGAGTGCGTGGAGCAAGACTTTCATGGAAATATCTCTTTCCGAGACAATATCGAAGGCGGGACAATATTCAGCCTACACCTTCCAAACCCTCACGCTTCTCAAACACCTCCGCGAAACACAGCAACCTGATGGTAGCTTTTTCAGCATGTCGGTACCAATTGATGAATCGGCCGACGACACAATTCGCATAAAGAGTACTTTCACCACCTCTCTCACCCTCTGTCGACTCAGTGACGTCCGGAATACATTTAGCGACAATCCAACAATCCTAAACGCCCTCGACGAAGTAGTGCAACCGGCAATCGACTTTCTTCTCTCACAAAAAAGCCCTGCTTGGACATGGAATTATTGGCTGCGTGACTCAATCGAATCGACGACATTCCCTTACCCAGATGATCTCGACGATACATTTGTAGCCCTGTCAGCAATCACCCTTCATCGACCAAATATACTCACCGGTGAAGTTTTTGCCAATATTACCGAAACACTGATGAGCCAAGAGGTCTCTGCTGGAGGACCGTATCGAACATGGCTAGGGCTCGTCGAAGAGGTGCCCGACGTAGCGGTAAACAGCAACATTCTCAGGTTCTTGCATCTACACAACATTCATCTCCCAGCACTCGAACAGTGGCTGACAAGACAGTTAGCAGAGACTGATTTCACTTCCCCATTCTACCCATCAACACTTCAGCCACTATCCTTTCTCGAATGTAGTATTGAAACCCTGGCACCAGAAACAAAGAATATCCTTCTACAAAAAATACAGGCAGCAAAAAATTCCGAAATAGTGAATCGATTTCGTGACCCAACGAAACCAAAAATTCATTACTTTGACCCGGCAAGAAACGGTGTTCGATACGGCAACTATTCGGCCGCACTCGATATAGCAATAGGGGTTGAGTACATTTGCAAAATGCGGCACGAAAACCAAAGAACAGTCGTCGACGAAGGTCGACAATGTGAGGACGCATTGTTGCAAAAAGCCAGAGAAAAAATAGTACGGAGTATGGGCAATATGCTTTCAACAACAAACAAGGACTGGCTTCTAAAAACAACCGATGTGCTCTGCACCAAAAATCGAAAAGAGCTTCTTATTCCGTGGTATTTTTATGCTGACATGATAGGAGTATCCGATACACACGGTCTTCCGATAGAACAATCGCGTCTACTGGACCAGATTCTGAACCTCAACCTTGCTGGCTGGATTGCCTACCGAACATACGACGACATTCTCGACACTCCAGAAGGTCGAAGTGACGAAAAAATACTGCTTTACCATTCTTGCATGAATGTATATAGAACCATGCTCAGTAGATGCGGTAGTGACAAAAGTCATCCCGTCGCTTACATGATACAGCTAAAGATGGATATCGCGATCGAAAGAGAGCATCTTCGCAACAAAGCAGATGCTCTCCAAGAAAAATCTCTTGGTTGCGCAATTGCCCCAATCATCTCACTCATTGAACATCGGAAAGATATCGAACGAGACGCAGGAAACACATCGATACAGATGATCTTGCGCCTATTCCGCCACATCCTCACCGCCAAACAGCTACATGACGATTGTCATGACTGGCAGGAAGATCTGGCGAGTGGTTTCATCAACCTAGCAGTATCCAACAGACACACGACGGAACAGCAATTTTGGGATGAACGTTTTGCGTTGTCCGTAAAAAAGATTCTCTTTCACACAAAAAAGGCCCTCACTATTTTGACCAAGCTATACCAAGACGGCACGCTGAAGACGACCATTCATCTAGAAAAATATGTCGCTTCAATGGAGTGGAGTGCTCACCTTGCCTTGTCAGAAAAAAGACGTGCGGACGATTTCCGAGAATATCTCAGTCTCGACAAAAACAAAGACGCCCGACCGTAGTCGGGCGCGAGGTTGTGCTGCAGTCACACTTCATGCAGCAAGAGGTTCTGCCTCCAGCGGTGCGGCCACAGCACGAGGTGGCAAATGCCGGAGCAGCCTCCCATGCGCTGTCCAGAGAACCACTTCGGCTTCTTCGTCGGTGCCGAGAAACTGCACCGAGCGGTCGAGCTGTTCTTGCGCAATCGTCCGGTTACGCTGGAGCTCCTCCTTGAACCAATCACGGACCGGAGAGAAGCTTGCGTGAACTGAATCCATCCAGGTCTGTATCGAACCCTTTTGGCGCTGCTCGTTTTCGAGCATCCGTTTTACGAAATCCTCGACCTGCCAGGCCAAGTATTCCTCGTCCCGTTCACCCAAACCAACAGGAGCACATGCTGTCATAGTTTTTTCCTTCCTAGACTCTATTGAAGCAGAAACGGTGACGGGTGTCAAAAAGGCCCTACTCCACAAACGTCAGCGCCTTGCCAGTGTTGCCGCCGCGGCCAGTACGGCCAATGCGGTGCACGTAGTCGTCATAAGTCGCGGGGATATCGAAGTTGATCACGTGAGTGACACCCACAATATCGAGACCACGGGCCGCTACGTCGGTAGCAGTGAGAGCTTGAACGGTGCCTGCCTTAAACGCTGCCAAAGCACGCTGTCGCTGTGACTGGCTCTTGTTGCCGTGAATAGAGTCGCTCTTGAAGCCGCGTTCATTGAGCACATGTGAGAGTTTCTCTACGCCATGCTTGGTGCGACCGAAGATGAGCACCTTTTTAAATTCGGCCTTGTTGAGAAGGTCGTGGAGCACATCAATCTTGGTCATCCCCTGCTGAATACGGATAATGTCCTGATCAATACTCTTCGAGGTCTCCTGAGTCTTCACCGACACCATCACTGGTTCATGCAAAAACTCCTTGATCAATCCTTCGATCTCGCGAGAAAGTGTCGCGGAGAAGAAAAGGGTGTGTCGAGGCTTTGGCATACGAGCCATCATCCAGCGCATATCGGCGATGAATCCCATATCCAACATACGATCCGCCTCGTCGAGCACGACAGTGTGGAATTCTGCGAGGTTGATGTATTTCTGTTCAATGAGGTCCTTCAATCGGCCTGGAGTACCGATGACAAAGTCGTTGTGGTACCGAAGCATAGAAATCTGTCGGCCCATCGGTGAACCGCCCACGCAGCACACAGAGTAGAGTTTGAGACCCTTGAGAAAGCCGTGAATCTCGCTCTCGATCTGTTGAGCGAGCTCGCGAGTCGGCACCATGATAAGCGTCTTTGGATGTGCCTTCGACTTTGGCTCGCCGGCGAGGAGCGCTTTATTGATGAGAGGAATAAGGAAAGCTGCGGTCTTGCCGGTACCGGTGTTCGCAATACCGACGACGTCACTCCCCTTTAGAATGTACGGAATGACTCGATCCTGGATCGGAGTCGGGAGCTTGTATCCCTTGGCCACAATGTTGGCCTTGAGGCGTGCATCTACAGCAAAATCCGTGAACTGATGTTCCGGTACAAATACTGCCTTTTCCTCAGTGACAACAGCTTTGTTGATGAATCGAGAAATATCGATATGCTGGCTGCGGCCACCACCTCGATGACTAAAGCCACCGCTCGAGCGACCACCGCGAGAGAAGCCGCCACGAGAAGACCCGCCGCGGCTAAAACCGCCCATGCGACCACCGCTAAAACGCGAGCCTGATCCACCAGAATACCCACCTCGAGAATAGCCGCGCAATGCACCTGAACGGCCCGCTGGCTGTGCGACATGGCTACTGGTACGAAAACCGCCTGCCTTTGGGGCATGTGAAGAATGTTCCATAATATAGATTGATTACTGCGTTATTGTTACTACCGATAGCAGGGCTGGGTGCGCATCATGGCGCCAATACCGCTAAATACCCTTGCTGGCAACCGTCTCCGAGCACTGTAACAATATATGTTGAGATATAAGGACAAAACCGAGAGATGAAATTGTGCCTGTATAATAGCAAATAATCGAGAAAAAGTCAACTTTTTTTCATCTGTACCGCCCTACACCCTCGTAATATCTCTTGGCGAAAAAAGGTTGATTGTCCACTCAAAAACGATCTTGAAGCGCTTGCGCCAAGACAAAAACTTCGACAAATACGCCGTGCGCCAGACCCACCACATGATTGGCCCTGAGAAATGGAAGCCGTAAATATCACCGACCGCCTGCCACTGCCCTATCGAGAGCAACATACCCTTGAGTGCCAGCTTGTATGGAAAAAATGTCGCAGGACGACCGGAGATTGCCGACTCGACGGAGACTTTGATATTAGCTGCCACCACTTCCGCTTCCTGCTCAGCTACCTGTGCGAGCATTGGGAGCGGCTTGCTATCTGCGGAAGCAAGATGCGTCACAGAGTCACCAAGACCAAAGACATTGGCATAGCCTGGAAGCTGGAGCTGCTCAGAAACAATGAGACGGCCCGATGGATGGATGGTCATGGGCAAGCCGGCCTTCTCAACAATCGGCATGGGCACCCCTTTCACCCCCGCGACCCACACCACCGTCGCCGCAGACACAAGTGCTGGTTCGGCGGCACCACACTTTGCCACCACCCCTTGCTCACTCACTTCACACACTGACATATTCAAAAGGACTTTCACTTTTTTGGCAGTCAAAATATCGGCGACCTTTTTGCGGAGCGCTGGAGCAAACTGCCCTACCAAGTCTGGACCAGCACTAATAAGTGAAACCGAGACATCTGCAAGTGAAAGCTTTTTGCTGTAATAGTCGCCCACCAACTCTTCGACAAACTCGATCATTTCCGATACTAGCTCAACACCAGTCGGGCCGCCACCAACGACAGCAAAAGAGAGGAGCTGCTTGCGGCGCACCACATCGGCGGTTGCCGATGCCTCCTCGACTGCCTGAATAATGCGATTCCTGATCGCCACCGCATCGGCCAACGTCTTCAGCGTATACGCATACTCCGCGACACCCTTGATACCGTAGGTATTCGTATCTGCACCAGAAGCAATCACCAAATAGTCGTATGCGATGCGCTCGGAGAGGTCGCGACACTTGCCGAGTACCATCTGCTCCTGAAGATCGATTTTTGTCACCTCCATTTCCAGACAGCGGACATTGTTGTGCCGAAACACCTCATGGAGTGGCTCCACAACACTGGTCGGGCTCAGACCACCAGTCGCCACCTCGTGAAGCAAGGGGGTGAACAGAAAGTGATTGGCCCGACCGATGATGGTAATATCAGCTAATCCACGCTCCGCCAGAGACAGCAAGTGTCGTGCGGTGTAGACTCCCCCAAAACCGTTGCCGACAATAACAATACGTGTGCGTATTTCCATACAGATGGTGAATTATGATTGCTCAGCTTCAAGATATTTGTCGAGGGTCCATTGATCAATCTCGGACAAAGCAATGCTCAGTGTTGCTATTGCGATACCGAAGTCGCGCACACCGATTGCGCTGTACCCGACGATATACACCAGGTGAAACATGTGTAGCGCCAAAAGGGTCGCTGCGAGACGGGTGTAGAAGCCTGCCACAAGAGCGAGACCAGCGAGCATTTCAAACACACCGTTGATCAATACAAGCGTCTCGGCCGACAGACCAGAAAGAGACATGGCGATATCTGGCACAAAACCGGTCCAAGTAGCAGTGTCGGTCAACTGCTGAAAGGCAAACCACAGGAAGACCAGCGAGATACCGACTCGCAAGACAGCTGGTGCGTACGGCGAGGGTGCGAGGTGTTGTATAGAAAAAGACATGTGATTATTTTGCCAACACACCAATCTCCAGACCAGCGAGCTGATTTTCCTGCTTTGCCTGACCGCCGTGTTGATCCATAAAAAGACTAGTACCGTCGACACCACACACCTTCAAGATAGCTTCACCACCAGGATGCTTGCCAACAAATGAGGTGAGGTCGTACACATTGCCATTGATTGTTGTCCAACAATCCTTTGCAGATGCGTGCTTGGCAACCTCGACAAGTGTATATACTGGCAACCCTTCACCGACCGCAACAGAAGCGGGATTAGTGGTCGTAGATGAGGCGGTATCGGTCTTTTTCATGCCGACCACAGCAGCGATGATGACTCCTGCGACAATTAGAAACATGAGAGCGGCGATGGATTTCTTGGACATATACAATATAAGATTTAGCTGAGTACGCCCTCTATTATACCCCAAAGTGCTATACTGTATCCCATGATTGCCGAATTGGAAGGTGTCATCTCTTGGCGAAATGACCACTATGTTGTGGTGATGGCTGGTGGTGTTGGCTACAAAGTGCGTGTTACGCCAGAAACCCTCGAGAAGCTGGCGAGCATTGGAGTCGATGACAAAATACGCCTCTGTACGTACCTGGCGGTACGAGACGATGCTCTCGACCTCTATGGCTTTCTCGACCGTGATGCTCTCGAGCTTTTCGAGCACCTTATTAGCGTCACCGGCATTGGTCCGAAAACAGCCATGAGCATTCTCGCCCTTGCCTCGGTCTCTACCCTACGAGGAGCGATTGCCACTGGCGAACCGGCACACCTAACAAAGATCTCTGGCATTGGCAAGAAAAATGCCGAGAAGATTGTGATGGAATTGAAAGACAAGTTTGCCGACGAACGTTTCAAAAGTGATCTGTACCAGGATGAATCAGATGCAGTGGAGGCGCTCAAAAGTCTGGGGTATTCGGAACGCGAATCTCGTGAGGCACTGAAACAAATCGACAAAAAGGTAGCGACAGGCGGAAGCACGAGCGACAAATTGAAAGCGGCTTTGAAATTGCTCGGAAAATAGCGTATCGTGGGCACATGCCTGAACTCCCCGAAGTCCACACCACCGCCACCATGCTCGGCAAGCTGATTGTTGGCCGAACAATCGCCGATGTTTGGACGGATTATCACAGCTCTCACGCCGCGGGTAAGGACAATATCAAAGATCCGGTATTTTTTGCTGTGTTTCGAAAGACCCTTATCGGTGCGCGCATCGTAAAGACGCATCGTCGTGGCAAAAATGTGCTCATCGATATTCGACGTAGCGGCAAGGATAGCGATATCGACAAAAAAGACTCTGCTGAACACACAATCATTGTTCACATGAAGATGACCGGATATCTCCTCTACGGAAAATACCGGAAAGTCGGCATTGGCAAAAAAATCTCGTGGGAAGCTGTTTCGCCCGAAGCACTGAAGGATCCGTTTAGTCGCTTTGTGCATATGATGATTTCTTTTACAGACGGGACGCATCTCGCGCTGGCCGATGTGAGAAAGTTTGCCAAAGTCACCGTCGTGCCGACGGCCAGCGCGCACGAAAGCTCACATCTTGCCGATATCGGCCCCGAGCCGCTCGACCCCCGATTCACCTTCCCTCTTTTCGAGCAGCGACTTCGCACTCGGCCACGCGGAAAGATAAAACTTGTTCTCATGGACCCATCGGTACTTGCTGGTATTGGCAATATTTATTCCGACGAGGTCCTTTGGGCCGCCGGAGTACATCCGATGAGCATTGTGGAGAAAGTGCCGGCGGTGAAAATGAAAGAAATCTACCGAATGTCTAAAGAAATCCTCAAAAAAGGCATTGATTTCGGCGGGGATTCGACCTCCGACTATCGCAACCCGATGGGTGAACGTGGCGCCTTTCACTATCACCATCGGGCATATCGCAACACCAGCAAAGCCTGCGAGCGCCGCGGCTGTACGGGCACCATTTCCCGGCTGGCTACGAGTGGCCGCGGCGCTCATTTCTGCAACAAGCATCAGGTTCTCTATAGATGAGAATGTGAAAATCCCCCGCCAGTGCTTGCGCACCGGCGGGGGAAATATGACGACCTTATAGGCGGTCATCTGCACCTTGTCAGAAAGAATCACCTCGAGACTTCACCAGAAGAGAGGTGGTTCTTCCCCACCCTGCAATCCAGCGAGCATTTTCTTGAAATCTTCACGAACCTGACGGACTCGATGAATTTCCGCAAGCTGGAAGTAACGAGCGAATGTCTCCTTGGAATCAATCACTCCGAGCGCCTTACCGACATCGAAGAGTTTCCCGAAATCACTATGTGCGAAATCAGAAAGCTTTCTGAGTCCGACTGCATTTTGGCGTTCGTATTCCAAAAATACGATCTTGCGAGCCGCTAGATCAATCAATGCCTCTTGCACCGATCGATAGAGTTCTCGCCGTGTAACCAGGTTAGTTGGTGTGAACTGCGGCCGTGGCGAGCGGACAATGTGTTCAATCATCAGATCAAACTCCTTGGTATTTCGCTCGACACGATCCAAAAAATCACTGCGAGTATTCATTACGAATATGGTGCCGAGAATAACAACACCAAGGCAAAGGCAGAATATCTCCACCTCTGCGAACGATATGCCACGATGCGAGTCTTGATACAAGACAACTGATCGCAACCCCATGCTGGCGACAGCGAGGATGGAGAAAATGACCAGTCCGCACAAGATGTTTACCATCTTCATCCGACGATAGTGTTTCCGCGGATCACTATGACCAGTGGAGGACACCCAGAGATCAATCAACCACTTCGGGATCTCGCCACTACTGACACGCTGACATGTGGTGCGGGTATCTTTGAACCCGCCCGAACTCTTCTGTTGTTGGCTTTTCATATGTCAAACAACTGCTTCTTTGTCGAGGTGTTATCACATTCAAGAGGGCGTACGTGCCCCAGCTTACTTGCGGCTTCCGGCCAACAAGGGCTACCTAGTGAAAGGCTGAGAATGTGCTAGTAATATCGACAAGGTATTACTGATATAATTATACCACCAGAATACCCAATCTGTCAATACCTTCTCCACTATATCAATTCGGCCTTGGAAATAGGCCTTTTTCGCCCATTTTTGCTATACTTTCCCCATGTCTATCCTTGAACACGATGCGGTAAAAGATTTGATGCAGTTTGTTGGCGTCCTCCTCCTCTTGGGTATTATTTGGTATTTTAATGGCGGAAAACAGAAAGCATTGGAGCGACGCACAAACGTGACTGTCACCGACAGTGCCGGCAACGTGCTACAAAACACCAACGGCACAGGGAGCTACACCAATCGCGCCAACGACGGCACCAAAGCGAAAAGTGCCGGAAATACCACCAGCAGCACAAACACCGGCATTGCTACCACTGAAACCAATCCGTACATTACGGATACTCAATACAAAGATATTGAAAACAAATCTCGCCTATTCAAAATCCTACGGATCACCCGACCCTCTGGTGCAGCGAGTACAGATATAAAACAGGAATACATTACTCTCGAATATCGAAAGTCGGGCACCTTTGCTTCGACGGAGCTGGTAAATATCACTGGCTGGATGCTCCGTAGCACAAAAACAGGTCACCAAGCATCTATCGGTAAGGCCGTACTCCTCCCCTCTTCATATGCGGCAACCTCAGTGAAAGGCGAGGATCCTATTGTTCTTCGTCCTGGCGACAGAGCCATCATTGCCACCACTCGCTCGCCAATCGGCAACTCTTTCCTCATCAACAAATGTACCGGCTACTTCAACCAATACCAGACATTCAATCCGTACATCAACCAGTCCTGCCCAGCTCTCCGTGATGAACCAATGCCAGCGGCACCAAATGCTCTCAACGATGCTTGCCTCAACTACATCAACAGCTGGCCAACCTGCGGAAATCAGCTCAGAAACCTGCCAGAACGACTCTCTCACGAGTGTCAGACGTGGATTATTGAACACGCAACATACAACTCTTGTGTGAGCCTACATCAGCCTGATGCCGACTTCTTCTCGAGCGAATGGCGTATCTTCCTCAATCGTACCGAAACCCTTTGGAAGACACAGCGCGAAACCATCCAACTCCTAGATGCCGACGGAAAAGTGGTTGACGAGGTCTCGTACTAGCGATCAAGTAGCCGAAACAGCGCGATCCCAAAAGACACTGACACATTGAGGGACTCCTTCTGTCCCGCCATCGGGATTTCAGCAATCATATCGCACAGTGATAGCATGTCTTTTGAGACACCATCGACTTCGTTGCCAAAAATGAGTAACAGTTTTTTGTTATCTTTTTCGGCGAGACTCGCTGCCACCACTTTATAGTCTACGGCTCGATCATCTTGCTCCACCGCCACCACCGTAAAGCCAGCTTTTTTGAGCGACTTGATCAACTCTGCCGGTGACTCTTCGCCTTCACCCGAAAGAACCGTCCACTCAATACTCTGCTCTGCCCCAAGCGCCACCTTTGCCAAATCCTTGCGAGGTCGCTTGAAACGATCCACTGGTGTTGGCGTGTAGCCAGATAGATATAAATGTGACACCCCTGCAGCATCCGAAGTACGAAACATCGAGCCAACATTATGAACACTCCGAATATCGTGGAGGAGGACGCGGACATCGCGACCAAGCAGCGATGCCGTTTTTGCCGTCGAAGAGACGCTTGATTTCATCGCCCCACTATACGCCAAATCCTCGACATTTCAAGGTTTTCTGGTATATTTTGCGAACGAGCACGTTGGGACACAGTAAGGCGTGA
>Ga0172373_10003865_pt1 | contig 21464 bp, 18 predicted proteins | sample Lak10m_2_FD_114546 | JGI IMG/M metagenome (GOLD analysis project Ga0172373, IMG submission 114546) | Freshwater microbial communities from Kabuno Bay, South-Kivu, Congo - kab_092012_10m | ecosystem: Environmental > Aquatic > Freshwater > Lake | place: Democratic Republic of the Congo...
CGTGCTGGTTTCCCGACCGTGAAAGGCGCTCCGACAGCGGTCTACATCAACCCGCCAAAGCAGCCTGACAATCTTGCTTAATCTTTTTCACCAAGTTGTTTCAAAGTCCTTGACACATACCGATATGTCCACGGGAATTTTCCGTCGTGGATTTGAACCAGATGCATCCCATCTTCACGGGTGAGTCTGCCTCGCCGAATGTGCAAGCAGGCGAGATCGGTTGCCCGTCCGAAACCGTATTTGAGAAACTTGAAATAGTCGTGAATGCCGGTCTGGATGTTATCTAGATTTTCATAGTTCACGATGGATCCTTCGACCGTCGTGTTAAGTGTCTTGAATCCATAACCCTGCGCGATCAGCGCATTACCGTATCCGTCCCAAGGAAGGTAGTATCCTAGGAAGAGTCCTGTGACCCCCGTCCGGCGGAGTTCCTCATCATTCGGATAGGTGTACTGGATTAAGTGGTGTGCTTCAATCCCTTCCTGTCCAATCAGATCGGATACCCGCAGTCCCAGTAGACCGCCAAATTCTTCCAGCCATCGCCGAGTCAGGACATTGTGTTCCGCGGCGGCGGCTGGTCCACCATACTCATTCTGGGAGTTTTCGCCCCAGATCAGCAGCGGAACATTCATCTGTGTCGCCACGCGAACCGGAATGGTGAAGATAACGACATGTTCTGGCCAGGAAATATCTCCGACTTGGGTGAGTGCGAGGCGGTTAATCTTGCGTCGAATGATCGGATTAACGGTTACTTCGACATAGTCGACGCCAAGCCGCTTAATATTCTCGATGTTATATCGCCCGATCTCGGAGAGCTGGTCTGTGCTAGAGGTGACACAAAGCGGATTGAGTCCCAGTTCAAGGATTTTAATCACCTGAAAGTGACTGTCTTTGCCTCCGCTGACGGGGATAATACAGTCATAGTTGGAGCCATCTTTGCTACGATAGCGATCAACGACATCCCGCAGTTCTTGCTTGCGAGCTACCCAGTCGATTTCTTTGCGATGCTCGTAGCTGCGGCACGCATTGCAGATTCCATTCTCATCAATGTGAAGATCGGGTTTGGTATGTGGCATCACGCAGCGTTTGCAATACTGAATTGCAGCCATATCGTACCTCATTCCGTGGATCTTTGGTTCCGCTTGCACAACCTGTTTCGCAGGAGCGAAGTTCACTTTTCATCTGGGCAAGGGAAAAAGGACATCATCGTTACCTTATTTGCCGGATGCAACAGAATCACTTACTCGTGTTCCAGCAGACCATTGTCCAGCATGGTACGCAATTCCTGCACGCTGAGCCATTGGGTATTAGCGTCACTGCTGTACGAGAATCCATCCGGGCAGGACTTTCCGCCCTGCCGGTTGGAATATACATCCGATTCCGTCCATTCCTGAGTTACGGGCAGAATGGCGTAGTGATCGCTAAATTCCAGCGTGTTACGGGCATCGTCTTCTGGAACCATGACCTCATGCAGTTTTTCGCCAGGTCGGATGCCGGTGATGGTAGTCGCACATTCGGGCGAGACAGCTTTTGCGATATCGAGGATGTTCATACTGGGAATCTTGGGAACGAAGATCTCTCCACCTTGCATCCAGACCAGCGTTTTAAGCACTAATTCTACACCTTGTTCTAGAGTAATGCAGAAGCGGGTCATACGTGGATCGGTAATGGGCAGCGTTCCGGTGTCGCGCATCTTCATAAAGAAGGGAATCACACTGCCCCGACTGCCAATAACATTGCCGTAGCGCACTACACTGAAACGGGTTCCATCCATGCCAGAATAGTTGTTGGCTGCGATGAAGAGCTTATCTGAACAGAGTTTGGTCGCGCCGTACAGGTTAATGGGATTGGCTGCTTTGTCGGTACTGAGTGCAACCACTTTATTTACACCGCTGTCGATAGCAGCGTCAATGACATTTGCGGCACCTAAGACATTGGTCTTGATGGCTTCAAATGGGTTGTATTCTGCTGCTGGTACCTGTTTCAGCGCGGCAGCGTGGATTACAATATCCACTCCTTTAAAAGCTCTCATGAGGCGATCCCGATCCCGCACGTCCCCGATGAAATACCGGATGGACTTGGTATCAAATTTCTGCCTCATTTCGAACTGTTTGAGTTCGTCTCGGCTGAGGATGATCAGACGCTGCGGGGAAAATAGGCGCAAGATTGTGTTGGTAAACTTCTTGCCAAAGGATCCGGTTCCTCCCGTGACCAGAATATTCTTGCCATTGAGAATATTTTGCAGTTCGGGAAGAAATTCTGCGATATTCGAAGTGTCAGATTGCATATCGGTGAAAACCTGCAACTAGGAAGTGATGGAAGCGAACTTACTGTTCGTAGAGTGATTTCAATTGACGGCGGGGATTATAACATTGTTTGATGAGATTGAAAGAAGGCTTCTTAATTTCAAGAAGCCTTCGGATTGCATGGTTGTGCCTTGATAAGGTTCTTACTTTCCAGATTAGGCAATGAGGTTCCAGTCAAGCGGCGTGCCGCTTTCGATGTCGCTCTTAGCTTGTCGTCCGATTACTTCGGGCAAATAGCGTGTGTGTAAGCCATGTGCTGGCCGAATGGAGCGGACATTGTCTGCACTAAAAGTGTCGCCTGCTTTCATGTCCTTGACTACAAAAAGCGAACGCCGGAAGACCCGACTCTTGGCTTCGGTGGATTCCACCCCATATTGAATATGACCGAGCGCGCGTTCAATGCCGCGAACCGCATCAACCATGGCCTTGAATTCCGCAGGTTCGAGCGAAAAAGCACTATCAGGGCCGGGTACATCACGTGAGAGAGTGAGGTGTTTTTCAATGACGCATGCCCCCAGTGTGACTGCCGCGACCGGTACCTCAATACCCATACTGTGATCCGAAAGCCCCACCGGTGTCCCGAAAGCCTGTGCGAGATGGGGGATGGTTCGCAGATTCATCTCTTCCAGAGGCGCCGGGTATGCGCTGGTACATTTGAGCAACACGATTGGCACATCTTGGATCGATCGAATCGCACTAACTGCTTCGTCAATTTCAGCTAGTGTCGCCATCCCGGTTGACATAATGATTGGTTTCCCGGTACGGGCAACCGTTTGTAACAGGGGGATGTCGACAATCTCAAAAGATGCGATTTTGTAGGCCGGTACCTGCATCGTCTCGAGAAATGTCACGGCACTCGAATCGAACGGGGATGAAAACAGATCCATTCCCATATCTTCGGCGAACTGCTTCAATTTCGGTTGCCAGTCCCATGGTGTATAGGCTTCCGAGTAGAGATCATAGAGAGTTCGCCCATCCCAGAGCGTACCTTTGACCTGAAAATATGACTGATGACTGTCAATAGTGAGCGTGTCCGCCGTATAGGTTTGCAGCTTAATTGCGTCTGCACCGGCCTTTTTGGCCACCTCTATCAGTTTAAACGCGACATCAATATTTTGATGATGATTGGCGGATAGTTCGGCGATAATGTAGACGGGGGCATCTGGCCCAACCAAGCGGTTATCAATTATAAATGGCGCGGTCACTGGTGCACACTCTTTCAAATAAGAAACACATCCGGTTGGACATTTCGAATTCGCTTTTATGACTGAACCCTGCTTTTTCAAAGGCACGGATTGAAGCGGTGTTGGCGGTAAATGTGATTCCTGTAACGCGATGAATGCCCAGTTCCTGACAGGCACGTGTTACGGATAGCTCTAGAATGCGCGTACCCCATCCCCGTCCGCGATAGCCAGGGGCGACGGTATAGCTGATTTCTGCTTCGAGATCGGCGGTGATTTCATAGCGTATATGGGCGATGGCAATCCCGCGGTGTTCAAGCACCCAGATACGGGTTTGTTCCGATGCCAGTTTGCGTGCAAACCAGTTTTGGTGTGTTTCCCATGGAATCGGATCGGATCGGAATGAGTTAGCCCTTACATGAGGATCATTCGCCCACTGCCAGAAGAAGAAGCTGTCTTCCGTTTCGGCTGGTCGGAGCCGGGGAACGTCTGTCTGGCTGAGTAAACATTCAATCACCCGTTCCGTTCCCCTGCCATCGATTATGGCTCGCCCAATGGAGGCCATGCGCTGCCGGGTGTGAACATCACCCATCAAGTCGTAGATGACCTGTGCCGTTCCTAATTCATCTAGCGTTTTGGATTCGCCCAGATAAGCGGCAGCACCAATTTCGCCAATCATTTGCGAACTCTCTAGGTGGTTGTCTGAGATCACAACGAGCATGCTGGGTAAGCCCATGTACATGAGCTCCCATGTGGTGGTGCCTCCGGCTGAAATCGCAATGTCTGCCCACGCCATACGCCGAGCGATGTCTTGGGCGTTGTATATGAGTTCCATATGGTGGTGCGATGCATTGGCCAGCCTCTTTAGATGGTCTCCGTGAGGATTGGCTGGCCCAACGAGAACTTGTACATCGAGTACCGGAGACTCGATGTGTTCAAGAGATCGCAGAATCTGTGCTGTCGCGTTGTTGGGATCACTTCCGCCCATTGTTACCAGGATGCGGGAGGCGATGTTGGAGAGATTGCTTGCAGCGATCGGCCTGTTCAGAAATTCGGATCGAAGCAATGCGTAGCGCGTTCCTAATGCGAGGATTGTGGGATTAGCCGTGTGGTATGAATAAGTCTGAGCATTCAAGTTCTGGTTGAGGATGATGTCTACATCATACAGGGATCGGTGCGCCATATCATCGAACTGGATGACTCGATGTCCTGCGGTTCGCAGAGCGCGGGTATAGCTGTCATCAAAGTGGTAGCCATCGACAACGCACCATGTCGTATTTAGTCGGTGCCCAGTAGTGCGCAGGGTGTCGAGATCTCGACAATTCGGGTAGGCTGCTTCCAACGGAATGAACTCAGTGATTGCGGCGCGGATGCGATTTTGAACCTGGGGATCTGGACAATGCCCCACCAGAAAAGCATGTCCACCACGGGATTGCCAAGCGGTTGCAAGCGACAGACAGCGCATCACATGGCCTGTGCCCATGACGCTATTGGCGTCAGCCCGAAACAGGAGATTACCGGGAGATTGGGTCATAGGTTTCAATTCCCGCATTCAACTGGCTAAGTATGGGATTCGCCCGAACGTAGTCTAGTACATCCTGATACGAGCCGATGCGCTCGTTTAGATTGAGATCCCGGTAAATATGTCGGATCAGTTCTAGATCCTGGGGGGTGTCGACTGTCCAGCGCAAATCTGAATTATCATGCTGATCGATGATGTGGCGACAACGGAACAACTCTGGCCATTGTGAACGTAGTCCGTAGGTCACATGTTCACGGGCGATCGCTGTCTGGCACAGCCGATCTAGGCGGAGCAACACATCCCAGAAGAAAGCTTCTACATCCAGCCCGCGTGGAAAGGTTCGCTGAACCACGTTGCTAACGTAATCACAGTCAGACGGGTGTTGGGTCAGATCATCCATGATTTGATCTATGACCATGGGCATAATCAGCGGACAATCTGCTGTGATGCGAACGATGGCATCAGCGCCAGATGCTCGTGCTGCGCCGACATAACGCCCGAGTACATCAGCTTCATCCCCGCGAAAGGATCGGACATCGAGGTTCCGGGCGACTTCCACCAAAGGATCATCTTCTGGTCGGGTTGTGGTGGCAATGACGATCTCATCCACATGTTGACATGTTTGAATGCGTCGTATCTGCTGTACGAGCATGGGCTTACCGGCCACATCTGTTAATACCTTGCCCGGTAGTCGTGTTGATCCCATTCGAGCCTGAATGATGATGACGCGCTTCACGGTCTATTCTTTAGCTGTTGCACGTGATTTTTCAGGAAGTTGTCTACCCGTTGCTGCCAGTTATCGGCCCAGATATCGGCGGCTTGCATCGAGGCGTAACCGGATGACGGGTTCAAGATGAAATCGATGAGTTCACCGGGTGTGGAGAATGATTGTCCCAGACTGTCGGGGATTTCATTGCTCTTCAGAAAAAAACAGCGTTTTCCGGGGAAAGCGAGAACTTCCCAGAGAACAGTTGAGTTGTAGCCCACAATAACTGCGCTTTGTGCGATGAGTTCGTGAATGTTGTAGAGACCTTTGATTTCGACATTGGGATATTGTTCAAGACTGGCCCAAACGGGTTCTAATGTGGTGTCCAAAGGATGCAGTTTAAAGATGATACGGTGATCGGGAAACCGTCGTGCTAGGTGGTCTGTGATTTCGATAAGCTGCTTGATTACGATAAACTGCGAGATGATCAGGATTTGTTTCGGATTGGCTTCGATCTTACCCGCATTATTCTCGATCTGTTCTGAGAGGCGCGGGAAACCTGTTACGACGATCCGGGACGGGGTTCGCAAGCGTGATCCCCAGTAATCCCCATGTGTGAGGAATACATCCGGTAGGTACTGCCTGCAAACATGATGGGGATCCGATACACAAATCTCCGGCAGGTTATAGGCGTAGTGGAACTCTGTGGCAATGCCATGCTGGGGTTCGGCTATGGTTATGCCGTGTTCATGTAGCAGTTTCACCATCGGAGCGAGCATCCCCATATATGAAGCCATATGGATGAGCGCGAATTTGCTGTCCATTTGCCGCACGATTCGTTCTACAACCGGGCGCATTATAGACATTCGTCGCAAATAAGCTTTGACCCGGTTGGCAATACCTGCTACTTGATCTGGAATCTCGTAAGCTATGCTAACTTGGTGGGCGAATTCGTTAATGGCGTTGAGTTCAGTTGCGGACAGTGGAAAATGGCGATAGCGCAGTTGTGACCATACTTTGAATGTGTCTTCAAGAAGAACTTGGTTCGACGATTGCCAGAGCGGTGCATTGATCTGTCCATTCCAAGAACTTTCCATGATTAGCGGCTGAGTCAGCCTCTCATAGAAATAGTAGCTGAAGCGATCCAGTCCGTAGGTCATGAAGAATGCGCTGTAGCGGTTTTGGCTGTTGTGTTGCACCATCCAAGACAGGGTGCGGAGATGAGGACGCCACAGCTTTATCTGATTCCGTCTGCTTGATTTGGCGATGGGTATCGTTTTCCATCCCATTTTGTTCATGATTCTGGTACTCAACAGGCCAGCGCGTATGGCTGGCCACAGCTTGGAACCCTGCACCTCTGGTTGCCAGAGTTCGGCTCGGCTTTCAATCGCGATTAGTTCATCAAGCAGGTTTTCCATCAGGTTATTCCAATCGGCAATGCTACATCACTTCACTAGAGCCGACGACCGAAATGGTCATCCAACGATTTGCGATGCTTCTGGATGGATGTAGATACCGAAACAGAATTTCGGGTCTCATCAAGAGCGAGAACTGAGCTTCTCGCAAGCTGCGACCACATCGTTTACATCATCCCGGGTCATCCCGGAGAACATGGGCAGGGTGATGATCCGTTCGTAGGCGGCTTCAGCAACTGGACACATGCCTGAATAGGTACCGACCTGCTCACGATAATACGGATGCATGTGAACGGGGATATAGTGTACATTGACACCGATATTTTCGGCACGCAGTGCAGCGTAGACTTCGGCACGGGTCATACCTAAATAATCTAAATCTATCTGGACAACGTAGAGATGATAAGCATGCTTACGATCGGATCGAACCGCCAGTGGGCGGACAAATGGCAGTTCTTGGAATGCTGAGTCGTAGTAATGAGCCAACTGCTGGCGCTGCTGTACGGCGTTCCGCAGCTTTTTGAGCTGGCTGATTCCTAGCGCGCATTGAAAATCTGTGATGCGATAGTTGAATCCCAGATCAACCATCTCGTAGGCAAAAGCACCGGTTTCTGCACGCTGACGATGATCTGTAGTGATACCGTGATTACGGAAAATGCGCATTCGTTTGGCGAACTCGTCGTTATCCGTGGTAATCATTCCACCTTCGCCGGTGGTGAAATGCTTGACGGGATGGAAGCTAAAGGTATTGAGGTCTGCCAGCGTACCTACTGCATGCCCCTTGTAATCACCACCTACTGCGTGACAAGCATCATCAATCAAAATGAGACCATGCTGCTGAGCAATTTGTCTCAGGGCGCTGTAGTCACAGGGTTGTCCCGCATAATCTACTGCGACAATCGCTTTGGTGCGTGGGGTAATACGTTCTCGCACGCTACTGGGATCAATGAGGAGCGTGTCTGCTTCTACATCGGCAAAGACAGGTGTGCCCCCCTGGTATAGGACACAGTTTGCGCTTGCTGCGAAGGTCATCGGGGTCACGATGACCTCATCTCCAGTCCCAATTCCCGCAGCGTATACCGCGGCATGAAGCGCTGCCGTTCCATTGCTGACGGCGACTGCGTGTTGCGCGCCTGTAAATGCTGAGAACTCGTTTTCGAATCTCTGTACGTTCGGACCTGTGGTAAGCCAGTCTGACTTCAGAACCGAGACCACCGAGTCAATGTCCTGATCGTCGATCTGTTGGCGTCCGTAGGGGAGAAATGTGTTCCGTACAGGGTGTCCACCTTGAATTGCAAGTTTCGGAGCCATCGGTCATTTCGCCTTGATATTGGTACTCAGCATTTCTCCTAGCGATTATATGCGAAGCATACAGGGTTGAGCGAGGTTGTCTTTGGATAACCTCTAGCGTGTGCGACGCATTTTCAAAGTCGAAAAGCCATACACTGAACGAAGTGTCGGGCTATGAGGACAGCAAAAATAAGAAAACGAAAGCATTTTCAGGTGTTCGGTAGACGTGCGTATATGCAGTTCATGCGTCATTGTCTCAAACACTGGCTCTTAGCCAGCACAGCCAGACTGGCGTTCTCGACGGCAAGTTATTGCGATTAACATCTGCAACGTGCCTATGAGACGGCGAAGATGGGGGATGAGATGATTGGAACAAATGCTGAGAAATTTCATCGGTAAGCGGTCGTACTTTCCTGAGATGGTTCATCTTCCGTTCCATCTCCCTATATCCATGTCTTGTTTGCCTGTACTCAAAATGATAGAATCCAAGTCTTTAGGGTTAATAGCGTGTTTCGCTCCCTACAGTATGGTTTTATGCACATGTGCAATTGTTCTGCGTTGTATTTCCCCAGTCCAATTGACAAGAGGTTATCAATATGGCAGGTGAACTTCACATTGGTGAATTTGTTGTTCAAGATGACAACGATTGTTTTGTAATCGCTGAAATTGGACATAATCATCAAGGCAATCTGGAGACGGCCAAGCTGATGTTTCGCAAGGCGAAGGAGTGCGGAGCCGATGCCGTCAAGCTTCAGAAGCGCGACAATCGCACGTTGTATACTAGGGCACTGTTTAACAAGTCCTATGATAACGACAACAGCTATGGGGCGACTTATGGCGAGCATCGTGAACATCTCGAATTTGACTTGAAGGAATATCAGGAACTCGCGGCTTATGCCAAAGAACTGGGTATTCTTTTTTTTGCGACTGCTTTTGATATTCCGAGCGCCGATTTTCTCGCGCAGCTCGATATGCCAGCCTACAAAATCGCATCGGGTGATTTGAAGAATATCCCGCTGCTTAAACATGTTGCTCGTCTACAGAAACCGATGATTGTTAGCACAGGCGGGGCACACATCGAAGATGTGCAGCGTGCCTACGAGGCGGTGATGCCGATTAATAGGCAGCTCGCCCTCTTGCAGTGTACCGCAGGGTATCCATGCGAATTCAACGAATTGAATCTGCGTGTGATCACAACTTATCGCGAGATGTTCCCCGATGTGGTGGTGGGACTGTCCTCTCATGATAATGGGATTGCGATGGCTGTCGTGGCGTATGTTCTCGGCGCACGCATTGTTGAGAAGCATTTTACGCTTAACCACACATGGAAGGGTACTGACCACGCTTTTTCGCTGGAACCTATCGGGTTTCAGAAGATGGTTCGTGATCTGCGCCGTACACGCGAAGCTTTTGGCGATGGTCAAAAGCGCCCATATCCCAGTGAACGCGATCCGCTCATCAAGATGGGCAAGAAGCTAGTGGCTGCGCGAGATCTTCCAGAAGGGTATGTTCTGTCTGCCCAGGATATTGCAGCCAAATCGCCCGGCGATGGCTTACCCCCCTATGAACTGGATCGGGTTCTGGGTCAACGGCTCACCCGTGCCCTTGTTGAAGACGAGGCTATCTCATTTGATACTTTGACGGGAGCGAGTAGTGACTGATTCAGCTCAGGCGGTTTCATCAGTCGCGGGAACAGGTTCCATTGCGGGACTCATATCCCGTATCAAGTTGATTGCCTTTGATTTTGACGGCGTTTTTACCGATAACACTGTCTATGTTGATCAGAATGGCACTGAAGTTGTGCGCTGCTGGCGTGGTGATGGTATCGGTCTCCGAAAGCTGGACAAACTCGGAATTCAGTCTGCGATCATCTCAACCGAGACAAATCCGGTGGTTACGATGCGCAGCCGAAAATTGCGCATTGCCTGTTATCAGGGGATCGAAAACAAGCGTGCACATCTCGAATCGCTGCTAAGTGTTGCTGGACTCACATTGTCACAGGTTGCATTTGTTGGCAATGATGAGAATGATCTATCGTGCTTGCAGTGTGTTGCACTGCCGATCGTTGTTCAAGACGCCCACGAGGCCGTCTTGCCTTATGCTGTGTATCGAACGAAAGCGATGGGTGGGATGGGGGCTGTTCGGGAAATCTGTGATTTGTTTGAGAAGTATGCCTCTACAAGAGGGGAATGAAATCACCATGTCGCAAGATCTATTCAACCTCCAGGATCAAATAGTTGTCGTTACCGGCGGTCTGGGACAGTTAGGCCGTCAGTATACCCGTGCACTGGTTGAGCATGGCGCTAAAGTTGCCGTGTTTGATATACGAGAAGCGCAGCCCATGGAGACAGACTCCGTCGCCTATTTTCAGGTCAATGTGGCGAACCGGGAGTCACTGGAAAATGCGCTCGCTGCACTGGTTCGTCACTGGGGGGTGCCCCATGTGTTGATCAACAATGCGGCGATTGACTCGCCACCGAATGCGCCGAGCGAAGAAAATGGCCCTTTCGAGACCTATCCGGAACAGTCTTGGGATCGCGTGATTGATGTCAATCTGAAAGGCGTTTTTCTGTGCTGTCAGGTGATTGGTTCTGCGATGGCAGAGGCCGGGCGGGGGTCAATCATCAACATCGCATCGATCTATGGGCTGGTATCACCCAATCAGGATATCTATAAATATCGCTTTGAGCGCGATGGCAAGCCTTTTTTCAAGCCTGTCGCTTACTCGGTATCGAAGTCGGGATTGCTCAATTTTACCCGCTATCTGGCGACCTACTGGGCACGCAAAGGCGTTCGTGTCAATTCATTGACGCTTGCGGGCGTTTTTAACAACCAGGATACCGCTTTCTTAGAGCAGTATCATGCTCGTATGCCGATGGGACGTATGGCCAATGAAGACGAGTACAACGGAGCTATCGTTTTCCTAGCTTCTAAAGCATCGTCCTATATGACGGGTTCCAATATGATTATCGATGGCGGTTGGACGGCCTGGTGAAATCCTATGCAAACTCCTGAGCGTATTCCCAACTGGATTGATGGTCGTGAACAGGCTGCTCAACACGATCAGTGGTTTGACAAGCTAAATCCGCATGATGGTCAGGTGCTCTTCCGTGTTGCCCGGTCTTCTTCCAAAGATGTCGAAGCAGCAGTTGCTGCCGCGAAAACGGCGCAGACAGATTGGGCAGCAACGCCTGCTGTTCAGCGCGGGCTGATCCTGCATCGTATTGTGGTGGCGATGAATGCTCGCAAAAATGATCTGGCTGAAATTGTGGCCCTTGAGACCGGCAAATCACTGAATGATGCGCTCGGTGAAGTAGGTGGAGCAATTCAATGCGGGCTGTTTTATGCCAGCGAAGGCCAGCGTTTGTATGGAAAAACGACTACCAGTGGCGTGAAGTTCAAATATGCCATGACTGTGCGTCAACCGATTGGTATTGCCGGTCTCATCATTGCAGCCAATACACCCATCGCAAATGTGGCATGGAAAGTGTTTCCGGCGCTGATTTGTGGTAACACCGCTATCCTGAAAGCGGCTGAAGATACGCCTGCGACCGCCTGGTTGTTCGGACAGATTGCGGCGGAATGTGGTTTACCAAACGGTGTGCTCAACATCGTCCAGGGCTTGGGTGAAGAAGCCGGGCAACCGCTTGTCGAACACCGCGAAGTGGGTGTGATCAGTTTTACAGGTTCGACGCTGGTCGGGAAAATTATCAACCGCATTGCCGGCTCAAGGTTAGCCCGGATTTCGCTGGAATTAGGGGGGAAGAACCCGCTTGTTGTGTGCGATGATGCGAATCTGGAGAACGCTGCCCGATGGGTGCTTTTGTCGGCGTTCAGCAACGCGGGTCAGCGATGTGCTTCAGGAAGTCGGATCATCGTTTTTGACAGTGTTTACGATCGCTTCCGGGAGATGTTGATTGAGCGCATGTCGCGTCTACGGATTGGGAATGGTAATGACGACGATTTTGGCCCTGTAATCAATGAAGAACAGCTTAACAACATGCTCACGGCTGTGGAGCATGCGCGGAATAATGGCGCGATCATCCTCGCAGGTGGGAGTCGTTTGCTCGATGATGCACATCGAAATGGCTTTTACATGGATGCCACACTCATTGAGAATGTGTCTTCAGATGCGGATATCTCTGGCCAAGAGTTGTTTGGTCCGATCGCCATTCTGTATCGGGTAGATAACTTCGAACATGCACTGCAACTCACCAACGATTCACCATATGGGCTTACTGCTTGCATTCATACGCAGAGCGTACATCGGGCGGTGATGTTCTGTGATCTTGTTAAGTCAGGCGTGGCAGTAGTTAACGCGGGAACCTATGGCAGCGAACCTCACATGCCATTTGGAGGTAGGGGGCAGTCTGGAAATGGTTCGCGTGAACCCGGCACGGAAGCATTGGATGTCTACTCGGAACTCAAGGACATTTATCTCAACATCGATCCGGGGGCAGTGTAGGCTACGAGCGCAAAGGATCTGTGATCGTGACACCAAGTATCATCGCACTGATTCCCGCCCGGGCGGGGTCGAAGCGGATTGCCAACAAGAACATCCGTCTATTGGGCGACCATCCTCTTCTGGCCTACACCATTTCCGCCGCGCAGGATAGCGGGATATTTGCCGCGATTATCGTGTCCACAGACTCCCCGGAAATCGCTGATGTTGCCCGTTACTATGGTGCTGAAGTACCTTTCCTTCGTCCAGTCGAGTATGCCGGTGATAAGTCACCGGACATCGAATGGGTACAGTACACGCTGGAGACCCTACGTAATTCAGGGCGACAGTACGAGTGCTTTAGCCTTCTGCGCCCGACCAGCCCCTTTAGACGACCGGATACGATCCAGCGTGCATGGACCCAGTTTCTCGGTGCTGGAGAGGTGGATTCGCTGCGTGCAGTGGAAAAGTGCAAGCAACATCCGGGTAAAATGTGGGTTGTCAACGGCAATCGGATGACTCCACTGCTGTTGCATCCCAATGGCGTACCCTGGCACAGTACTCCGTATCAGGCTTTACCCCCGGTGTATGTACAAAATGCGAGTCTCGAGATGGCTTGGTCCCATGTGGTCTTTGAGACAAAAAGCATTGCCGGTCAGGTTTTGACGCCCTTTTTGACGCAGGATGTCGAAGGGCATGACTTGAATGATCCCTATGATTGGTGGCATGCAGAAGAGTTGCTGCGGCGAGGTGAAGCTACATTGCCACTCGTGCATGTTGTCCCCTATACGTGAATTGGAGGGTGTTACCCATGCCTGCTGAAGATATTCATTTTCTACAAAACGCTGTCGCGATCCCGCTCGTTCCGCAGAGCGAATTCCAACGAGTAACGTCGTTGGTGAAGGACACGGTGACGCGGTTGTCGCTCATCGCTGACATGAACCGTGTTAATGTACTGTCGGTTGTCAAACGGGCAGGATCAGGTCATCTCGGATCAAGTCTCAGCGCGATGGACATTGTGACCTGGTTGTACTATCACGAGATGAACACGGTACAGGTGGGGATTGAGAGTCCAGATCGCGACATCTACTTTTCGAGCAAAGGGCATGATGTCCCCGGTCAGTACGCCGTCTTGTATTCTCTGGGCATTGTGGCACGGGAACTGCTTCTAAAACTGCGGCGACTGGGTGGACTGGAGGGGCATCCGGATGTTGGTACACCGGGTATTGAGAGCAACTCTGGTTCGCTTGGAATGGGCATTTCCAAAGGGAAGGGCATGGCCTGGGCCAAGACCCATCAGAAGTTCGGCGGACGTGTCTTTGTCCTTATCGGGGATGGTGAACTGCAAGAAGGTCAGAACTATGAAGCCTTCCAATCGGCTGCCCACCAGAAGATTGGAAATCTCATTGTGATTGTCGATCACAACAAGGTTCAGTCCGACAAACAGGTAAGCGAGATGCTCTCCATCGGTGATCTCGACCGAAAATTCGAGGCTTTTGGATGGCATGTGGCTCGTTGTGATGGGCATGATTTCCATGCGCTTGAGCAGGTCTTTGCCGAGTTTCGCACGATCGTTGATCGTCCGAAAATCTTGATTGCCGACACCATCAAGGGACGTGGCGTGTCCTTCATGGAACATCCCTTTGCGCTGGCACATAACAATAATTTGTACCCATGGCACGCAGGTGCGCCGGATGACGAAGCCTATCAGGCGGCGCAGCGTGAGATTATGCTGCGTCTAGATCAGAGTCTTGCTGACTTGGGTCTCGACCCGCTGGCTACCGAAGATATTACGCCAGAAAAAGCCAATCCAAGTGGTGTCACTCCTGAGTACGTGGTTCATGCTTATGGGGATCGTTTAGCGGAACTGGGTGCTAAACATAAGAATTTAGTGGTTCTGGATGCGGATCTGGCAGCGGATTGCCGCCTCCGAAACTTTGAGCGTGCTTTCCCGGATCGCTTTATTGAGAACGGGATTGCCGAGCAAGATATGGTTTCGATGGCGTGCGGGCTTGCGAGTCAGGGAATGCTTCCCGTTGTGAATTCGTTTGCGAGTTTTCTGATTTCGCGGGCGAATGAGCAGATTTACAACAGCGCCAGTGAGCACCGGAAGATAATCTATGGGTGTAACTTTGGCGGCCTCATTCCGGCGGGTCCCGGAAAGTCGCATCAGAGCCTGCGCGACATTTCGCTTCTAGGTGCTTTGCCCAACATGACGATCCTGCAACCGTGCAATCGTGAAGAAACCCGTCAAGTCGTGGATTACTGTGTGGAAACAGCCACTGAGAGCTGCACAATTCGGTTGGTTATCGGGCCATCTCCCCGAACCATTGCGCTGCCGGATGGTTATAAACTTACGCCGGGACGTGGCTGTACACTGCGCGATGGCGCAGATGCGTTGCTGTTTGCCTATGGCCCGGTCATGCTCGATGTGGCACTGACTTCAAGCGAGATACTCTCTGAGAAATCTTACGGCGTAAAAGTCGTCAATATGCCCTGGCTGAACCGGATTGACGACGAGTGGTTGACTGATCTCGTCCAGCCGTATAAGGCTATTTTTGTACTCGAAGATCATGCCCCTGTTGGTGGGCTTGCCGATTTCCTGCTGGGTGCTCTATCTCGCCTCCGCCTGCTTGATGGACGTTTTGTGGACAGATTCGCTGTGGAAGGCTATCCTGCCTTCGGAACGCCGCCGGAGGTCTTGAAGTATCATCGACTCGATGGACATTCTTTGGCGGAGCGGATCTGGGCAACCCGATCCTAAAGGTAATTTACACCTATGAATGAGAAACTTCCTGTAGACGGTAGAATACCGGTGCGTTATATAAAGCCTGTTAAAGGCTGGGTCGCAATTGATGTTCGTGAACTGTGGGTTTACAGGGAGTTAATCTATTACTTCGTCTGGCGTGACATCAAGGTGCGGTACAAGCAGACTGGATTAGGCATTGCATGGGCTGTTTTGCAGCCCTTTATGACAATGGTGGTCTTTACAATCATCTTTGGCAATTTCGCACGTATCCCCTCCTATGACCTTCCGTATCCCGTCTTTAGTTTCACAGCTCTGGTTCCTTGGACGTTCTTTGCCAACGGACTGCAAAACGCAGCATCGAGTCTCGTATCCAATGCCAATTTGCTGACCAAGGTTTACTTTCCGCGTCTCATTATGCCCATGTCTGCGGTTGTTGGTGGCGTGATTGATTTTGTCCTCGCGTTTGGGATGCTTCTTCTGCTTATGCTGGTCTATCAGATTACACCTACGGCCAACGTTTTATGGTTGCCGGTGTTCTTGCTCCTGGCGCTTGTGAGTGCGCTGGCGGTCGGTTTATGGTTGGCAGCGGTTAACGTCCAGTATCGCGATGTGCGTTATACGCTACCATTTCTTGTCCAACTTTGGTTTTTTGCTACGCCCATCACCTATCCTAGCAGCCTTGTTCCTGAAATTTGGCGTCCCCTGTATAGTTTGAATCCGATGGTTACGGTTATTGAAGGCTTTCGATGGGCGCTACTGGGTACCAACACGCCGCCCGCGCCTGAAATTGTCCTTCTGTCTTCCCTGTCAGCTCTGGTTCTGTTGGTGACGGGCATGTTTTACTTTAGGCGAATGGAAGCCACGTTCGCGGACGTGATTTAACCAATGAACAACAAATCCATCGTGATTGATGCGAAGAATCTAGGCAAGCAGTACCGCATTGGTGCCCAGCGGGCCAAGTACAAGAGCCTTCGAGATGAAATCACCCGCGGGGCGGCATCATTAGCGTCGCGTTTGCGTCATCCGCGTGCTAATCGCAATTCCCAGAACTATTTCTGGGCGCTGCGTGATATCTCGTTTGAGATCCTGCGCGGGGAGACGGTTGGGGTAATTGGTCGAAATGGATCAGGGAAAAGCACACTGTTAAAACTGATCTCAGGAATTACCTATCCGAGCGCAGGCTATGCAACCATACGCGGACGTGTTGGAAGCCTCCTTGAGGTGGGAACCGGTTTTCACCCCGAGTTGACAGGTCGGGAAAACATCTACTTAAATGGTGCCATCATTGGCATGAAGAAAGTGGAAATTGACCGGAAGTTTGACGACATTGTGTCGTTTGCTGAGATTTCGCGCTTTCTAGATACGCCTGTGAAGCATTACTCCAGCGGGATGTATGTGCGCCTGGCTTTCGCGGTCGCGGCACATCTCGAACCAGAAATCCTGCTGGTGGATGAGGTTCTGGCGGTCGGTGATGCAGCTTTCCAGAAGAAATGCCTTGGCAAAATGGAAGGGGTTGTGCAGGAAGGACGAACCATTCTTTTTGTCAGTCACAATATGTCGGCTGTCAAGCAGTTGTGCACCCGGGGCATTCTCCTCAACAGCGGTACGGTTGCTTATGATGGTTCCATTGATGAAGCGGTTGAGCAGTATGTCACCATCGCGCAGCAGGACGTGGCATCCGAAACAGTGTTCGAAGCAGACCCATCTCAGCCCATGAGCATTACGCGCCTGTCCACTCGGAATGAACAGGGGGATAAGACGGCTTACTTTTCAAGTAAAGAATCGATCACGGTTGAAATTGAATACCGTGTTCATGAGCCGCTGCGTGATGATCATATTTTTATTATCCTGGATCGTGCGGATGGTTTGCTCGTTCTCAAGACCTCGGATGATGATAATGGACGTGAAACACGCATGGATCTGGCAACTGGTCGCTATATCAGCCGTGCGACATTTCCGGGTGGCATCCTGAATGAAGGTTATTACCGGTTCCGGGTTGTCCTTGGGAAACGCAAGGGCGTCAAACACGATGAGAAGACGAGTGCTTACTTTGAGGTCGAGGATACGAACGATTATACCCGTTCGGTGTTCGGGAAACGAAACGGTGCTTTGCTGCTGCCGCTGCGGTGGGATGATTGTTTCTATGAGCCTTTTGATGAGTTGACCTGAATGATTGCTACCCTTCAGAGGGCGAAACGATGGCTATTGATGCTGCTCTTGCGAAAAAGAACTTTCGAGCAGCCCTTTCATAATCTGCAACAGATTCTGGCGGCCTACGATACTGGTACAGAGGATATACCGGTCTTGTGTTTTGGCGACTCGGTAATGGAGCGAGTATCCCGTATGGATACCGACACCCGAACACTGGGTCAGATGCTGTCAGCAGCACTAGAACCTAATCTGGGCAGTCTTTGCATCTCCCATTCGGCCTACAATCCGAAGGTGTATTATCATTTTGCCACGGTTCTGGAGACGACTCGCAGGCGACCTCGCATAATTGTTTTGCCCGTTAATATCCGCTGTTTTTCGCCCCAGTGGGATCTATACCCGGGATGGCAGTTCGACGATCAAATTCGAGCTATCCAGACTTATCTTGCGCATCCTGAACGTGGTGTGCCTTCCATTTCAGGTTCAACCTCGGTGCCCATAAAATCAAAGCAACGCTTCTTGGATACGTCCGTGAAATATGTGGGTTCGGACTATACGCGGATTAAGGAATTTGTTGATCAGATCGCTGCTCAGGCGGACAACGATACCGCGCAGACGGCTCGCCAGAAGGTAATTTTTACCTATCACTATATGCATCCGCTGGATTCAGAACATCCGAAACTGCACCTTTTGCTGGATACCATCCGTCAGTATGAACGTCTCGGAGTTCGTACCCTACTCTATTTTACCCCGGTCAACGTTCAAGCTGGTGAAACACTTCTAGGTCAGATGTTCAGCCATACCGTACAGACCAATGTCGATACTGTAAAACAGGCTCTTCGATCCGCAACTGAAATACAGCGGGTTGTAGTGCGGGATTGGGCTGCGCAATTCTCTGCGGATGAGTTTTTTCATGCCCTCGAGCCTACCGAACACCTGAACCAAAACGGTCGTTTGCGGTTAACTGCTCTGATTGCCAACGAGATTCCAGGTTGCCTGAACGATCCTTTTGCCAACGAGAAAGCGAGTCTCTAATGATAGCGAAGTTCAAGGTGATCCTGAAAAAGGCTCGTCGGATTCCTAGAAAAGTGATCAATTGGCTGGGGATAGATATATTCCGCTACCGTGCCCATTTTAACTATGTACCGGATCTCTACGGGCGTTCCTACAACAAGAAACTTGATCCCCGTGATAATCCGGGGTTTGCTGCTTTGGCGGATCAGGTTGTGCGCGACAAGCGTAGTTATCTTTACTATGACCGACTGTATATCCTTTATCAGGCGATTCAAAATGTGCGCCATTTCAGCGGGCACAGTCTAGCCGAAATCGGGGTGTTCAGAGGCGGAGGAAGTTTCTTCATCGCGTCTGTTGCCCGGCAGGTCTTCGCAGTACCCCCGACGATGTACTCAATTGACACATTTGAAGGGCACCCGGACAATATCCATCCCACGCTCGACGGTTGGCATCTGCCAGGTGGTTTTGCCAACACCTCTTTTGATCAGGTCAAAGCCTATCTTTCGGATTTTCCAAATGTACAGGTCCACAAGGGAACTTTTGAAAGCCGTGCTGTCAATCTGGAGCAGGATCGATTCTGCTTCGTACATTTGGACGTTGATATCTACTATCCAACAAAGGCAGCCCTTGAATTCTTTGCACCCCGCATGCCAGCGGGCGGGATCATCGTTGTAGATGATTATGGGTTCACCACATGTCCCGGTGCGAAGCAGGCTGTGGATGAGTTCATGCAGGTTCAGCGTGAGTTTGTTTTTTTTCACATGGATACTGGACAGGCGGTATTGGTCAGAATTAGCGCGAATGCGCCTGCGAGTAAGCTATGAAGGGAATCGTTGTACTCAATGGGATTTCGATGGTTCACCGCTTTCTCGGGAAAGACGCTTTTCGAAATCTTGAGGCGGAACACGAACTGGTTTTTGCGATCCTCGGTGATTCAGCCCAGATTCGCAAGGATCTGTCAGCATCAGGACTAAGACTACTGGACAACCACCGTGTTGTCTGGTTGCGATTTTATCAAAGCCGTTTTAAGCATTGGCTTACGCTGTTCAATATCTCCTGCATCCTGTATCAGGACAAGAGTTCATCCTTCAAGGTTCGTTACCAGGAGAGCCGTTCGTCTGGATGGGATCGTCTGGAACGCTTAGCGCAACCGGACATCTACCAGTCTTACCGGAAGCAGATTCAGGAACGCATGGGACTGCACCCAGGCTTACTGGATTTGATGCTTCGGGAGCAACCCGATTTTATTGTGGTGCCTTCATCCGGTGTTGATCAGGTCACGGATGATGTACTTCAGATGGGCAATAAACTCGGAATTCCCACACTCATGCTGATCTTTAACTGGGACAATCTGTCCAGTAAAGGAATCTATCACTTTCATCCCACGCTGCTTGGGGTTTGGGGCGAGCAGAGTAGGCGCCATGCCATCGACATCCAGGGGTTCGAAGCCAATCATGTCTTCTCAATTGGTGCCGTACAGTATCCTAGTATCGAGGCGTTGCCACCTGTCAATCGTGCCGCCATCCGGATGGATATGGGGCTACCCGCTGATGTGACCACCGTGCTATTTGCAGGAACGCTGCGGTTATTTGACGAAACAACTTTGTTGCAGCGTGTTGAAGAAGCAATTGAATCCGGCACGTTGCCCAAGATTCATGTGCTGTATCGTCCGCACCCATGGCGTCATCGGCGAACCGATGAACCCAATTTTCTTGATTTCGAATGGAAACATATCACGCTCGATCCGAGTATTGCATCAATCTATGAGGTGGCAAAGCAATCGTCGAAAAACATCAACATGGTGTATGACACCGACACACTTCTGAACCTCTATCAGGTGGTTGATGCTGTGATCAGTCCGATGTCGACAATTCTCCTAGAATCGATGATGTTCGGATTGCCAACGATGGCAGTGGCTTTTACAGATGGGAAGCATTCTTGGAGTGCAGACAAAGTATCGCAGATGCATCATTTCAAAGAACTGTACGCGATTCCTGAGCTTCTGGTCTGCCGGGAACAGGGTCAGTTTTTCGATCTCGTAAAACAGCTTGTGGCACAGATTGGTAATCCGTCTGTGAAATCCGCATTACAGGCAGTAAGTCGTGATTGTCTATTTCAGGATGCCCAGCATACCTATGCAGAACGTGTTGGTGTGCTGGTAGATAAACTTATGAAGGAGTCTTCGGTGCCGCCCAATTACACCGATATCACTCCCTGGTATCGTCTAATGAATCGTCTGCGAAACCAGATATACGAAATAGGGGAACAGGTGCGAAGTCTGAACTGGATCAAAAGGATTGTTCGAAAAATCAAAGCATTCAGACTTTAAGTGAAGGGCGCTTGGTACACTGAAATGATTGTGTCCACTGGGGTGAACATGTCGTTCAGCAGCAAGGTTTGGTGGTAATCTGGGGCGACAACAATTAGGCGGTTGAACTGCTCAAGAAGGTAGTGCAGGTGCTGGAGCGCATCGAAGGGCATGAACCGGGGTCGCGTGGATGCCACCATCTACACCAATCACTCACAGGTCAAAACGGCTGATCTGACAGCTAAAGACCGGGCGTATGCACGGCTGAAGCAATGAGTACAACGGTATGTGTCAAGGACTTTGAAACAACTTGGTGAAAAAGATTAAGCAAGATTGTCAGGCTGCTTTGGCGGGTTGATGTAGACCGCTGTCGGAGCGCCTTTC
>Ga0172373_10003867_pt1 | contig 21458 bp, 21 predicted proteins | sample Lak10m_2_FD_114546 | JGI IMG/M metagenome (GOLD analysis project Ga0172373, IMG submission 114546) | Freshwater microbial communities from Kabuno Bay, South-Kivu, Congo - kab_092012_10m | ecosystem: Environmental > Aquatic > Freshwater > Lake | place: Democratic Republic of the Congo...
GCATGAATGGCTGCGTTGTCAGGCAATTTTACTTGTGCCCCCAATGCAAGTTTGTCGGAAATTTTTGGGTCGCAATAAAAGCGTGGATTGGCCATAGATTTGGGTGTAGATGATAAAATCGAATATCTGCATTTTAATTGAAGGAATAAACAAAATGGTAAGTTTAAATCCGCCAGTATGTGATTTTGGCTGGAAAGCCCCCGATTTTAATTTGCCTGGTGTAGATGGAAAAAAATGGTCGCTCACCGAACTCGCTGGAAGTAATGGTTTGTTAGTGATGTTTATCTGTAATCATTGCCCTTATGTGAAAGCTATTCAAACTCGTTTGGTTGAAGATTTGGCCACTTTGAAGCAGCTTGGAATTAATGCGGTAGCCATTTCATCGAATGACGCTATCAATTATCCCGAAGATTCCTTTGAAAAAATGCGCGAAGTTGCACAGCAATTTAAATTTTCATTCCCTTATCTTTATGATGAGTCTCAGGCTGTTGCTAAAGCCTACGGTGCGGTATGTACCCCGGATTTTTTTGGGTTCAATGCCAAATTAGAGCTGCAATACCGTGGTCGCTTTGATGATCAAGGGCGAGAGTTAACCCCCAAGCCCAATGCAACAAGAGATTTGTTAGAGGCGATGACGCTAGTGGCAAAAACAGGGCAAGGCCCCAATATCCAGACCCCAAGCATTGGCTGCTCAATTAAGTGGAAAGCGTAGGGCTGGTTACGGCGTTTTGAACAACCATTTGTGGGTTAATGGTATTGCTCAAAACGCCTGTTTAGGCAATAATCCCAGTCTGGCCTCTCATCTAAAGTTAATGGCTTGAGAGTGCGTAAAAATTTCGGTTTTAGGCTTGTTGGGCTTCAAGCTAGCATTATTAGTAAAGCTTTAATGATTTGATCTAGGGAGAGTTAAATGGCAACACGTCAAGATTTAGCAAACGCTATCCGTGCCTTATCAATGGATGCGGTGCAAAAAGCTAATTCTGGCCACCCAGGTGCACCTATGGGTATGGCAGAAATCGCTGAAGTATTATGGAACCACAATATGCGTCACAATCCGAAGAACCCAAATTGGGCGGATCGCGATCGCTTCGTGTTGTCTAACGGCCACGGTTCTATGTTGATTTACTCATTGTTGCATTTGACAGGTTACGACCTAAACATGGATGACATTAAATCATTCCGTCAATTGCACTCACGTTGCGCTGGCCACCCAGAATACGGTTATGCCCCAGGCGTTGAAACAACGACAGGTCCATTGGGTCAAGGTATCACTAATGCTGTTGGTTTTGCGATGGCTGAAAAAACTTTGGCTAATCAATTCAACAAACCAGGTCATGACATCGTTGACCACTACACATATTGCTTCCTAGGTGACGGCTGTATGATGGAAGGTGTATCACATGAAGCTTGCGCTTTGGCTGGTACATGGGGTCTTGGTAAATTGGTCGCTTTCTGGGATGACAACGGTATTTCTATCGATGGTCACATTGAAGGCTGGTACACAGACGACACAGCTAAGCGTTTTGAGTCTTACGGCTGGCACGTTCAATCTGTAGACGGTCACGATTCAGATGCAATCGACGCTGCTATCAAAAAAGCAAAAGCAGTGACAGATAAGCCATCATTGATTTGCTGTAAAACAATCATTGGTAAAGGCTCTCCAAATAAATCAGGTAGCCATGACTGCCACGGTTCAGCACTAGGTGAAGATGAAGTTGCTGCAACACGTGCAAACATTGGTTGGAACTATCCTCCATTTGAAATCCCTGCAGACGTATATGCTGGTTGGGATCAAACAGCTAAAGGCGCTAAATTAGAGTCTGACTGGGATGCTAAATTTGAGGCTTATGCTAAAGCTTACCCAGCCGAAGCTGCTGAATTCAAACGCCGTATGGCAGGTGATTTGCCAGCAAACTGGAAGCAAGCCACTGACGCAATGATCGCTGCAACAAACGAAAAAGCAGAAACCATTGCGACACGTAAAGCATCACAAAACGTGATCGGCGCCTTGGCTCCAGTATTGCCAGAGTTCTTGGGCGGTTCAGCTGACTTGACTGGTTCTAACTTAACATCATGTGGCAGCTTTGTTCACGTGGATGGTAAAAAACCAGGTAACTACATTTCTTACGGTGTTCGTGAATTCGGTATGTACGCCATCATGAACGGTATGGCATTGCACGGTGGCTTGTTGCCATTCGGCGGTACATTCCATATGTTCTCAGACTACGCTAAGAGCGCATTGCGTATGGCAGCGTTGATGAAACAACGTACAGTGGCTGTATTGACACACGACTCTATCGGTCAAGGTGAAGATGGTCCGACTCACCAACCAGTAGAAAACACATCAGGTTTGCGTTACATCCCACGTATGGATGTATGGCGTCCAGCTGACTCAACAGAAACTGCAGTAGCATGGGTTTCAGCCGTTGAGCGTAAAGATGGTCCATCAAGCTTGGTATTGAGCCGTCAAAACGTGCCAGGTATCAAACACGATACAGCACATTTTGATTTAATCCGTAAGGGTGGTTATGTATTCTCAGATGCAGCAGGTAAAGCTGACGTGATCATCATCGCTAACGGTTCAGAGCTAGATTTGGCAATCAAAGCAGCAGCAGAATTGAATGCAGCTGGTACGAAAGTTCGCGTGGTTTCAATGCCATCAACTAACGTATTTGACCGTCAACCACAAGCTTACAAAGACAGCGTATTAACCCCAGGCGTTAAGCGTGTAGCTGTTGAAGCTGCGCACCCAGACTTCTGGCGCAAATATGTAGGTCTTGAAGGCGCTGTAGTAGGTATCGATACATTCGGTGAATCAGCTCCTGGTGGCGTATTGATGAAGCACTTCGGTTTCACTGTTGAAAACGTAGTGAAAACTGTTAAATCAGTGCTTTAATTCCTTGATGTAGGAAACGATAAAGGGAGCCCATTAACTTGTGGCTCCCTTTTTTGTATTAAAAAAAGGTTTGAATGATGACAGTCAGAGTAGGTATTAACGGATTTGGTCGTATCGGACGTATGGCTTTGCGTGCGGCGGTCCAAGATTTTGAAAACGTGGAAATCGTCGCGATTAATGGTACGCAAGATCCTGATTATCTTGTTTACATGGCGAAATATGATTCTGTGCACGGTCAATTCAAGGGCACGGTCGAATATAAAAACGGTCACCTTATTGTGAATGGCAAAAAGATTCCCCTAAGCTCAGAGCGCGATCCAGCCTTGTTAAATTGGGGCGATGCTGGTGTGGATGTCTTGTTGGAATGTACAGGTGCATTTTTGACAGAGGAGAGTTGCCAAGAGCACATTGCGGTTGGGGCCAAAAAAGTAGTGCAATCAGCCCCTGCTAAAGATGACACCCCAATGTATGTGTATGGTGTGAATCACCAAGAATATAAAGGCCAAGCGATTGTTTCTGCCGCATCATGTACGACCAATGGATTGGCGCCAGTCGCCAAAGTGCTGAACGATAGCTTTGGCATTAAGCGCGGTTTAATGACAACAGTGCATGCTGCCACCGCTTCGCAAAAAACCGTGGATGGCCCTTCTAAAAAGGACTGGCGTGGTGGACGTGGTATTTTGGAAAACATTATTCCATCTTCAACTGGTGCGGCAAAAGCGGTGGGTAAAGTGATTCCTGATCTGAATAAAAAGCTGACGGGCATGGCTTTCCGTATCCCAACATCAGATGTTTCTGTCGTGGATTTAACTTGCGAGCTCATTAAAGAAGCAAGTTATGAGCAGGTGGTTGCTGCGATGAAAGCTGCTTCAGAAGCAGGCCCGCTAAAAGGTGTTTTGGGATTTACGAGCGATAAAGTGGTTTCAACCGATTTCCGTGGTTCCCCATATGCAGCCATTTTTGATGCGGAAGCGGGGATTGCCCTTGATCCAACCTTCGTTAAAGTGGTTGCTTGGTATGACAATGAATATGGTTATACCTGCAATATGTTGCGTCTTGCCGAATACATTGCCTAGGGAATAATTATGGCTATCATCAAAATGACCGACCTTGATTTGAAAGGCAAGCGCGTTTTTATCCGTGCGGATTTGAATGTGCCTGTCAAAGACGGCAAGGTAACCTCCGATGCGCGTATCACCGCTTCAATCCCCACGATTGAGTTTGCGTTGAAAGCGGGTGCTCAAGTCATGGTGACGTCACATCTTGGTCGTCCAGAAGAGGGCGTTTACTCAGAAGAGAATTCGCTGAAACCAGTTGCTGATGTGCTGGCTTCCAAACTTGGTAAGTCAGTGCGTTTAATCAAAGATTGGGTCAATGGTGGTTTTGATGTGGCTGAAGGCGAGCTGGTTTTACTAGAAAACTGTCGCTTTAATAAAGGTGAGAAAAAGAACCTTGATGAAACAGCGCAAGCCTATGCCAAACTTTGCGATATTTTTGTGATGGATGCCTTTGGCACAGCCCACCGTGCGGAAGCTTCTACCTACGGTGTTGCGAAATTTGCACCTAAAGCTTCAGCTGGCATTTTGTTAATGGGAGAGTTGGATGCCTTAACCAAGGCTTTGGATAAGCCTGCCCGCCCCATGGTGGCGATTGTTGGGGGCTCTAAAGTTTCCACCAAATTGACCGTGCTTGAGAGTTTGTCTGAGAAAGTAGATCAGCTAGTGGTGGGCGGCGGCATTGCCAATACCTTCTTGAAAGCAACGGGCCTGGAAATTGGATACTCACTCTGTGAAGATGATCTGCTGCCAACGGCACGTGCTTTAATGGAGAAAATGTCAGCGCGTGGCGCTGCAGTGCCAATCGCTGTGGATTTGGTCACGGGCAAAAATTTTGATGCCAATGAGCCAGCAGTGATTAAAGATGCAAAAGCCATTCAAGCGGATGACATGATTTTTGATATTGGCCCAAAATCTGCTGAGCAGTTAGCCGAGATCATTATGAATGCGGGCACCGTGGTTTGGAATGGCCCGCTTGGTGTATTTGAATTTGATCAGTTTGGTGAAGGGACTAAAGCGATTGCGATGGCTATTGCTAAAACCAAAGCCTTTACTTTAGCGGGCGGTGGCGACACTATCGCTGCGATTCAGAAATACGGCATTTACGACGATGTGTCTTACATTTCTACTGCGGGTGGCGCTTTCTTGGAATTTTTGGAAGGCAAGAAATTGCCAGCGGTTGAGATTTTAGAACAGCGTAGCCAGTAAATATCAATCCAATAAAAAAGGGGCTTATGCCCCTTTTTTATTGCCAAATTTTGACGGCTTTTGCGCTAACTTTTGTTTTTTTATTTCTGTAACAGTATCCACTTTTTATAATAAGCTACGTTTTTAGGACCTAGATCTTAGTGAATGTTGCTTGTGCCAATCTCATTTAAACCATTCAAGCGTTTAATACTCAATGTTTCCGAAGGGCTACAGTCCTTGCGTGAGGCTATGATATGGACCTTGCCTTGCGTTTTGATTGGCGCAATCTTTATTGCGATGGCTTATCTTGTGGAGATGTCTGGCCTTAATCCAGAGCTTGTCGTCGCTTTAAAAAGTCTAAACGCCAGCCTGTCACGTCTGGTTCCCGTCGTCGTTGCCTCTTTTTTAGCTTATATCCTGAGTGTAAAGAAACGTTTGCCTCCTATGCCGGTCGCTCTATTGGCCTTGAGTTGCACCCTGTTAATTTACCTAGATGCTACGCACTCTTTTCAAACTGCGGTTTCATTTATGTTGTTGATCGGGATGATGATTCCATTTGTCACAGTGGCATTGGTTAAAGTACTTTATGAGAAAAAATGGACCATGCTAACGAGTAGTGAGCTGGCGGGGAGTAGTGTTAAGGCGGCATTGAATTTGACGATTCCTGGCGCGATTGTTTTTGCAGTGATATTTTCAGCGCTCAAATTGTTTGTTTATCTTGGGGCTTTATTAGCCCAAGCTGGCTGGTTTGGGGATATTTCACTTTCAGCCTATTCAAGTGCGATGGCTTATGCATTTCTGAATTCGCTGTTGTGGTTTTTGGGCATCCATGGCGCTAATGTGCTGCAGCCTTTAATGGCGCATTTAAACACAATGTCATTGGCAACAGGAGGGTTTGTTAATGAATCATTTTTAGGTGCATTTGTGTTTATTGGAGGCTCTGGGGCTACTTTCTCTTTGATTTTGGCTATTTTGCTTTTTTCCAAAAACAAAATGTTGCGTCTACTTTCCTATGCCAGCATTCCAATCGCTTTTCTCAATATCAATGAACTGCTGCTATTTGGTTTGCCGATTATCTTCAATCCTAGAACATTGATTCCTTTTCTGACAGTACCTCTCATCAATCTACTTACTTCTTATATGTCGATTTCTCTTGGGTGGGTTGCCGCACCCACGCCCGATATCCAAATGCCACTCAATGCACTCGTAGGCATTAATGCTTATCTTGTGACCAATCGTGATTTGCATGCTGTGCTTTTGCAGATGACTAACATTGCGATTGGTGTTGGCATTTATAGTTTGTTTATCAAGAAAATGGACGATGACAGCCGCGCTGTAAAAAATATTCATCTCAAATCACTAGATATGACTTACACCCATATTAATCAAGAAGCTTCTTTGTTTTCTTATGATCCTGTTTCTTCAACGAATGAAATGCGCAAAAAATTTGCGAGGCAGAAGCAGCATATGGAATATCTGGCTGGCTTGGAGTTTTATTTAGAATATCAGCCGCAAATCACTCCGGACAATAAACAGTTTGTCGGTTGCGAGGCTTTGCTGAGAGCAAAAAATCAAAATGGTGAAGTAGTCATGCCCTATGTATTTTTGCCTTGGTTTGAAGCCGTCGACATGATGAAAAGTATCGATTTATGGGTGGCCGAAGCGGCAGTTAGACAGGACAAAGCATGGCAACAAATGGGGGTGTTGGCGCCCATTAAAATTAACATCAGTAGCCATACGCTTGTAGATAAGGCGAGTACGGATTTAATCATTGAAAAAATCAGTGAAGCGCAAGGCAGGGTGTCAATAGAGATTGTGGAGCAATCCTTTTCAGAAGGTTTGGATAATGTAGTAGATGCTATTGCGCGCATTCAGGCTTTCGGTGCCAAGGTTTACATTGACGATTTTGGAACGGGATATTCGTCTCTTAGCTACCTGAATCTTCTAAACGCGGATGCTATCAAAATAGACAGAAGTTTTGTCTTGGGCTTGAGCCAGCCGGACGGTGAAAAAGTGATGGCAGGCATTTTTAACTTTGCCGAAGCCTTGGGTTTGGAGATTGTCGTAGAAGGTGTTGAAACTGAAGCGCAATTAGCCAAAATTCCACAAAACATTCCATTCTCAGTGCAGGGATGGCTCTTTAGTAAAGCCCTTCCTGCTGAACAAATGCCTGCCTTTATTCAACAATACTCTGGTGCTCATTAATCTTTTCCGTGTTTTTCGGTAGGACGTCCTTAGGGTATAATTCCTTCTAAGAATTTTAATAACTTGCCTGTTTTTTGGAATGTAAAAGCAGACAAGTTATTTTTTAATGGATGAAGGAACCGCATTGTCTAATACTCTCACGCAATCAAGCATCAAAAGCCTGCCACTTATTCATCAAGGCAAAGTACGCGATATCTACGATATTGACGCGAACACCATGCTTTTGATTGCGACGGATAGGCTTTCTGCGTTTGATGTGATTCTCCCAACGCCGATTCAAGACAAGGGTGCGATTTTGACTGAAATCGCTAATTTTTGGTTTAAGAAATTGGTTCATGTTGTGCCTAATCACCTCACTGGAATCAATCCAGATACGGTTGTTTCCGATCCTGCGGAAAGAGCGCAACTCGGTAAGCGTGCTTTGGTCGTAAAAAAACTCAAGCCTTTGCCAATTGAGGCGATTGTGCGTGGTTATTTAGTCGGTAGCGGTTGGAAAGAATACAAAGTAAGCGGCACAGTTTGCGGCATTCCACTGCCTGCTGGCTTGCAAGAAGCTTCGAAATTACCGCAACCTATCTTTACACCATCGAGCAAAGCGGCTGTTGGTGACCATGATGAAAATATCACGTTGGAAAGATGCGCTGAATTATTGGGTAAGGAACTTGCTGAGAAAGTGGCGCAAGTCAGCTTGCGTTTGTACCAAGAAGCTGCGGAATATGCGCTAACTAAGGGCATCATCATCGCGGATACCAAATTCGAATTTGGCTTGGACGCCGCTGGCGAACTTTATTTAATTGATGAGGTATTAACGCCTGATTCATCGCGCTTTTGGCCTGCGGACCAATATCAAGTAGGCAAAAATCCACCTAGCTTTGATAAACAATATGTTCGCGATTGGCTAGAATCTTCGGGTTGGGATAAAAAACCACCTGCGCCTGTTTTGCCAGCAGATGTTGCGGCAAAAACAAGTGAAAAATATCGTGAGGCCTACACAAAATTAACGGGCAAAAGCCTTGTTGTTTAATCGTTGATGACACCAACTGAAAAGAATTAATTGCATGAGTGATATCGGACAATTTATTGCTGGTTATGAGCGCTTCCACGAAAATTATTTTCGTGGTGAAACGCCACTATTTGGCGAATTGAGCCAAGGCCAGAATCCTAGCACAATGATTATTGCTTGCTCTGATTCTAGAGTAGATCCAGCGATTGTGATGGATGCTAAACCTGGTGATTTGTTCGTGGTACGTAATGTGGCTAATTTAGTGCCGCCTTATGAGAAGGGCGGCGGTTACCACGGCGTCAGCGCAGCACTTGAGTTTGGTGTTTGTGGTTTGGGTGTTGAACACATTATTGTAATGGGTCACCGTCAATGCGGCGGCATTAAGGCTTTGACTGAAGGTGTGCCGGAAGGCATCAGTGGGGAATTTATTCGCCCGTGGGTAAGCATTGCCAGCCATGCTTACACTAGAGTAAAGGCGGATTTTCCAGATGCGACATCAAGTGAAATGGCCTGTCAGTGCGAGTTAGCGGGCATTATCGTGTCATTGGAGAATTTGGCAACCTTCCCATTTATCAAATCGCGTGTTGATGCAGGCGCACTAACGCTACACGGTTGGTATTTTGATATTGAAAATGGCGAAATGTCCGCCTACGACTCCAAGACGCTCAAGTTTAAATCGTTATCAACAAGCAAGAATTTAGATTTTAATTTTTAAAAAACTTAAGGAAAAAGCAATGTCATTAGCGAATGTACCTGCAGGTAAAGATATCCCGAATGATTTTAACGTGGTGATTGAGATCCCAATGCGCGGTGAGCCAATCAAATTTGAAGTGGACAAAGAATCTGGCGCCGTATTTGTAGATCGTTTCATGGGCACTGCGATGCACTACCCATGCAACTACGGGTACATTCCTCAAACATTATCAGAAGATGGCGATCCAACCGATGTTTTGGTAATTACGCCGATTCCTTTGCAACCAGGTGTGGTGATTCGTTGCCGTGCAATTGGTGTGTTAATGATGGAAGATGAATCTGGTATGGATGCAAAAGTATTGGCGGTGCCAGTGGATAAAATCTGCCCACAATACAAAGACATTCAAACTTACCAAGACGTTCCTGAGTTCCAATTAGCGCCTATCGCGCATTTCTTTGAGCACTACAAAGATTTGGAAAAAGGCAAATGGGTAAAAGTTGGCGCATGGCAAGGTGTTGATGCAGCTAAAGCGGAGATTGTTGCTAGCGTTGCACGCTTCAAAAAATAAACGATTCAATTCGATAGTTAAAAAAGCCATTTCAATTGAAATGGCTTTTTTATTTGGGTGTTGGATTAGACTCTTTTGGAAAGTCGCTTCAACACATCCCCCAAGGCGGTACCTTCTAGTTTATCAGCTAAAGAGCCAAGGTCTTTAGCCGCAGAAGTACTCAGCGCTCTGGGGGCTTTTTCTGCCTTTTCTGGATTGGCTTGCACTTGAACTTGCACGCGGATAGAAGTGATTTCAATCCCTTGCTTTTTTAGCTTGGTCAGCAAGCTTGGTAACAATAACTTAATTTTGGCGGCAACCGCGCCATTTTCAGCGTAAACCGTGAGTCGCTTATGTTCAACGTTACCCGCCTGAGTCGCCGACTTGAAAGGCTCTGGAACAATTTCATTCCAAATCCTCTGTGTTGCTGCCAACGTTTTTGTTTTGTCGGTTAGGGCGGCAAAATTGGCATTGTTTCTAAAAATAGCGTGAAGTAGTTGCATATGGGCTAATTTTACAACTTAAAACGACTGCCGAGCTAGCGTGTGATTATGGTAAAATTGGGCGGATTTGTTTTTGGCCTCAAAGGCCTTTTGAATAAGAGCGGTGATTCGCTGAGATTAATCTGAATGAGGTTCCGCGGTTGCGGAAATTGGTGTTGCGTTATGTTATCCAAGCTTTTCAAAAAATTATTTGGTAGTCGTAATGATCGACTCGTGAAGCAGTATTTTCAACGCGTGGCCGTTATTAATGGCCTTGAGGCGGAAATGCAGGCTTTAAGCGATGAACAATTGCGTGCAAAAACCGATGAATTCAAGCGCCGTCACCAAGAAGGTGAATCTTTAGATAATTTATTGCCAGAAGCTTTTGCAGTGGTGCGTGAAGGTAGCCGCCGTATATTGCAAATGCGCCATTTTGATGTGCAGTTAATCGGCGGTATGGTGCTGCACGCGGGCAAAATTTCTGAAATGCGAACAGGTGAAGGTAAAACCTTAGTGGCAACCTTGCCAGCTTATCTGAATGCTCTGACGGGTAAAGGCGTGCACGTCATTACCGTGAATGATTACTTGGCTAAACGTGACGCTGAGTGGATGTCAAAGTTATACAACTTCTTGGGTCTAACGGTTGGTATCAACCTTTCTCAAATGCCGCATGATGATAAGCAAAAAGCTTATGCGGCAGATATCACCTACGGTACCAACAACGAATTTGGTTTCGACTACTTACGTGACAACATGGTGTACACCGTTGAAGAGCGCGTGCAACGTGGTTTGAACTATGCCCTGATTGACGAAGTCGACTCCATCTTGATTGATGAAGCGCGTACGCCCTTGATTATTTCTGGCCAGGCTGATGACAGCATCGATTTGTATACGCAGATGAATGGCATCGCCGCACAGCTAGTGCGTCAAACTGAAGAAGAGGGCGAAGGCGATTTCTGGGTCGACGAGAAAGCGCAGCAAGTCATCTTGTCCGAACAGGGTCACGAGCATGCAGAAGAGCTGCTGGCTAATTCCGGCATGTTGGCTGAAGGCGCAAGTTTGTATGATGCGGGTAGTATTAGCTTAGTACACCACTTGTATGCTGCTTTGCGTGCGCAGTCTTTATTCCATCGAGATCAACATTACGTAGTACGTGATGGTGAAATCGTGATTGTGGACGAATTTACAGGCCGCATGATGACAGGCCGTCGTTGGTCTGATGGTCTACACCAAGCGGTTGAAGCCAAAGAAGGCGTGGCAATTCAGAAAGAGAATCAAACGCTGGCTTCCATTACTTTCCAAAATTATTTCCGTATGTACATCAAATTGTCTGGTATGACGGGTACTGCGGATACTGAAGCTTACGAATTTAATCAAATTTATGCTTTGGAAACGGTTGTGATTCCGCCGCACCGCACCATGCAGCGTAAAGACCATATGGACAAGATTTATCGTACTGCCAATGAGAAATACAATGCAGTGATTGATGACATCAAAGATTGCCAAACACGTAGTCAGCCAGTATTGGTCGGTACCACATCAATCGAAAACTCCGAGCTAATTTCTAACTTGTTGACTAAAGCAAAGCTAGAGCATCAAGTATTGAACGCTAAGCAACATGAGCGTGAAGCCCACATTATTGAGCAAGCTGGTCGCCCAGGCATGATTACCATTGCGACGAACATGGCCGGTCGTGGTACCGACATTGTGTTGGGAGGTAATCCAGAATCTGAAATCGCCGAAGTTCAAGCAAGCGAGAAGCTCAGTGATGCCGAAAAGACTAAGAAAATCGCAGCAATTAAAGCGGAATGGCAACAACGCCACGACGCAGTCTTGGCTTCAGGGGGCTTGCATATTATTGGTACTGAGCGCCATGAGTCACGTCGCGTAGATAACCAACTGCGCGGCCGTTCAGGTCGTCAAGGTGACGTGGGCTCAAGCCGTTTTTATCTTTCACTTGAAGATTCATTGTTGCGCATTTTTGCTTCAGACCGCGTTGCCGCCATTATGGAACGCCTCAAAATGCCTGAAGGTGAAGCGATTGAGCATCCATGGGTGACGCGTGCGATTGAGAATGCACAGCGCAAAGTGGAAGGCCGCAATTTTGATATTCGTAAGCAACTGTTGGAATACGATGATGTTGCCAACGACCAACGTAAAGTGATTTACGAGCAGCGCAATGAGTTATTGGAAGCAACCGATGTGGGTGAGACCATCGCTGTGATGCGTCAGGATGTCATTAATGAAACCATCACACTGTACATTCCAGAGGGTAGCGTCGAAGAGCAATGGGATGTGCCTGCTTTAGAAAAAGCATTGCAAGGTGAGCTGAATCTGCATCTGCCCTTGCAACAAATGTTGGAAAGCAGTGCAGAGTTGCATGAAGACACCATACGAGAAGCGATTCAGAATGCTGCTCAAGAAGCCTATGCTGCCAAAGAACAAATGGCAGGTGCCGAGACCATGCGTCAGTTTGAGCGTGCGGTGATGTTGCAAAGCTTGGACAATCACTGGCGTGAGCATTTGGCTTCACTTGATCATTTGCGTCAAGGCATTCATTTGCGCTCTTACGCGCAGAAAAATCCTAAACAAGAATACAAACGTGAAGCCTTTGAGTTGTTTGCAGCCTTGTTGGATACAGTGAAGCGTGAAGTCACGCAAGTGACTATGCAGGTGCAAGTGAAGAGTCGTGAGGATGTGGATGCTGTTGAGCCAACTGAGCTTGAAAATGTGCAATATCAACATACCGATTACGACGAGGCTTTGGGCGAAGCGCCTCAAGGCGAAGTGAGCGGTATTGATGAAAAGGGTATGAAAGTGGGCCGTAACGATCCTTGCCCATGTGGGTCAGGCCAAAAATACAAGCAGTGTCACGGTAAATTAAGTTAGGACATTAACGATGGCAAATATTGAAGATATCCAATCTCCTTGCGTTGGTGTTTGTGCGCTAAATGATGCCACAGGCTTTTGCCAAGGCTGTTACCGCACAATTGAGGAAATTCGTGAGTGGTGGAACATGAGCGATGAAGCGCGTGCAAAAACCATGAGTGAGTTAGATGAGCGCATGGCGAATAGCACTAGTTTTGACTAGTGATTGGTGTAAGTAAAAAAGCGGCTTTTGGCCGCTTTTTTTATGCCTGTTTAACGGCATTGTCTTATACAAGCCAGTTGAATCAGTTAAAATCTGAGCATTAATCATCAGCATTATTTAATGAAAGAGTTGCCCTTATGCCCGTTAATTTATCTGCGCCGCAAGCTAAGTCTCTATTGCCTGTCAAAGGCGTGCAACTTGGTTTTGCTGAAGCCAATATTCGCAAACAAAACCGTAAAGATGTGCTGGTGATTAAGCTAAGTGAAGGCTCAAAGGTCGCTGGCGTGTTCACTAAAAATCAGTTTTGTGCAGCGCCAGTGACGCTTTGTAAGCAGCATCTGGCAACGGGCGATGAGATTCGTGCTTTAGTGGTTAATACGGGGAACGCCAATGCAGGGACAGGTGAAAGTGGTATGCAACATGCCGTGCAGACCAGCGAGGCGCTGGCTGAGTTGTTGGGTGTAAAAGCCAGCCAAATTTTGCCGTTTTCAACAGGCGTGATTTTGGAACCTTTGCCAGTGGATCGATTAATCGCTGGATTGCCAACATGCGTAAATGGCTTAAAAGAAGACAACTGGCTTAACGCTGCCGAAGCCATTATGACGACAGACATCGTTGCAAAAGGTTATTCCAAACAGATTCAGTTGAGTGGCAAAACCGTCACTATTACGGGCATTTCAAAAGGCTCCGGCATGATTCATCCCAATATGGCGACCATGCTGGGCTATATTGCAACGGATGCCGCGATCAGTCAGGAAGCGCTAAATCAGGTGATTGACTATGCAGTAAATCGTTCATTTAACTGCATCACCGTGGATGGCGATACTTCAACCAATGATTCATTAATCTTGATGGCAACAGGCCAGTCTGGTGCTGCCGAAATTCAGTTAAACACGCCGGAGTATACCCAACTACGTGATGCGATGACTGAAGTGGCTATTTTGTTGGCGCAAGCCATTGTGCGTGATGGTGAAGGCGCAACCAAATTGATGACGGTGAAAGTTGAGGCAGGCAAGGACGTAGAAGAGTGCCGTAAAGTGGCCTATGCCATTGCGCATTCACCTTTGATTAAAACCGCATTTTTTGCATCAGATCCAAATCTAGGGCGCATCTTGGCGGCCATTGGCTATGCGGGGGTCGAGAATCTAGACGTTAACAATATGCAACTATATTTGGGTGACGTGTTGGTGGCAGAGCATGGCGGTCGTGCCAAGGGATACGAGGAAGCGCAGGGCGCAGCGGTGATGAAGGAGCCAGAAATTTTGGTGCGTGTGGTGCTGAATCGTGGCCAAGCAGAAGCTACTGTATGGACCTGCGACTTCTCATACGATTACGTCAAAATTAACGCGGACTACCGCTCTTAGTGGCATAGCTTATTAATATGGCTGCTATTGAACATTTAATCTCACGTGCAGAAAGCTTGCTAACCAAGCTTGAGACACTTCTGCCACAAGCACCTAGTCAAGTGGATTGGGGCGCTTTAGCTTGGCGCTGGCAGGTGCTAAATGGTCGAGGCCATTTACAGGCAGTCAATAGCCCTCACAAAATTCAGTTGTCAGATGTTTGTAATGTGGATGCACAAAAAGCCGAAATTGTGCGCAACACAGCCCAATTTGTTAAAGGATTTCCCGCGAATAACGTGCTGCTGACAGGCGCCCGTGGAACGGGTAGATCTACCTTGGTGAAGGCGCTGTTAAGTGCGTTTGCCGAAGATGGATTGCGTATTGTCGAAGTGGATAAACAAGACCTCGTGGCCTTGCCTGAGATTGCAGCCTTGCTTCAGGCACGTCCAGAGCGTTTTATTGTTTTCTGTGATGATTTGTCTTTTGAGGCGAGTGATCCTGGTTATAAAGCTTTGAAGGTTGTATTGGATGGCTCCATTTCGGCCACCTCCGAAAATGTATTGGTTTACGCAACCTCTAATCGCAAGCACTTGATGCCTGAATTGATGGCTGAAAATTTAGAAACGAAATATGTGGGGGATGAAATTCGCCCTGGCGAAACTTCGGAAGAAAAAATTTCGCTCTCAGAGCGTTTCGGTTTGTGGCTTTCTTTTTATGCTTTTGATCAGGACGAGTATTTGCGTGTCGCTGAGCATTGGTTAAAGCAGTTTGGTATTCCAGCGTTTAATGAAGAAACACGTCGCGCTGCGCTGATGTTCTCTCTAACAAGAGGGGCGCGTAGTGGACGTGTCGCCTATCAATTTGCCCGAGATTACGCGGGTCGTATAGCACTCAATCAGCAGTAAGTTTTCCATTGAATACCACCAAAATTGTCGATGTTGCCGCAGCTGTTTTAATGCGAAATGATGGCACCGTTTTATTGGCAAGCCGTCCAGAAGGTAAAGGCTGGGCAGGTTGGTGGGAATTCCCTGGCGGCAAAATTGAAGTGGGTGAATCGCCTGCGGAAGCCTTGCAACGTGAGTTGGATGAAGAGCTTGGCATTCAAGTTGAGACAGCCTATCCATGGCTGGTGCGCATTTTTGATTACCCTGAAAAAACCGTCAAATTGCACTTCTTTATTGTGCGGGCATGGGCGGGCAATCCTGAAGGTCGAGAGGGGCAGCAGCTCAGTTGGCAGAATCCTTTTGATCTGACCGTTTCTCCGATGTTGCCAGCCAATGCGCCGATTTTGAATGCATTGAAATTGCCTGACATCTACGCGATTAGCTATGCTGATGAAATGGGTGAAGAGCAGTTTTTGGAATCGCTGCGTCAGCAACTCGCCTCTGGTTTAAAGTTGTTGCAAATTCGCGAAAGAAACTTAGCGCCTGCTGCATTGCTCGATTTCTCTAAAAGAGTCGTCAGCGTAGCCCATCAACATGGGGCACGTGTGCTGATTAATGGGGATGTTGAGCTGGTGAAAGCGGCTGGTGCTGACGGTCTGCATTTAAGTAGTGCGGCATTGGCATCCATTAAAGCTAAACCTGAAGATATGTTAGTGGCGGCGTCTTGTCATCATGCGCAAGATCTAGCGTTGGCTGCACAGTTGCAGCTAGATTTTGTATTGTTGTCACCTGTTTTGCCCACGCTGAGTCATCCTGATGCAGTCACTTTAGGTTGGCAAGCTTTCGCCAATTTAAAGCGTGATTACCCGTTGCCAGTTTATGCGCTAGGCGGCATGACCCCGCAGCATTTAGAGTTAGCTTGGCGCTCAGGGGCGCATGGTATTGCGATGCAGCGCGCGGTATGGAAATAGCATGAGAAAAATAGTTATCACTGTATTAGGTTTATCTTTATTCGCTGTTGCCATTGTTTTTTTCTGGGGGCAAAAGAAAATGTTGCGCAACGAGAAGCCCGAATGGGTGGCTTGTGCAGACATTACCCAGTCTTGTGGACATGCTTGGTTTTCGGTGCGATTCAAAGAAACGCCGCAAGTGATGAAGCCGCTACATTTGGAGTTTGTTGCAATCAGTGCCGATAAGGGCATTCAAAACATCCATGCTAATTTTGCGATGAAAGGCATGGAGATGGGTTTTAATCGCTATCAATTAATTAAAGCTGATCAAAATAAATGGCAAGCCGAAGTGACCTTGCCCGTTTGTATGCAAGGTCGTAGCGATTGGGAAATGCTGATTGAGATTGATGCTGAAGAAGGCAAGCAACGATTTTTGGTGCCGTTCTCAGCGGAAAAGAAATAAAGCCCAGTCTTACTCTGCTTTGACAGGGCTATCAACGTTGAGCGTTAATTCTTTGCCTTGTTTATCTTTAAAGTGCAGCGTGAAGCCCACTTTGTCGCCCGCCTTCAGTGGGTTTTCTAAATCAAACAACATCAAGTGAAATCCACCAGGAGATAACTCAACAGGCGTATTGGCCTTGAGGGGCAATTCGTCGAGCATGCGCATCTTCATGACGCCGTTTTCCATACTCATGCTGTGAATTTCAACATCCTCTGTGACGGAGCTTTCGATCTCGGTCAGGGTGAGGTCTGTATTGGCGGTCAGTGTCATGTAAGCCGCGCCAACGTCTTGTTCCTCTTGCGTTGCGCGCGTCCATGCATTGCTTATTTCAACCTGCGGTTCTTTTTTTTCGCAAGCCGATAAAAAAACGAGCGTAATGAACGCTAACGCTGAAACGTATTTATTTGACACTAATTTATTCATCGCTAAGACTTTCTAAATCTTCAGGGGTAATCGGCGCGGGAATTTTGTAGCCCTCACTTGCCCAAGCGCCTAAGTCTATCAATCTACAACGTTCTGAGCAGAAGGGGCGGAATGGATTGCCTGCGCTGAATTCAGACAACGCGCCACACTCTGGGCAAGGAACCAAACGCTTTTTTGGGGATGACATTGACTTACAAATTGCCGAGCGTTAGCGTGAATGGCACGTCAAAATCACAAGGGTGCGGCTTTTCGGAGCGCTTCATGGACATAAAACGGATGTTCATTGCGTACTTATTTGCGCTGATTTCTGGATAGCACTGAATATCATCATCCAATTTGATTTGTAGCATTTGCGCTGGTTTTGCGCCACCTAGCATTTGCTGAAAGGCGCCATTGGTCGCTACATTGGGGCTTGGGGATCCACTGCCTCTGACGATGCTTAGAAGGATCGATAGCGCATCATAGAGTGGCATCACGTGATCTAGCCAGCCTTTTAAGTCTTCTTGTCGATCACTAACGGGGCTCTCTAGCCAGTAATGATAAGCAGGTAAGTCAAACTCACATAAACCGCCGGGAATAATCGCGCGCTGTTTAATCGCCATCAGCCATTCATTTTCTCGCAGGGATTGTCCAACGCGTGTGTGGATGCTTCGCAATTTTGTGGTGACTTGCAGAATATTTTCGAGAATGGGTTGCAGAATGGTGACGTCGATTTTTGGATTATTTAGCAGGCTGGACATCACCACTTTTTGTTTGTCCAACTCTTGTAATAATTCTGCTTTCAAATCGGTACGATCGATAATGTCTAGAATCTGGAAAAAAGACACCATTGCATTGTGATGGTGGCTGGAGTGTTCAGACTGGAGATTAAGCAAAACTTTAGAAAACAAATCTTCTAGGCGTAGCAGAGTCCTGATTCGCTCATTGAATGGAAATTCGTAACTTGCCACGGTTGTTTTCGCTTAACTGTCGTAGTTGTTAATTTGATTATTTGATTATGTGTTTAATTTATCAAATACGCAAGTATTGATATATTTTTCATGCAGTTGGGCTACTTTTTCCCTAAGCGCTTCTAGGCTGCCGTTATTGCTTAAAACATCATCGGCTAATTGATTTCGCTGTTCACGCGGCATCTGCGCGTCAATAATCTTTTTGACCTCTGCTTCGCTTAGTCCGCTACGCTTGCTTGCTCTGTCGATTTGAATGGCCGGATCACAGTCAATCACCAAGCTTCTATTAATGAGTTTGAGATAGCGCTCGCTTTCAAACAGCAGTGGGATGTCGATAATTTGGTAGGGCGCAGATTGATTTTGCTCCAACTGTTGCAATACCTGCTTGTAAATGGCGGGGTGCATGATGGCTTCCAACTGAGTTTTAGCCTCTGCACTCGAGAATATTTTTTGTCTTAAGGCTGCGCGATCGAGTTCACCGTTTTCGTTCAAAACGGCTTGGCCAAACACCTTTGCAATTTCAGCTAAAGTGGTTTGGCCTGGCTTGGTCAGTGCGTGGCTAATGGCATCTACATCAACAATGGGTACGCCCAGCTTAGCAAAGGCTTTCGCTGCCTCGCTTTTGCCGCTACCTATGCCGCCCGTCATGCCTACAATCCACATTTTAGCTGCCTATCCATTGACTTAAGATCGATGTGTTAAAAAGCACTATCATAGCGCCTAGCGCTAAATAAGGTCCAAAGGGAATGGCGCTAGCGCGATCTTGTTTTTTTAGCATAATGAGCGTGAGGCCGACGATGGAGGCGGTGAAAGACGAAATAACAATCACCAGCGGCAATGCCTCTAGGCCTAGCCATGCGCCAATGGCTGCTAGCATTTTAAAGTCGCCATATCCCATGCCTTCTTTATGCGTGATGAGTTTGAAAATCCAATACACGCCCCATAAAACTAAATACCCTAAAATGGCGCCCATCACGGCAGACTCGATTGTGGTGAATTCGTGATGAAGATTAAAAGCCAGCCCCAGCCAAATAAGGGAGAGTGTAATGTTGTCTGGCAGTAGTTGCGTTTCAAGGTCAATGCAAGTGAGTGTGAGCAGACTCAAGGCAAAAATGCAGGTGGCGACGGTATGCATTGACCAGCCAAATTCCCAGGCAATATAGCCTGTGAGCAGGCCGCTGAGTATTTCAATGGCGGGGTAGCGCAAGCTGATGGGCTGTGCGCAGTGGCTACATTTTCCCTTTAGTAGCGCGTAACTGAAGATGGGGATGTTTTCATAAAATCTAAGCGTGTGGTTACAAGTAGGGCAGGATGATTTTGGTGTCAGCAAATTATAAGTGGGGTGTTGGCTAGCTTTGCCCTGTAACTCTTCAAGTTCGTTTTTCCATGCCTGTTCCATCATTTTGGGAAGACGATAAATCACGACATTTAAAAAACTGCCGATGATCATGCCGATGACGCTGGCGAAGGCGACTAGCGCTATAGGGCTTTGGCTCAATAATGTGGATAGGCTGTTCATTGGAAGGAGTTATTTATGTCGTTAGTTTTTAAGCATATTCGCATTGAAATTGGCGCTCGGCAATCAATCAATTGGGTTTGGGGCTTGAAATATAAAAAATAAGCGTCACTATATAGGCATTAGAAATTAAGTTGGAAAATGCATCATGCACCCAGAAAGCAAAACAAAATATACCGCCGTGTCAGACGATTCTTTGGCAGAGGCCTCAGCTGAGGCTTGGGCCAAGCCTATCGTTTGCCGCGTGGAGGTTGATTTGCCAGGTTGGATGGCGCAGTTAACAGGCAAAAAAAGTTGGCAAGTGCTCAGTGAAGACGAGGCTGATGATTACATTACTTATGCGATGCGCTCTGGCCCCAAGGAGGCTGAAGTGACGCTTTATCACAGTGGCTATGCTGTGGTGGACGTGGATGGTCAATCTTTGTTTGATGGCACATTAACCAATGGTAAAAATGCGCATGCGCATTTGAGCTACTTCAATTTGGAAGACGGCGAGCCCATCACCTTCAATTAAAAGGTTCTGGAAACGGAAAACTCAGCGAGCGCTACCATCGTCTGAAGGTGTGCATTTTGGGGAAGGTAGGCAATTGCTTGGCAGGCGAGCGTTGCTTCTTTTTTAGCGACTTCCCGAACGTAGTCCAGCGCGCCAGTTTCTTTTACCGCTTGAATCACGGCAGATAAGTCTTCAAGGCCGCCCTGCTCAATCGCTTTTCTGATGAGTGCGCGTTGATTTTCGTTGCCTTTGCGCATGGCATATAAAAGCGGTAGGGTTGGTTTGCCTTCTGCAATATCATCACCTAAATTTTTTCCGATATCGTTGCTATCGCCACTCAAGTCCAGCACATCATCAATTAATTGAAATGCAGTGCCTAGGCGCATGCCGTATTCGGCCATGGCTGCTTCATCTTTTGTTGAGGTGTTGTTAATCACAGCCCCCAAGCGAGTGGCGGCTTCAAAAAGCTTGGCTGTTTTATAGTGAATCACTTGCAAATAGGCTTCGTCGCTAATGTCTGCATCATGGATATTAAGCAGTTGCAGCACCTCACCTTCGGCGATGATGTTGGTGGCTTCGGCCAAAATTTCCATGACGCGCATATTTTGCACACTCACCATCATTTGAAAAGCGCGAGAATAAACAAAATCGCCGACTAATACGCTAGCAGCGTTGCCAAACATAGTGTTGGCTGTGGCGCGACCACGACGCATTGAGGATTCATCGACTACGTCATCATGCAATAAGGTTGCAGTATGGATAAACTCAACGACGGCCGCTAGGGTGTGGTGTTGTGGTTTGATTTCGCCGAAAACCCCTGCTGAAAGTAATACCAAAGCTGGGCGCAGGCGTTTGCCGCCACTGTTGATAATATATTCGGCGACTTGGTTAATAAGCACGACCTCTGAATGCAAGGATTGACGAATGACCTCGTCAACGGCTTGCATATCGTCGGCAATGCTAGATTGGATAAGGGATAATGACACGGGAAATGACCAATAAATTTGTCGTCATTCTAGCACAGACTTTTTTGTAATTTGCCTGATGTGGCCTGACTTCCGGCGATTTTGACGGCGCATCGCTTTTGTTCGTGTGAGGTTTTTCTGTTTTGTGGGAATTTGTATTTGCTTAAGTCGATTTTTTACGTATAATGCGCGATTCATTTGAATGCGTAGCAAACGAGGCTTAATCATGTATGCAGTCATCAAGACTGGCGGTAAACAGTACCGCGTTACA
>Ga0172373_10003872_pt1 | contig 21447 bp, 19 predicted proteins | sample Lak10m_2_FD_114546 | JGI IMG/M metagenome (GOLD analysis project Ga0172373, IMG submission 114546) | Freshwater microbial communities from Kabuno Bay, South-Kivu, Congo - kab_092012_10m | ecosystem: Environmental > Aquatic > Freshwater > Lake | place: Democratic Republic of the Congo...
AATTGGGCGTCCCCCCTTAGGATTCTTAAGGGCGTAGCCCTTAAGGCGGGTGCGGGCACGCAGTGCCCGCTATCAAATTGGTTCAGGGGGGGTGTGGGGGGGAACGCCCCACTTCCTTATATACTCACCTATCCCCATTAGTGCCCGCATTCGATGACTCATGGCATTCTTTTCCGTAGGTGATACAGTTGCCAATGTGCAATCAAACCCCCTTGGAATAAAAATTGGGTCATACCCAAACCCATTATCCCCATTATAATCATTGGCAATATACCCATCTAAATCACCCCGTTTAATCGTAATATTCCCTAACGGATCCCGCAAAGCCATCACACACACAAACCGCGCCTCTCGATTCGTCATCATGGCCATTCTCTGTAACACCAAATGGCACCTCATGACATCGGTCATATCATCCCCACCGTATCTGGCACTATATACACCCGGCTCACCATTCAATGCCATAATCTCTAAACCCGAATCATCGGATAAAATAAAATCAGAAACCGGTGGTACCACTGTTAATTTTTTAACCGCATTTTGCTCAAAGGTCTCCCCATCTTCAATGCACTCATGGGAATACCCAAAATAATCACGATACCCAATCACCTCACAAAAAGACAATATTGGGGCAATTTCCCTTACCTTATTCAAATTGGATGTAGCGGTAATAACCCTCATTTGAGCAAGCGTTGAACAGACAATACATCCGTTACTTGCAACAATGATTCTTTAACTCGATTTAAATGAATGGTATCCATTACATCAATGGCAACCACAGCTCGCATTTTACCGCCTGATTTAATGGTTTTGGTCTTAATTTCACTAATATTGGTGCGCGACGAGGAAATAGCATGAACAATATCCTCCAAAATACCAATTCGATCAAACGCCTGTATCATCAATATGGCTCGGCTGATGCTCGCTTGATGTGACCATTCCACCTCGACCAATCGCACCCTATCCGCCGCAGATAAATTGGCAATCGATACACAATCATTCCGATGAACAATCACACCCCGTCCCACAGAGATATAACCAATAATTGGGTCCCCCGGAATCGGATTACAGCATCGTGCCGATCCGGTTTGAATATTGGTTTCACCCAAAACAGTCACCGAAGACTGAGTAGCAACTGGCTTTTTGGGACGTCTAAGCACAGTGGGGGCTGGGCATAACAAGCGTCGTAACACCGCCTCCACCGATTTAATGGATAGATCACCATGGGTAATGCCCATATACAGCTCATCCAGTTTAGACACTTTAAATTCACTCAACAACGTATCCACACCCAATTGAGACCAGGCATCCTTGGCTACCCACCCCATTAGAAGCATACTTTTTTCAATTTTATCCTTCCCTAACTGAATGGCCTCTTGTTGATGAGCACGCTTAAACCACTGCTTAATTTTGGTTTTTGCCTGTCGTGTAACCACCACTGTCAACCAGTCAATTTTCGGCTGGGGATGTTTTTGAGTTAAAATTTCCACCCGATCCCCATTTTGTAAGGGGGTGGTTAATGACACAATTTGACTATTGATTTTAGCCCCAATGTAACGATGGCCGATTTCAGTGTGAATTTTATAGGCAAAATCCAATGGGGTTGATCCCTTGGGTAATACCTGAACCAACCCTTTGGGAGTAAACACAAATACCTCATCAATGACCAAATCAAGCTTTAAATTTTGCAAAAAATCAGATGAACGAAACCCTTCTTTTTCACTCTCCACCAACTGTCGGATCCAAGCAAAGTTGGCATCAAAATAATGGGGCGTTCCACCTTCCTTGTATCGCCAATGTGCCGCAATGCCGTATTCTGCAATTTGATGCATGTCATGGGTTCGAATTTGAATTTCAACCGGTTTCCCTTCTGGGCCCATCACGGTTGTATGTAAAGATTGATATAAATTAGACTTGGGCATGGCGATATAATCTTTGAAACGTCCTGCCAATGGCTTAAATTCAGAATGAATCACACCCAGTGTCTCATAACATTCTCGAATCGAATGGACCAACACCCGAATGCCCAATGTGTCATACAATTCATCGTAAGCCAAGTTTTGGATGGTTAATTTTTTATAAATACTATAAAAATGCTTGGGGCGACCGAACACACGAAATTCAATACCTGTTGGCTTCAAAACCATATTTAATTGTTGAATTAACTGATTCACATATTGTTCTCGTTGCTCTCGCCGAGTAGACACTAACTGCTTAATTTGTTGAAAATCATCCGGTTGTAAGTGATAAAATGCATAATCCTCCAACTCCCACTTCAACGACCACATTCCCAATCGATGTGCCAAAGGTGAAAAAATTTCTCTCGTTTCACGTGAAATCGATAACTGCCGTTCTTTGGATAAAAATTTAAGGGTTCTCATGTTGTGCAACCGATCGGCTAACTTAATAATCACAACCCGAATATCTTGGGCCATTGCCAAAAACATTTTCCTTACATTTTCTGCCTGCTCATCTTCAGATGAGTCAAAATAAATTTTACCTAATTTGGTAACACCTTCAACCAATCGCAAGACATCAGAACCAAATAAGCGTGCAATATCATCTGGCTTTACCTCACAATCTTCCAGTGTATCGTGTAATAACCCCGCACAAATAGTGGGGGCATCTTGTTCAAGCTCAGCCAAGATATACGCCACTTCCAAAGGATGTACAATATATGGCTCATTCGATTTTCTGCGTTGGTGCTCATGGGCTTTTTTTGCAAAATGGTACGCTGTATCAATTAAGCCCACATCCGATTCGGGTAGATATTTCTGAATGACCTCATTTAATTGCTCAAATGAATGATCGGTTTTCATCGAATATCTAATAATTGCAACTGCGGCAAAACATTACCCCGCCACTCATTAATTTCAAGCGTAAATACCAATTCTACTGAGGCTTGATAACAATGTGTAATTTTGGGGCCCAAACCAAACCCAATGGCATCAATGGCTATTTTTCCTGTGGCATCAATGAGGGTCAATTTCAAATGATCCCCAGAGCCGACACGTTTAAATTCAACTGGCTTTAATTGGTTACAATACCAAATGGGGGCCGGATTTCCTTGCCCAAATGGGGCCAATGAACTTAATTCTTCTGCAAAAGCCAAGGTCAGTTGTGAGGGTGAAATGGTGGCATCAATTCTAATAATTGGGGATAAATCTTGGTCTTGAATTTGTTGATTGGCGACGGAATAGAGATCTGCCCTAAACCCATCTACTTGTTCAGGAAGCAAACTGAACCCAGCTGCCTCTCGATGTCCCCCAAATTTTTGAAAGTGCCCCTGACAAGACGCCAATAGCTCATACACATTAACACTTCCCGTTGTGCGAGCCGACCCACGTACCACCCCATCTTTCTCGGCAATCATAATCACGGGGCGATTAAATTGCTCAACCAAGCGAGATGCCGTAATCCCAATCACACCCGAATGCCAATTAACCCCATGTACCACAATCACTTTTTGGTGAGGAACCTGCATTTTTGCCTGCTGAATCGATTCTTGTAACATCGAAATACCAATGGCCTGCCGATCCTCATTCATTTGTTGCAAGGTTCGTGCCACCTCAAGGGCTTCTGTTGGGTCCGTTGATAAAAGCAATTTAACCCCCATCATGGCACTGGCCAACCGTCCAGCTGCATTCAAACGTGGGGCGATAACAAAGCCAACATCTCGGGTTGTAATCAATGATTTTGAAAATCCTGCCACATCCAAAAGAACCCGTACACCCAATCGATTTTTTGCCGACAACTTGGGTAACCCATGAAATACCAATCGGCGATTTTCATCAATTAAGGGAACCACATCCGCAATGGTTCCCAAGGCAACCAAATCCAAATAATCTGGAACGTGGATGGGATACCCGTACATGTTAACCAATGCCATCACCACATGATAAACCAAGCCAGCCGTACATAATAAATACAATGGGTGATGCGGTGGCAAGGCTTTGGGATTCACAATCGCATCTGCCGGTGGCAGTGGATCTGGAATGGTATGGTGATCTAATACCAAAACAGTGGCTTGGGTTTGGGATTTAATCGCCTGAATTTCACTAACATTGGTAATACCACAATCTAACGTAATTAATAATCCAATTTGATGGGTTAGCATGGTTGGAATAATATCGTGGGTAAGCCCGTAGCCCTCTTTAAATCGATTGGGCAAATAATACATCACGGATGCACCCAATTTGCGAAGAACATCCACCATAATACTCGTTGATGTCATTCCATCAACATCATAATCCCCATAAACCAAGATGGGCGTTTGATTCTGAATCGCTTGCTGAATAATGGCCAGTGCAATCGGCAAATCAGGAAGATCAAGGGTCCCCAATGGCTCAATCGTGGGTGATAAAAAAGAATGAATACCATCTATGGATCGAATATTGCGGTTTAATAAAATCTGAACAATCAGTGGGGAAAGTGTCGTAACCCCAGAAATTTGCCTAACCAAATCTGGCTGAGGCTGAATAAATTGCCAACGACGCGTGGTCATCCGATCCGAACTAAAAACAAATCCTGACCGTATTCAACACTTTCTGCGTTGCTTACACAAACCTTTTCAACAACCCCCGAAATTTCAGACTCAATTTCATTAAACAACTTCATAGCCTCAATGATACAGACTACTTTTCCAATCTCAATTCGATCCCCTACTTTGACAAAAGACGGGGAATCGGGACTCGGAGATGTATAAAATGTACCAACCATTTGTGACTTAATGGGTATTAGGAGTGGATCGTGATCAGGCAATCGGTCAGACTGTAACGACGATTCAACAGGGGTGGAAGGAACCGAAACCGGCGACATTACCACACTAGATGGAGACAAAATGGGCATGGATTCTTTTTTGATTTCGATTTTTTTATTATCGTACTCAATACTAAAATGGGAAATTTTGGCGTATTCGACCATTTCAATTAGCCGTTTAATTTCCTTTAAATCCATATCACCTAACTCCTTTTATATAATACCTACACCTTACTCCACAGGGGGTAAGCTGTAAAGAGACAACGCTGGATTTAAGATCACTTTGATGCCTTTTATCCACAAATAAGGGTCATACCCATCTAAATCCAACTGAGAATGGATGGTCGACAACCCACCACCGGTGCCAATCACCGTTAATCGGGGCCATTTGTTTCGATAATATTGAATAAACCCAGACAAGGCCAACAGATGGCTACGAACCACCCCAATCGCCATGGCTGATTCGGTGGTAACCCCAATCCAATCGGGGATAACTTGTAATGTAATATGTGGCAATTTTGCGGTATGTTGGGCCAATGCCTTGGCGGAACTGGCCATCCCAGGAAAAATGACCCCCCCACTATAAGCCCCATCCCCATCTATCAAACAACAGGTGGTTGCGGTTCCTGAATCAATAACCACCGTTGGGCCACCCCATTGGGCATACGCACCCAATGCATTGACCAATCGATCAGCCCCCACTGTCTGCGGAAATGGCACCCTGATGGATAAGGGTATATCGGAGTCGGTAAGTCGCGTCCAACCCAACCGATCAATCATCGGATCCAATTGGGGAACCACACTCGAAACCACCACCTTGTCTGGATGAGAAAAGGGGGGCGTCGCCAACCAGTTCGGGGCTTCCTCGGTTAAAAGCGACCCTTGATTGAATACGGGTGAATGCAATGTATCGCCCGACTCAATGGTAGCCCAATGAATGGTGGTGTTACCAATATCAAGGAGATGAACTAACATGAGCAGACACTACCATACCCCCCCCACAATATCCACTTTAAACCCAATGCCCACCCACACTTCCCCCGTTATACCCCAAGTAATACCAGCCTAATACCACGCCTTGGCGACGATGGCCCTTGCCGCACGATCGATAGCCCCCGATTCCCCCAATCGGTCTCGAACCCGTTGATACCCCCATAATAATCGATCCCGAACACCCGCATCTGTTATGATTTGCAATGCCGATGCCTCGATATCGTCGGCTCGACAGCGATCTTGAAAAAACTCAGGCATAATCTCTTCATTTAACAGTAAATTAGGTAAGGCCATAAATGGAATCCGATCCCGCCGTTTGCCCAATACCCACTGGGCCACCCGATACGACCAACTCCCAAATCGATACCCAACCACACAAGGTGTCCCCAACACCGCATGTTGTAACGTAACCGTTCCCGATGAAGCCAGTGATAGGGTGGCTTGGCGGATTAACTCATCGGAAGAACGTTCCCAATATAAAACGGAAACCCCATATCGGGCCACCACCGATTCAATCCGATGTTTCAATAAGGGGGTCGCCACCGAGACCACAATTTGATGAATAACGCCCCGCTTTAATAAGCGTGTCGCCGCATCCAATAAAACCGGAAACGTTAAGGTCATTTCTTGAACCCTCGATCCTGGAAAAACCGCCAAAATTAAGGAATGCCCCCGTTGTTCAGGTAAATGGCTATTCGATAACTCATAAATGGGATGCCCCACCCACATAACACGACCACCCAATCGACGATAAAATTGGGTTTCTTCCTGAAAAATAGTTAATAATAAATCAGTATAGCGCACCACCTGAGACCCGCCCGAGTCAGTCCCCCATTGCCATTCTTGAGGGGCAATAAAATAAATAACGGGAATCCCTTGTCGCTTGGCCACACGTGCCAACACCATATTGACCCCTTGGCAATCGATCAAAATCAAAGCCGTCATGGATGGGGTTCGTTTAATCCATCGCACCATCCGCCAAATGCCAACTAGCACAGCGGGTAACGACCGAATCACATCCAACACCCCAATACTAGAATGGGTAGCAATATCCACATGGCAACGCACCCCTGCTTCCTGCATGGCAAGATGGCCCATTCCTTCAAGGGCAATCGTCGGGTCCAACCGTTGAATGGCCGTAGCCAACAAAGCCCCATACCGGTCGCCCGATACCTCCCCCGCACTGATACCCATCAATGTCATGGCAAAACCGTCATCAATGGTGGATCAAAATAATGGGGAACGGACAGCCCCAATAGTACCAAGAGCGTGGCCGCCACATTGGATAACCCAGGGTTTAAAACAGTCGCCCGTTGAAGCCGGACGCCCCGCTGAGAATCAACCACTACAAATGGAACCGGATTAAGGGTGTGGGCTGTTTTAGGCACCCAAACACCCTCAGCCCACTGGCCCATATCATCGGCATTGCCATGATCGGCCACCACCACAGTCACCCCTCCCACCTGATCCATGGCGGCGATTAATTGGCCCAAACAAGCATCCACCGTTTCGAGTGATTGAATGGTCGCTGCCAAATGCCCCGTATGCCCCACCATATCCCCATTGGGAAAATTGACCCGACCAAAGCGATACTGCCCCGTTTCAATCAGTTGAATGGTTTTGGCCGTAATCTCACGGGCTTTCATATCAGGGGCCTGATCAAATGAGATTCGATCCGATGGAATTTCGATATACGTTTCTAGGTGCGGTGCCACTTTATCCGAGCGATTACCATTCCAAAAATAGGTAACATGCCCATACTTTTGCGTTTCGGATATCGCAAATGAGCGAACCCCAGCTTGGGCCATGACATCCGCAACCCCCCCATCAATTTGGGGTGGTGAAACCAAAAAGTGACGGGGTATATTCAAATCACCATCATACTGCATCATGCCAATTAAATGCACGCTGGGGATACGCACTCGATCAAACCCTTTGAACGCGGGATCTTCAAATGCTTGGGTTAATTCAATCACCCGATCCCCTCTAAAATTGGTGATGATGACCACATCCCCATCCTCAATCGACCCCACGGGGCCCGCCTCTGATACAATTGTAAAGGCCGGCAAGGTTTGATCGGAATCATGGGGATGCTCTTGATACAACGTTGAAATGGCCTCCGTTGCGGATGAAAAGGGGCGAGCCGTTCCCAATACATGGGCCTGCCATCCCCGTTCCACAATCGACCAATCAGCTTGGTATCGGTCCATGGTGGTCACCATTCGCCCCCCCCCCGATGCCACCCAATAGGATCGCCCATGATCACGATGGTGTTGCAATACTGTTTCCAATTGTTGGAGATACCCCATGGCGGAACGGGCCGCCACATCACGACCATCTAATAAGATGTGACATCGGAGTTCAGTCACCCCAGATTGGGCCGCCAAATCAATTAAATAAAGGGTGTGATCAATATGTGAATGTACATTCCCATCCGACAATAAGCCAATTAAATGCAAGACCCCGCCATTTTGGCATTGCCTCTGAACCTCTTGCCAATCCGATGTTTGGGGAATGAGCTGTTGCCGAATGGCTGCCTCCACCAAGGCCGCCCCCTGTTTAAATATACGTCCAGCACCCAATGTATTATGCCCTACCTCACTATTCCCCATATCCTCATCGCTGGGCATTCCCACCGCGGTACCATGGGCTTTGAGTTGACAGTACGTGGGAAGGGTTCTCAACCAGTCTAAGACAGGCGTATGGGCACACGATACCGCATTGGTATCGGAGGGAGGGGCTTCACCCACCCCATCCAAAATCACCAACAAAACAGGGGCATGCCGCTCTTTATACATGGGTCTCTCTCCATTGTAGAATATAATCCATTATTTGTTGGGAAGTGGTACCGTCCCCATAGGGGTTTGTTGCCCGTTTCATCCCCTCTTCATCATCTGGATTTAGTAAAATACGCCGAACCGACCCCATAATTCGATCGGGGTTGGTCCCAACACAAAGCGCACACCCTGCCGCCACACCCTCCGGTCGTTCTGTGGTATCTCGCAATACCAATACAGGCTTGTTTAAGGAAGGGGCTTCCTCTTGAATCCCACCTGAATCGGTCAATATCAACCGACACTGGGACATCAGCCACAACAAACGATCATACGATAATGGTGGCACCAACTTGACACCCGCCACCCCGTTGAATGCTTGGGTAATTCGATCCTTAAAATGAGGGTTTTGATGAACCGGAATAATCACCCCCATGGTTGGAAATTCAGCCACCAGTTGCCTCACACTGGTTAGTATACCGGTTAACCCATCCCCGATATTTTCACGTCGATGGGTGGTTAACAATACCCATTCTGACCGCTCCTGCCAACCAATGTCATTGGCCCACTGTTGGTAAGGGGCTTCCCCCATGTCCTGAATGGTTCGAAGCCCCAATTCCAAGGCATCAATGACGCTATTTCCCACCATATAGGCACCGTTTCCCCGTCCTTCTGTCACCAAGGTTTGGTAAGCCAGCGGGGTGGGAGCAAATTTTAATACAGCCAATTCATCAATCACACGACGATTCCATTCTTCAGGAAAGGGAGACTCAATACTGGGGGTTCGCAATCCCGCCTCCACATGAAATACCGGACAATGATGGTAAAAACCACTCATAGCCCCCGCCAACGCGGATGTGGTATCCCCTTGAACCATGATGGCATCCAACTGCCCCATGATGGGATCCAAATCCAATAATAAGTGGGCGTGTAGGGCCCCCAAGCCTTGGCCTTTTTGCATCACAGATAATTGAATGTCCGGTTGAATATTAAAAAATTGGATAATCGGCGTTAATAACGACTCGTGCTGCCCTGTCAAAATCACCACAGGCCTGAGGCCATTAGTCTGGCGCATGGCCGCAATCACAGGGGCTAATTTAATGGCTTCCGGACGCGTCCCAATAACCACCCCACAACGCATCATATCCCGCGCCCTATTCCAATAATGGTGAGCCCCAAATCACTGGCCAATTGACGATTTAAAATATTTCGACAATCAATCACCATCGGCTGGGAGAGATGCTGTTTGATGTCGGCCATGGAATGGGTCACAAATTCATCCCATTCCGTTAAAATCAGGGCCACATCTGCCCCCATTAAGGTGGCACTGACCCCCTCACAATACGTAATATCATTTCCTAAAAACCCCTTCGCCATTTCCATCGCAACCGGATCATACGCACGAATTGAATACCCCAACTGTAATAATGCGGGTAAAATTGTTAAGGCTGGGGCATCACGCATATCATCCGTTCCCGCTTTAAATGCCAACCCCAAAACCGCAATTGTACAAGGCGTAGGGGCCACAGAGGTTACTTTTCGAATCACCCATTCCCGTTGTCGCCGATTCACCTGGTTCACCGCTTGTAATAAATGTAAGTCCACCCCATTTTCTTTGCCTGTGTATTGTAATGCTTGAATATCTTTGGGGAAACAGGACCCCCCAAACCCCGGACCTGGCGACAAAAAATGAGGCCCAATTCGCTGATCCAACCCAATGGCGTGGGCCACATCCAACACATCCGCTCCCACCGCTTCACACAACATCGCCATTTCATTAATAAACGAGATTTTAGTGGCTAAAAATGAGTTGGCCGCATATTTAATCAATTCGGATGTGGGAACAGTGGTCACCACCAATGGTACCCCACGACACACATACCCATGGTATAAGCGTCGCATCATTTTTTCAGCATCCACATGGTTAACGCCCACCACAATTCGATTGGGATATAACGCATCTTGAACCGCTTGACCTTCGCGTAAAAACTCCGGATTGGAGATCACCGATATACCATAAGGTAACAACCGTTGTTGAATCTTGGCGCCTGTACCAACTGGCACCGTGCTTTTAATAACCAAAAACCGCAATGCCCCCACTTGGGCATCACAATGGGTCACAATGGTGTCAACAGCTGCTGATAAATAGGATAAATCCGCATCCCCCGATTCTGAAGAGGGGGTATTGATCGCCAAAAAGACAACCTCCGCCTGAGCAAGCCCAACCGACAGCTGACTTGAGAAAAAGAGTCGCTTAACCCCTTGATTCCGATGCAATAACTCATCCAATCCCGCCTCATAAATGGGGGATTCCCCTCGATTTAATCGGTCGATTTTATCTTCATTAATATCCACACACCAAACCGTATGACCCATTTCAGCCAAACATGTCCCCGTCACCAACCCTACATATCCTGTTCCAACCACACAAATATTGGCCATGCGTATCCTTTCTAACGCGACAATGTTTGGAGGTGACGAATCAAGACATCAACCCCTGTCACCAATACCCCCTCTTGTCGCAATTGGGTTAAGCGCTGAATGGCGCCGGCTCGGTCACCCCCTTCAACCAAGTTGGCAATCGAAAGCAATGCCTGTTCAGGGTCGCCACCAGATGGTAATGGGGGTAAATCTGGATTAAATGGGGCACCTGACGGGGTTGCAAAACCCGTGCCTAAGGCCGTGATGATACGATCGGGAAACAAGTCCTCCAATGTGTCCCAAGTGGGAAGGGTATCTCGCGACATCGTTGATTGAATGCCCGCCATGAGAACCCCTGTTCGCAGGGTTGTACCAATCGACCATTGCTGGACGGATAGGGTTGGTACTTGGTTGGCATTCCCCACCAAGATGGTCATAAGGGCTCGCCCTGTGCGATTGTATGCAACCAACACATAATAGGCATACCCCCGCTTGAGGCGGCGAATATCCACCTGAATACCTGTTTGGGTGGGGTTAAGGCTTAAATAGGCCCATGATGGCGAGGGTCGGTCAATAATCATATCCCCTCGACGCATGGCGACCCCCTTCATCACCGTTGTACCCATGGCTGATAGGGTTGATGATATCGTTAATTTACCCCAACTCAATTCATCAAGTTGACCATTCGCCTTAACCCCACGAACAGACACATAAAAAGGTGAGTCAGATAATAAAAAGCGAGTCGAGGCCAAATTGGGTGTGGTGGTAACGGGAAACTGGCCCTGCAAATCCAGTGAATTTGAATCAATAGCGGTATTGGAAACTTGGGTCACTTTTCCACACCCCCCCATCAATAGGGCAATGACCAGTAACCCCCCCATCCACGATGCTGGCATGGGTTACAACACTCCTTTGGTCGAGGGAATCCCTTGTTTGCGGGGATCCACTTGAATGGCACGATACAATGACACCCCCACCCCTTTAAAGGTGGCTTCTGACAAATGATGCAAATTATGCCCATGGCGTGCCACCAAATGCAAGTTCAGTCGAGCATTCGTCACAAACGCATGCCAAAACTCTTGTACCAGTTCAGCATCAAATGTTCCAATTTTCGTTTTAGGAAATGGGATGTCAAAATGTAAATAAGGCCGATTCCCTAAATCGACGGCAACATCAACCAATGCATCATCCATGGGGAACGTACCCGATGCAAATCGAACAATGCCCATTGCATTACCCAACGCTTCTTTCCACGCCAGTCCTAAGCAAATCCCAACATCTTCCGTTGTGTGATGGGCATCTACGTGCAAATCCCCCGATGCCTCCACTCGCAAATCAAATAAACCATGGGCCGCCCATAATGTAAGCATGTGGTCTAAAAAACCCACCCCCGTATTGCAATGAACATGTCCCGATCCATCAAGGGTCAGTTGTAGGTCAATCGTGGTTTCGTTGGTACGGCGAGAAATAGTGGCATGTCGTGTCATGAAATATCTCCAAATAATGTAGATTGTTGGGTAGGGGGAACCAATAACTTTGGCAAGGGAACTTGCAAATGATGGCACGCAGCGGGGGTAACCTGTCGGCCTCGAGGGGTACGTTCAATAAATCCAAGCTGTAACAAATAAGGCTCCACCATGTCTTCTAACGACTCCACTTCCTCTGAAATACTGGCCGCAATGGTTTCAACCCCTACCGGCCCACCCGAAAATTTTTGAATAATGGCCAATAAATATTGGCGATCAATTTCATCCAAGCCATTTTGATCAACCCCCATGCCGGTTAAGGCACGGTCCACTAATGCCATGGTGATGGTACCGTCTGCTTGAATTTGAGCCCAATCGCGCACTCGTTTAAGTAATCGGTTGGCAATTCTAGGGGTACCCCTTGCCCGGCGCGCCATTTCCAATGCGGCCCCCGAATCCAAAGGTGTATTTAAAACACCAGCCGCACGTTCCAATACACATTGCAATTCATCCGGCGTGTAATACTCCAATCGCTCTACAATTCCAAATCGATCTCGTAATGGCGCGGATAACATACCCACCCGCGTGGTGGCCCCCACCAAGGTAAACGGAGACAAATCAATTCGAATCGAACGAGCCGATGGACCTTTGCCAATCACAATGTCCAATTCAAAATCTTCCATGGCTGGGTACAACACCTCTTCTACCGAGCGGTTGAGGCGATGAATTTCATCGATAAATAAAATATCCCCCTTTTCCAAATTGGTTAATATGGCGGCTAAATCGCCAGGACGCTCAATGGCAGGGCCCGATGTAATTTTAATATTCACCCCCATTTCACGTGCAACAATGGTTGCCAGTGTGGTTTTGCCCAAGCCAGGGGGACCATATAACAACACATGTTCAATGGGTTCAGAGCGACCCAATGCAGCGGTAATATAAATATCCAAATTACGTTTGAGTGGGGCCTGCCCAATAAATTCCGCCAACCGTTGCGGTCGTAAGGAGCCATCACGGGCATCATCCCACTGCGATATAGGTGCCACAAGTCGATCTTGATCAGTCATGCGAGTAGTGTACTAAATACCCCCCCAAAGCACCAATGGCTAATATTAGGCACGCCGTTCAAACTGCCACCACCAACGACCTTCAAAACCCAGCGTTTCCATCATCCGACCCCATGACGCCACCACACTACCGATCAATAAAAGTCCCACAATACTATCTTGGGTAAATAGCCACGCCACCGCAAGTGCCCCCACCCATCCCCAAGTTAATCGATTTAAAATGATACTCATTACCGGATAAGCAATGCCCATTATCGCCAATGCCCACGGCTGGTGTAACAACATAATCCCCACCACCACTCTGGCAGTACCCAAGATGGATAAGCGACCAATCCATCCCCCCAAAACAACGGCAATACCCAAAACAATCGCCTGCCCTTCTAACCCAAAGGATGGCAATAACCAATACAGTCCCATTCCTTTCCCAAGATCAAGGGTAGCCCCTATCCATCGCCAGTCTCGGACAGCAACGACATCACTCGGTGGGGTATCCGGTGCCGGTCGAACACCCATCCACCATTGGATTAGACCCTTCCAAAGGGTAGAAGGCGGGAGCATGGAAACGGCGATAAACCCCAACCAATCGATTAAATTCAACTATAGCTGGTCCAATTCAAACGCATCGTGAAGCAATTGCAACGCACGACGACCATCTTGGCGAGCCACCGCACACGATATTTTAATTTCAGATGTAGATATTAATTTAATATTAATATTGTGATCGGCTAATACTTTAAACATTTTAGCGGCAATTCCTGGCTTCGATATCATACCGACACCGACAATCGATACTTTGGCCACAAGTGGGTCCGTTTTAACACCCGCAGCACCAATTTCTCTGGCCACTTCTTGGGTCACCAAAGTAGCCGCGGTCAGATCTGATTCATTAATGGTAAATGTAATATCATTTTCATGGGATGTTTCAGAACTTTGAATAATCATATCAACATTAATCGTTGCATTGGCCAATTGGGTAAATAAATGACCAGCCACACCGGGTCGATCTTGAACGTTTTGTATGGTAATAATGGCTTCTGATTCCATTAAAGTTGCCCCTGTTACGGGTCGATTGACTTCCATTTCACTTTCCTCCTTCACAATGGTGCCTGTGGCTTCTGTAAACGAAGACCGGACATGCAACCGAACACGATTTTCTTTCGCACATTCAACACTACGGGGGTGTAGGACCTTGGCCCCCAACGCTGCCAACTCGAGCATTTCATCATAAGAAATAGTGGCTAATTTGACAGCCTGCGGAACCACACGCGGATCCGTGGTATACACCCCATCAACATCGGTATAAATTTCACATTCTTTCGCCCCCAATGTTGCGGCCAACACAACAGCGGAGGTATCAGACCCTCCCCGACCAATGGTGGTAACATCATTAAGCTCATTAATGCCTTGAAAACCAGTCACCACCACCACATGGCCCAAGTCAAGTTCTTTCCAAATACGGGCCGGATCAACCTTGGTTATACGCGCTTTGGAATAGGTTGATTCGGTATAAATACCTGCTTGTGGCCCCGTTAACGAAACAGCAGGAATACCTTGGGCATTCAGTGCCATGGCCAACAAAGCGGCCGATACATTTTCACCCGTCGAAATTAAGGCATCATATTCACGTGGGGTGGGTGAATCGGATACCTGATACGCCAATCGGATGAGGTCATCCGTGGTATCCCCCATGGCGGATACCACCACCACAATATTGGGGGTGGTTAATTTGGTTTTAGCCACCCTTTGGGCCACCGCACGAATTCGCTCTGGGTTTCCCACTGATGTGCCCCCAAATTTTTGAACAAGTAACTCTGCTGCTTGAAATGTCATGTCAACGCTCCTGACTAAATGGTCGCACGATACCGATTGGCTGCTTGCACAAATTGAACAAACAATGGGTGTGGCTTAATGGGCCGGGACTTAAATTCGGGGTGGAATTGACAGGCCAAAAACCAAGGATGATCCGGAATTTCAATCACCTCAATCAACGTATTTTCAGGTGATAGTCCAGAAAAAACCATCCCATTTTCTTCATAATTAGATCGAAATTGATTGTTAAATTCATAACGATGGCGATGTCGCTCACTAATTACCGATTGGCCATATGCCGTCATAAGCAATGTATTGGGTTGGACAGCACACGGATACGCCCCCAAACGCATGGTTCCACCTTTTCGGCGAACAGTCCGTTGATCCGACAAAAAGTCAATCACGGGATGGGTGGTATCATCCTTAAATTCAGTGCTATGGGCATCTGCCCAACCCAATACAAATCGACCAAATTCAATCACCGCAATATGCATTCCCAAACACAGCCCAAAAAATGGAATCAATTTGGTTCGTGCCAAATGGGTCGCTTTAATCTTTCCCTCAATACCACGATCGCCAAATCCACCCGGAACCAAAATACCATGAACCCCACTCAGGGCAAACTTAGGGTCTTCATGCTCAAGTGATTGGGCATCTACCCACACCAATTCAGCATGAACCGCATTGGCAGCCGCTGCATGGTGAATGGCTTCCACCACACTCAAATACGAATCAGATAATTGATTGTATTTTCCAACCAATGCAATTTTTACAACCGGCAGATCTGGCTTGCGAATGGAATCAAGGTAGGCTTTCCAATGGGTTAAATCTGGTTTTTTGTGACGCAACCCCAATCGCTGCATCACCACGTCACTAAAATGTTCTTGTTGGAGCAATAATGGCACATCATAAATACTTGGGGCATCCACACACGTAATCACCGATTGCGAGGCCACATCACAAAACAAGGCAATTTTGTCTTTAATGTCGCGACTTAATGGGTAGGGTGAGCGACACACAATCACATCCGCATGAATCCCAATTTCACGCAATTCTTTAACGCTGTGTTGGGTGGGTTTGGTTTTAAATTCTTGGCTGGGCCCTAAAAATGGAACCAAGGTTACATGAATGTGAATGCATTTTGAGCGATTCTCAAACTCAAATTGACGCACGGCTTCCAAAAAAGGCAAACTTTCAATATCCCCAACGGTACCCCCAATTTCAGTAATCACCACATCTGAATCTCGGGTATCAAGAGTTTGGGTAATCCGTTCTTTGATGGCATTGGTAACATGGGGAATAATTTGTACGGTATGCCCCAAATAATCACCATTTCGTTCTTTATTCAACACATCCCAATAAATCATGCCCGACGTCACATTATTCACACGAGACAAATTTTCATCAATAAATCGTTCATAATGACCCAAGTCCAAATCCGTTTCCGACCCATCATCCGTTACAAAAACCTCGCCATGTTGAGTCGGACTCATGGTTCCCGGATCTAAGTTTAAATAAGGGTCGAATTTTTGAATGGCCACGGATAACCCTTGGTTTTTAAGTAACACCCCCAATGAAGCAGCCACTATCCCCTTCCCCAAAGAAGATACAACCCCACCCGTTACAAAAATATATCGTGTTTCACTACCCATCATTTAACTCACTTTAATTCATCGATTGGTCAACGCTTCACCCCAAAGATACACCAGACACCCAGCAAATTCCATGATGAGATTCCAACGCATTGGGCTATGAATGAGCACCCTTATCCCGTCGGCACATTTCGAGCGCCTTGCCACAACAAAAAACTACCCAGTATGGCCGCCATGCAGGAGCCGATTAATACCCCCAATTGAGCTCGTGCAATTAAATCGGGATCATGAAACGCCAGATAGGTAATAAATAACGACATGGTAAAACCAATCCCCGCCAACCACCCCAAGCCCAATAACTGTTTCCATCCCATCGAGGGATAATGAATCAAACCCACCCATTTCCCGATGATTAACGTACTAACAATGCCCAACGGTTTGCCAACAAATAAACCCATCATCACCCCTAAACACTCGCGGGTAGCAACGGTGTGCCATAGTGAGCCGGTTAGCGCAACCCCTGCGTGGGTCATAATAAACAACGGTAAAATGAAGCGGTGCGACCATCTCGATAGGTGATTTTCAATGCGATGAAATTGACCTTCATGGCCGGTATACGGCACGCAAAAAGCAATCAAAACTCCCGCAAGAGTGGGGGAAATTCCCGCCTTATACCATGCCACCCAACTCAATATACCCAACAGGGCATACCAAAGAGGCTGTGCGAACCAACGATTGGCCACGGCACCTACTGCGAATAAAACCGCTCCTGCACCGGCCCATCCCCACACGAGGCCACTTCCATATCCGATGGCCACAATGGCAATAGCCCCCAAATCATCCACAATCGCGATCGACACCAATAATACCTTTACCGCCGGTGGTATTCGTTTGCCCAAAACACTCATACATGCCAACGCAAATGCAATATCAGTTGCCGTGGGTATGGCCCATCCGTGGCGATGGCCATCCCAATTCAGCATCAAATAAATAAGAGCGGGTACGATCATACCCCCCATAGCCCCCAACAGTGGTGCAAGGGCTTTTTTGATACCGGTGAGGTGCCCATCCAATAGTTCCTTCTTAATTTCCATGGCGACTAAAAAAAAGAAAATGGTCATGGCCCCATTTTTAATCCATTTGGAAAATGGCATACTGAAACCCATCCAATCGGGGCCTATTTGAATGGGGAATCTCACAACTGTCCAATAGTCCGTGGCGAGGGGGCTATTGGACACTAGAATGGTGATGAGTGTAAGGAAAATGAGGATCGCCTCATTACTAAGCCCATGATAGAGTCGATGTTTCAAGTGTTTAAACATAGTTTAAGTATTACGAATCGGCTCCAAAAAAACAAGGTATTGTAATTGGATAGCGTGCATTGCAAGCTTGCGGGCACCCTTAAGGGCTCCGAACATAAGAACCCCAATTTGGGATGTGGGACCGAAAGTTCCCAGATTCAGATTCCATCCCGTCTTATTTGCCAATACAAAACCGTGAAAAAATACCGTCTAACATTTCTTCGGTTAACGACTCCCCCGTCACCTCCCCTAATTTTAATACGGCCCTGCGCAAATCAATAACCAATAAATCATCCATTACCTGTCCAATCAGCGGTAATAATGCCTCTATTGAAGAAATGGCCTCTCGGATGGCCACCGATTGCCGGGCATTACATAATAAATCCATACCTTGGTGATCGATGGTGGTTTGAATCAGTTGATATATATGATCCAATACCACCCCCACCCCCACCCCCGTTTTGGCACTCACCGAAATAATAGGCCATTTTAAGCCAATTACTGATTCCACCACATTGGGTAAATCTTGCTTATTTAACAATATTAACCCTTTTTGACTCGGTTGAATGGTCGCAATCACCGCTCTATCCTCATCGGTTAACAACTTCGAATGATCAAAGACCAATAATATAATATCAGCCTGTTGCATTTGTTCTTTTGAACGATCAATCCCCTCTTTTTCAATCGTGTGTGCCGTGTCACGTAATCCCGCCGTATCGGTCCATTCAATTAAAAAGCCATTAAACGTGGTGGTCATGGTAATATAATCGCGGGTCGTACCCGGAATATCCGATACAATCGAACGGGCTTCCCCTGTTAATGCATTGAGTAATGCTGATTTCCCCACGTTCGGTTTACCTACCAACACGCAACGAATGCCCCCCTGTACCCACTTTCCCCAATCACCCGTTCGCATTAATGGGTGCAGATCACCAAGCACCCCCTGCAAGCATTCTTTTGTCTCAATCGGATCGATCCCATCCACCTCATCCGGAAAATCGATGCTGGCCTCAATATGCTCCAACAAGTGCATCAGGGTAGACCTTGCTGCCTGAATATATGAGTACAATTTTCCCTGATGGTGGCCAATCGCCACCGAATGCGCCACATCCGACTTGGCTTCAATTAAATCAATAATCGCTTCTGCTTGACTCAAATCCATCTTGCCATTTAAAAACGCTCGCTTGGTAAATTCTCCCCTAACCGCCAATCGGGCTCCCTGTTGGCACAACAACATCAGCATTTTTTGCAAAAGATGCGGTCCCCCATGCAAATGCAACTCGACAATATCTTCACCCGTAAAAGAACGTGGGGATTGGAACCATACCACATACCCCATATCAATCATCGCACCATCTGGATCGCAAAGGTGTACCAAGTTCATCTGGGCATGCCGTAACAGACGCTGCCCCACAAATGGTCGCACCAACCGCCGTGAATCAGGACCCGATAAACGAATGATGCCAACCCCCCCCATGCCGATGGGTGTGGCAATGGCGACAATGGTATCCCCCCCCATCATTAGATTGAGCGCTTTAACAACACCACATGCCGTTGGGAGCCCGTTCCTTCTGATTTGGTTTCATAAAGCGGGTGATTTTCAAATTGAAGATGAATGTAACGCCGATCCATAGATGGCATATTGGGAAAATGATAGGAAGGGGCATCCACCATTGATTCCGTGGCCTTTTCAACATGCGCCAACAAAAATGCTTCTCGATTGGGATTAAATTCACCGACATCAATAATGACCCGAAAGCCACGCTTAAAGGTTCGATGTAAAATGGCCTTGGTTAATAGCTGGACCGATTCGATGGTCGCACCCTCTTTTCCGATTAACCGAGAATTATCGGATGCATTTAGAATGGTTAAATGGATCACATTTTCATCCGAATTATCCACCGAGACGGATCCGCCAAATGAATGTAATAAAATATTTCTAATATAATTGGCGGCCACCTCGGCAGGTGAATCAGACACACGAAGTAACTCCGTAGGCGCAAGTTCGGCTTTTTTGAATAAAGAAAAAAGCTGTTTAATCATGATGCACGTCCCTTCTTTTTGGATTTAACAGGTATCACCACCTCTTGACCATCCAATCCACTACTTGAAACCCCCGTATTTTTTAACATCCACCACTGTTGAAGGGTCGAAATGCCTTGTTGCGTCACCCAATAAATAAGGACACCTGCCGGTAAATTAAATGAAATAACCCCCATCATAAGTGGCAAAATCGACATCAATAATTTTTGATTGGGATCTACCGGCATTTGGCGCTGAGATAACCAAGTTAACAACACAATCAGGGCCGGCAAAATAAAAAATGGATCCGGTTGCGCAAGGTTTTTCAACCATACCGGATCAAACCCAGGATACACCCCAGGCATACTAATCATTTCTTTAAATTTGGGACTGGCGATCGCACTGTAAATCGCAAAAAAGAAAGGCAATTGAACCAACAATGGTAAACAACCACTAAATGGATTCGCCCCATGTTTTTTCCATAATGCCATCATTTCTTGCTGTAATTGTTTGGGGTCATCTTTGTATTGTTCTTGCAATCGTTTCATCTCAGGTTGCAAGGTCTGGGTAATTTTCATGGCTTTAAATTGTCGTTGTGTGAGTGGAAAAAACAACAATTTAATAACCAACGTCAGTATGATAATCGCCACCCCATAATTAGGGAAAATAGTGGTATAACAAAGCGACAAAAAGGGTAACATAATCCCATGAGTCAATGTATCAAATGGGTGTTGAATCAATTCAAGTATCATGCAAATAACTCCTTTTAAACCTTAACCCCACCCGGATGGAATGGATGACACGATAATAAACGCCGAATGGTTTTTATACCACCCAACCAAACCCCATCTGATTTTAATGCATGAATCGCATATACCGAGCAAGTCGGGGAAAACCGACACCGGTGTCGCGTATACGGTGCCACTACCAGTTGATAGAAACGAATCATCAGCACCAACCCAGCAATACACCCCCGATGGATTCGATTAATCACCGTCAGAGTCCGTCAACATGGCGTCATGATGGGCTTCATCGCTTTCAGAGGATGGCTCATTGGCATTCAATCGATCATTGGGAATGGTTAAGCTGGGCGCTTCTTGTGAAATCAACTGAATTAAAGCGGCGAAATCAGTCTTTAATTTTGAAAATGAGCATTTTAGAAGGGCCGGTTTTGCGATCAACACCATATCAACCAAGGGCTTTTGATCGTGCAACCGATACAATTCCCTCAACAAGCGCTTAGA
>Ga0172373_10003873_pt1 | contig 21441 bp, 18 predicted proteins | sample Lak10m_2_FD_114546 | JGI IMG/M metagenome (GOLD analysis project Ga0172373, IMG submission 114546) | Freshwater microbial communities from Kabuno Bay, South-Kivu, Congo - kab_092012_10m | ecosystem: Environmental > Aquatic > Freshwater > Lake | place: Democratic Republic of the Congo...
ACCTGTTTGACTTGGTGTTCCGGATATCGTAATTGTATTGGAAGACCAAGATGCTGTTACACCCGTTGGTAAACCTGTTGCACTACCAATACCCGTAGCTCCTGTTGTAGTGTAGGTAATTGGTGTAATCGCTGAACTTTCACATACCGTTTGGTTGTCTGTACCAACGGCTGAACTTAATGAAGTTCCGCAAGTTGAGCATGTTGCTCCAATTTCCGCAGTACCTTCTGCTGTTCCTTTTCCATCTAAATAAACATAATAGGTTACACCATTTGTAGAGGTAAATGTAACTGATGATTTGGTATTTGCACCGGAAATATTATCATTTGCAGTAACGCAGACAAGAGAACCACAGCTACCAGAATAAACATTCAATTCTGTATCAAAATTAGTTGTCGCATAATTAGTGGAAACCGTAATATCTGAACCATTTCCTAATATTTTATACCAAACCCCTTTTGCTGTAGTCCCTCCGCCAGAACAAGCAACTGGTTTATCAGTATCTGTTGCAAAAATATTACTAACAGTATCCGAAACGCCCCCACAAGTTAAGGTTATTGCATCTGCGCAAAGGTCATTTGGTGGTGTAACAACCACACCCGAAATAGGAGTAAAGAAATAATCACACTTATCACCAGCATAACCATCAATCCTGATGTAATAAGTCGCGCCGATTGTCAAACCCGTTAAATTCCAATTCACAGTCGAACCAACATTGGCTATTGTTGAAGGATTTACGCAAGCACCAGGAACAGCAGCCAATGAACCACAAGTTCCACTGAAAACGTTATATTGAACACCTTGAGTACAATTTACTGACCAAGCTTGAACAGTAATATCGATATCCACATTTGATGCACCTGCAACAAATTTCATGTAAGAGTCATTCTCGATTGAACCACAACCACTTGGGCTACCAGCACTTGCTGTATAGGAACATTTCGTTGATCCATAAAAAGGCTGAGACAAATCAATCAACGGCGCATCAACACATTCATCTGTTGGCTTGTCGGTTATAGAACAAATACTGCAAACAGAAAACGCTTGACTGATCGAACAAGACGTATTTGCTTCATCTGTTACATATAGCGTTTTAGCAGCACTTAAACCAGACACAGCATAGGTTCCTGGTGAAGCAATTCCTGTAAAGTAATTTGTTGATCCATCAGTTATTTTAACAGATACTCCAGCACCTATGCTTGAAATCGTTATGGGTACAGAATAAACCAGATTTGAGGCACAATTTTGGGCTCCAAATGTCACTACGACTCCGTTATTTGAACATGGACAAGCCGAAACAGCAGATGTTGAATAGACTCTTCCACTAACCTCATCTACTATACTTATATTTTTTGCGCCAGAAATAGCATTAATTGTATACGTGCCCGAAGTACTTATGTTGGAAAAGAAATTTGTTGTTCCATCGGTGATTTTAACGGATGTTGCTCCACCCATATCTGAAATCGTAACCGGATATGAATACGATAAGTTTGTAGAACAGGTTTGGGATCCAAATGAACTTGACAACGGTTTTTCTACAATTACATCGTCAATAGCCCATCCCCATTCATTAGTTGAACCATCTGTCGTTAAACGGAATCTTACACGAATATCATTTTGTCCAACGTAGGTATCCATATTGAATAATTCACTTACCCACCACGAACCGCCAGGTGCTGTAGGTGAACCATTATTTTTCCAGTTTGGCGTTGTTGTGTAAGAATTTTCATGAAAATATCCACGAGTTGTGTAATCTGATGAACCTAAGTAATTAGCACCTGGTATTGCTGCCCAAGTTGATCCACCATCTTGAGAAACCTCAACATAACATTTATCGTAAGTACCTTCTGTTTGCGCAATGTGTTGAAAAGATAACCTAGCATTGGATACGCCAGATAAATCCATGTTAGCATTTTGTGCAAGTACATGTGTTTTATTCGTCTGAGAAGAATTACATACCGCAGATTTAGAACCTGTTTTGTAAAAACTTGAACTCGACACAAACAAACTAGCACCTGTTGCAGTAGATCCTGTTGTATTCCATGATGCAATACCAGACTCGAAACCATCTGAAAAAATTGTTTGTGACCAACTCAGGCTTACCCACAGTATACAAATAAATAGCGTAAAAAATGATTTCATAGTTATTTTAGAAGTGTAGTTATAGATCGGTAGCTTTTCTTTGCTTTGTCAGCATAAAACTTGTTTTCAATTTCCTCTTCTGTCATTGGATTTGGATTTACTGTATTTATTCTTGACTCAATAATTTTATATTGCTCTGTAGAAATGAAGTAAACACCCTCACGACCGTAAGATTCGACTTTCAATAAATAGTGATTCAACTTAGCTGAGTCATTGACAAGATGTCTGAGCTCTGCAAAAGCTTCTGGTGATGTTTCTGTGAACACATATTGTTGGGAAAACAAGTAAGTACTAGAAATCAAACAACACAGCGATAAAACGACTTTTTTCATAAATAGTGCAGGTATAAATATCCTATAAATTAGTTAGTTTAGTGGTTAATTGTACTTTGAAACAATTCGTACGCGGGGCATAGACCCTCATAGCGATTTTCTGCCATTAAGTTCCTCTATGGCCAACGGAAAAGTGAAATAGTTCATTGGTTTTTTAGCTTTAGTTATAGCAAATTTAACGCAAGAAAAATAAAATTGCTAAACATCTCGCTAAGAATCATTTGAACCATAAGACATTCAATTTAAATAAAGTCAATTCAATGAATCTACTTGCTTTTAAAACTTTTACACTATTTAGCGTAAATTCTCTAAAAAAAAGACTCAAATGAAGTTTTTTTTGTTCAAAACATCCTCGAATCCGAAATACTTTAAAACAAGATAAAAATCAGCAACAACAATTTTATCATCTATTTCCTTGGGACAATTTTATTTAAAATAAAACACAGCAATCTGCATAAATGTTAATATTTAAACATTTAAAGCTTTTTATTTAACACTTGTAATCGATTAAGCATATCGAATCGAATGAATAAATCCTTTACATTTTAAACTTATTCCTTAACTTCGTCATGTTAGTAAATCTTGGCTATGGACTTCAAACAATTGTTAGTTGACATCAAAAAAAAGCAGTTTCAACCTATTTATTTGATGCATGGAGAAGAGCCATTTTTCATAGACCAGTTAACCCATGCTATTGAAGCCCATTGTTTAGAAGATTTTGAAAAAGATTTTAATCAAACCATATTATATGGTAAGGAGGCTGAACCCCTTTCGCTAGTTTCTGAACTTAAAGGATTTCCCATGATGGGCGAAAGAAAATTAGTGATTCTAAAAGAGGCGCAAGAATTTTCCAAAATCGAACAACTGGAACCATATCTCGAAAACCCAAATCCAACAACGGTTTTCGTCATAAACTATAAATACAAAACTTTCGACTCGCGCAAAAAGTTCTTCAAAGCTTGCTCAAAAAATGGCGTGGTATTCAAATCTGAGAAGGTAAGGGATTATCAACTGAACTCATGGATTAATGGCCAAGTTCGTGAGCATGGTTTTGGTATAACTCCAAAGGCCGAGCAATTACTTGCCGATCACCTTGGAAATGATTTGGGCAGAATTTCTAGTGAATTGGAGAAGCTAAAACTCTTGATTGAAAAAGGCACTACAATTAGCGATATTCATATTGAGGAAAACATTGGTATCTCCAAAGACTATAACACTTTTGAGTTTTCTAATGCGTTAACACACTTGAACGCCGAAAAAGCATTTAAAATTGTTACTTATTTTTCTCATAACCCCAAAGCATGGAACATGATTGAAGTAATATCACTACTTTTTAAATCGTATTCACAATTAATGCGGGTTCATTTTCTTCCTTCAAAGACCAAAGAGGCTGTTGCGTCGGCACTCAAAATACATCCTTTTTTTGCACAAGAACTGCTTCTAGCCTCCAAAAAGATCAACCCTAAGAAAGTAGCTTCCAATATTGGCATACTTTATGAATTTGATCAAAAAGCGAAAGGAATTGGTTCAACTGGAAACATTGCGCCACCAGAACTTTTAAAAGAAATGACTTTTAGACTTATATACTGATGCCCATTTTTTTTGATGATACTATAGTAAATCAACGACCAACTCATACCCTTAAAGAAGAGGAAAGTAAGCATGTGGTAAAGGTATTGCGTTTACAGCAAGGTGACCCAATTCAGGTTATCAATGGTGAGGGGTATTTATTCAACTGTGAAATCACCCAAGCATCAGCAAAAGCTTGCGAACTGCGTATTTTAGAAACGATATTTCAAGAACCTTCACAACATTATATCCACCTGGCATTAGCCCCAACAAAAAATATAGATCGCATTGAATGGCTCATAGAAAAAGCCGTCGAAATTGGCGTACAAGAAATTAGCTTTATTTTGACCAAGAACAGCGAACGAAAACAGATCAAACTTGAACGATTAGAAAAAATCATGGTTTCTGCCATGAAGCAAAGCAAACAATTACATGCAACCAAACTGAATGAAATTGTTCCTTTCGAAGCCTTCATTCAAGAACACCCCAATGGATTCATTGCTCATTGTTTGCCGACAGAAAAAAACACCTTAACAACTGAATTCTCATCAAAAAAGCCTATTATCATTGGACCAGAAGGAGATTTTAATGAACATGAAATCCAACAAGCGCTGCAACTCGGATATACCCCAATAACATTAGGGGAATCGAGATTAAGAACTGAAACTGCTGCACTTTATGCTGTCATTGAAGCAAACTTAACTTTAAGAAAATGAGACACTTGTTATGTTTAATCATTTATTTGGCAACAAATTTCTCCTTTGCGCAGTATACCTATCAACTGGCTGTATTGAAGTATAAGGGAGGGGGAGATTATTATGCCAATCCAACAGCATTACCGAATTTGATAATTTTTTTCAATAAAGAATTTAGTTCAAAAATATCTCCAGAAGTACCCTATGTTGAAGCAAGCGGAACCGAACTTTATGCTTATCCGTTTATTCATATGACTGGGCATGGCAATGTAGTCTTTTCACCTGCGGAAAAAGAAAATTTACGGAATTACTTGTTGGCTGGTGGCTTTCTTCATGTGGATGACAACTACGGGATGGATGAATACATTAGACGAGAATTAAATACGATGTTTCCAAATGAAAAGCTAGAGGAAATCCCGAACAACCACCCCATATACAACCAACATTTCAAATTTAATGGCCTTCCAAAAATTCATGAACACGATGGTAAAAAAGCACAAGCTTTTGGCATTACGGTTGGTGGTAGACTAGTCTGTTTATATACGTATGAAACGGATTTAAGTGATGGTTGGGAAAACAAAGAAGTGCACAATGACCCGGAAGAAAAGCGAAAACAAGCATTGCAGATGGGTACTAACATAATCATGTATGCCTTTACCCATTAATGAATTTATGATTCGCATTCAGTTTTTTGTTTTACTCTTCATTTTATGCAGTCTGAATTCGAATGCGAAGGTACTTCTACCTGAAATTCTAAGTGATAATATGGTACTGAAGCAAAACAGCACAGTACTCTTCTGGGGCGAGGCAGAACCGAATGCCTCCGTATCTATTGAGGTGAGTTGGTCTAAAATCAAGGTAAAAACTACTGCCTCAAAAACTGGACAGTGGGAAATTGAGCTAAAAACACCTCAAGGTTCTTTTGATACGCATTGGATCAAATTTTGTGATCGTGAGTTGACGGAAATAAAAAACATACTCATTGGTGAAGTTTGGTATTGTTCGGGGCAATCAAACATGGAAATGCCCATGAAAGGCTACCCAAATCAACCAATAGCTAAAAGTGATCAATATATTGAATCAGCTTCTTCAAGCAGTGGTGTTCGGATGGTAAAGGTAAAACGAAACACTGCAAATTCGCCCATCGAAACCGCAACGGGCAAGTGGCAAATGAGCACTCCTGAAAATGTAAAATGGTTCAGTGCAACAGCCTATTATTTTGCATTAGAACTAACCAAACAGCTCCAGGTTCCTATTGGAATCATAAATTGTAGCTGGGGAGGTACACCAATTGAATCTTGGCTTACAGCAGATAAGAATAAGTCCTATTTTGATTACGCTAACTACCTTGTTAAAAACAATGAACCAGAAAAAATGCCTTCAGTTTTATACAACGGTATGTTTCATCCAATAAAAAAATATGTTGTTTCCGGAGTAATTTGGTATCAAGGTGAAGCGAATGTAGATCGTTCAACCTATTATGAATCCAAACTGAATGATTTAATTTCTATTTGGAGATTAGATTTTAAGGTAAAAAATCTACCTGTTTTTGTTGTCGAATTGGCACCTTATCAATACGCCGACTCATCACAAGCCTACAAAATTCGTCAAGCACAATATAATGTCACCCAACACAATCAAAACACATTTTTAATTGGAACAAATGATTTAATCGACAGCACGGAATATAACATCATTCATCCTTCAAACAAACATGATTTAGGCTTGCGGTGTGCAACCCTAGTTAGTAATACTGTTTATACTGAAGACAACCAATGTGCTTTACATCCAACAATAGCTTCAATCACAAGACAGCCAGAAGGTTTTCTGATACAATTACAAAACACATGTGATTCTATTCAATTTGAATCAAATTATATCGGATTTGAACTAAGTGATGGTTTACAAACTTTTCGCCCAAGTGTCTTGCTTCAGTCAGATAGAAAATCCTTCTTGCTAACAACTGAAAACAAGGAAATCCTTCCAAAAATTAAAAGCATCAATTATTGCTACCAAAACTGCCTGCAAGGAAACGTAAGAAATAGTAAATTGCTACCTCTTATTCCATTTAGTTACACCTTGCCTTAAATTACATACGCTCCGGAACTTGTATTCCCAATAACGATGTGCTAGACTGAATAACCTGTGCCACTTTTTTACTGAGCTCTAAACGAAATCCTTTTGTTGCTGCATCCGGTTCATTTAAGATTGAAACGGCTTGATAAAAATGATTATAGGCCTTAACCAGCTCATAGCTGTAATTTGCAATTATAGCAGGGGAAAGTAAAGATCCTGCCTCACGCACAACCTCTGGAAACTGCAACAATAATTTGATGATTTCCCTTTCTTCTTCTTTTAAGCTTATAGCTGTTTGTAAATTCCAATCAAATGTTCCAGCTTTTGTGAGTAAGGATTTTATTCGCGCATGAGCATATTGAATAAAGGGGCCAGTATTACCATTTAATTCGATTGACTCCTCTGGATTGAACATCATACGTTTTTTCGGGTCAACTTTCAACAGGTAGTATTTCAACCCACCTAGTCCGATCAGTTTAAACAAAGCATTTTTTTGATCCTCCGTCATGCCCTCTAAATGCCCTCTTTCTCGGGTCATTTCAGCAGCTTTGTCAACTACTTCTTGCATGAGATCATCGGCATCTACAACAGTACCTTCACGAGACTTCATTCGTCCAGAAGGCAAATCAACCATTCCATAAGACAAGTGGGCGCATTTTTCTGCCCATGAATATCCCATTTTATCTAAAATGAGAAAAAGTACCTTGAAGTGATAATCTTGCTCGTTTCCTACCGTGTAAATAATTCCTTCCAAGTCTGGATAATCCTTAAATCGATCGACAGCTGTGCCAATATCTTGCGTCATATAAACCGCTGTGCCATCAGCACGCAACACCAACTTTTCATCTAGCCCCTCTTCCGTTAAGTCGATCCAAATAGAACCATCCCCTTTTTTAAAGAACACACCTTTTTGAAGGCCTTCCAAAATAATATCCTTACCGAGCAGATAGGTATCAGATTCATAATAAAGCTTATCAAAATCTACCCCCATTGCAGCATAGGTTTGATCAAAACCGGCATAAACCCACCCGTTCATCGTTGACCACAATAAATACGTTTGAGGATCCCTTGCCTCCCATTTAACAAGCATTTCTTTTGCTTCTCTCAGGAGATCTGTTTGATTTTTTGCTAAATCTTTAATTTTTGCTTGAATGGCCTGCTGTGCTTTTTCGTCCTTTCCTTCCAGCGCTTGACTTAATTTCAAAAACTCTTCTTTTGTAGCCGTATTATCCGTGTTAAAATCACCACGTTGCCATTGTGCTATGAGTTCATTAGCTTCCGCATTAAATTGTTTATCAAATTCAACGTAATACTTACCTACTAATTTATCTCCTTTTAGCCCAGTATTTTGAGGTGTTTCACGCTCACCATTGGCTGTAATAGGCGAAAACTTTTGCCAAGCCAGCATACTTTTACAAATATGAATTCCTCGATCATTTATTACTTGCGTCTTTACAATTTTATGACCGTTTGCTTTTAAAATTTCTGCTACCGAATATCCTAAAAAGTTATTTCTGAGGTGTCCTAAATGCAAGGGTTTATTTGTATTCGGTGAAGAATACTCAACCATCACTGTTGGCTTAGAATCAGCCTGGGCAAACCCAAAATGATCTGTATTACAAGCCGTATCGAATTGCTCTAACCAGTAATTATCAGCAATTGTAAAATTCAAAAATCCTGATACCAACTCATACCCTGAAAATGCGGTAACATGTTGAAGAAAAAATTCTCCTAGTATTTCCGCAACGTCCTCAGGTTTTCGCTTTAGAATCTTGATAAAAGGAAACAACACCAAGGTAATATCACCGTTGACCTCCTTCCTAGTTTGTTGAATTTGAATTGACTGTTCTTGAATTTCTGAACCAAAGAGTTCAAGAGCATGATCTAATATGAGTTTTTTTAATTGTTGTTCCATAATATTCATCGTACTTGAAGCGTTTGGTAGACTTGTTCAATGATTTCAAAGGTAATTTCTCCCATACGATTTTTTTTCTCATCCAACGTTGGATTAACCTCCACAACTTCAAGACAGACCACTTTGGGAGATATGATTAAGTCTTGTAATATTTCTTTTGCCTGTTTAGGCATTAAGCCATGTTTAACAGGGGTGCCAGTTCCATGCGAAGTTGCTTTAGGATCCATTGAATCCACATCGAATGAAACGTAGATGATATCGCAAGCTTCAAGTCTTTTTAAGGTTTTTTCTGCAATCACATGACTACCCTCTGCATTGACTTGGTCAACTGTATAATTTTTAATTTTTAAGCGATCAATTAACTGATCTTCTTGTTCTTCTGTGTCTCGTACGGCAATAAAAACCAAATCTTCAGGAAGAAGTTTAACCCCATCAAAAGAGGTGTTTTTTAATTTCTCCCACAATTCAACTTCTTGCATCGTTGGCTCGTTTACCTGACACAATTTGTTATCTTCACGAAGTGCCGTTGCTAAAGGCATGCCATGCATATTACCTGACGGAGTGGTGTATGGTGTATGCAAATCACCATGTGCATCAATCCAAACCACACCCAATCGTTTTTCCGGATACGTTTTTTTTATCCCTGCAATCGTTCCACCTGCAGAGGCATGATCTCCTGCCAAAATAAACGGAAATGAATCGTTCTCAAATGCTGCATTTACCTGTTTGGCTACTTCATTGTACACCAATGTAAGCCCATCGATATGTTTTGCACATGTTGAACCTAATCCTTGATCCAACAAATTATTCCATTCCTGAAGGTGTATCAAGTGCTTGTCGTGAAAAAACGAACTTCCCTTTGTCCTCGCCGCAGTCATAATAGCTTCTGGACCTAAGCTTGCACCTCTTGTACCTGCTGCTATTTCTGACTTATTAATTAAAAATGTGGTTTTTACTGCCATAGTTAAAATTGAAGCTCAAATGTACTAAGAAACCTCCAACACAAATCACTTAAATTCTGAAAGAAAATTGATTCGATTCCTTACTTTTGCTAATCTTAAGTCTGAACCATGAAGTTTATCTTGCTCGCCTTTTCCCTGTTCATTGTAACTGAATTATCTGCTCAATTCAAACCTTTTTATGGACAATTGACCTATAAAGTTGAGCACGCAGACACGCAATACAGGAAACTGTATCCGACAAGTTACATGTCTATTTTCAGTAATGACACCATCGTTCGCGTGGAAAATGAAACCCAGCAATTAGGTAAACAAATCACGATTCGGCACATGGCATTGAATAAATCTTATCAACTTGTTGAGGTAAACGGTAAGAAATTCGCCATTCTGTTCGACCATGCTAAGGAGAAGGCAGACAGTACGGTGTTTGATATCAAAAAAAAAATCGGACGAAGAAAACTATTTGGTCATTCATGTAAACGAATTCGTGTAAAGATTCCTGAAATTGATCAACCCCTCCAATTTATTTATTTTACGTCTTTTCAAAATAAGTACATCAATAATTTGAAAAACATACCTGGCCTTCCTGTTGATTTCTACCTCAATTCGAAAGATGGATTATATCATTATCAACTTATTAAGTTTGAGGAATACATGCCAAATCGCGACTTATTTGGAATTCCTACCACATATAAACGCGTAAGTTTTGACCAATTCATGGAGGAACTTTTTCCGGCTCAAGAAATCGAACAAGAAAAGTAACCTACCCTACTAACAGCATTGTGTTTAAATGTTCTAAGGGGCAATGCTTTTTGGGGCAATGACCTTGGTAAATTCGTTTGAGGAAATTTATACCAAGATGGCAGCAAACGAATATAAGCCAAAAGATCAAGATGCTTTTGAACCCGAAATAGAACCTATACAGATTCCCGATTCAAAGCCGAAAGAAAAGAAAACTAAATCGAGTCAAAAACAGCAAGTAGCACAAAAAAAAACGTTTTTAAACAAGCGTAAAATACGTTCTATTTCAGGTGCACTTTTGCTCATGGCTTCCATCTACTTATTCTTGGCTTGCCTTTCCTATTTATTCACTTGGAAAATTGATCAAGACAGAGTTCTTGGATCCGATTTTTTTGAATTTATTTTTGGAGAAAAGGCTGAACAACCTGCCAACTGGCTCGGAAAGTTTGGTGCGTGGTGTTCTCATGTTTTTATTTATTGCTGGTTTGGTTTAGCATCCTTTGGTTTTATCTTTTTAGGCTTTTTATTTGGTGTTAAGTTACTTTTTGACCTAGCAATACTTCCCTTAGCAACAACTACTTACAGAACCCTAGTTTTATTAGTTTGGACATCCTTGTTTCTTGGTTTTTTCAATAACGGTATCAATTATCTCGGTGGAACATTCGGATATTACATTAATGATTGGTTGAGTTTAACATTCGGGAGTTTTGGTGCTTTTGTAACCATTTTGGTTTTGGGCTACATCGTATTGGTTGTTTTATTTAATCCTGATTTTTCAAAAATTATTGCTCGACTTATTGGGAATGATGAAAAGTTGATGGAACAAGCAGAATCCATTCATCCTGCTAATCAGCAAGCGAACATCAATGATCTTCATGTTGTCAATACAATTAAAGATGATCAAATCACCGAAGACGCCATTTCAGAAACGGTTTCTTTTGGTGAAGAAGAAAACTCATACGATGAACCCGAAGATGAAGGTTATAGCTTCGATGATTCTGAACTGATCATAACAAAACGAACAGAACAACCTACAGAAGATTTTGAGGTGATTCAACCACAAGAATCTACTACTGAAGATGAAGGTGCACCAAGTGAATTAGAAATTGAAGTTCCAAAACAAGAGGAAGCGTTAACAACAGGAGAACTTAATGATTTGCGAAAAGAATACGGTGACTATGATCCAACTCTTGATTTAGCGAGTTATGTGCTACCTCCAATTGATTTATTGAAGGAAATGGGAAGTGGTGTTGTTTCGATTGATAAGCAAGAATTGGAGGCTAATAAAAACCGAATCGTTGAAACACTGCTGAATTACAAAATTGACATTGCAAAAATCAAAGCCACAGTTGGTCCGACCGTGACGCTTTACGAAATTGTACCAGCCCCTGGTGTGCGCATTTCAAAAATCAAAAATTTAGAGGATGATATTGCACTCAGCTTAAGTGCGTTGGGAATCCGTATTATCGCGCCTATTCCAGGTAAAGGAACAATTGGTATTGAGGTACCAAACTCCAAACCTGAAATGGTATCTATGCGGTCGTTGATTGCTTCTGAAAAATTTCAAAATTCAGATGCAGAACTTCCGATTGTGATGGGTAAAACAATCACCAATGAAACATTTACATTTGACTTAACCAAAATGCCTCACTTGTTGGTAGCTGGTGCGACAGGACAAGGTAAGTCGGTCGGGTTAAATGCTATCTTAATATCAATTTTATACAAAAAACATCCTGCGCAAGTCAAATTTGTGTTGGTCGATCCTAAAAAAGTTGAATTAACCCTTTACAACAAAATTGAACGCCACTTCTTAGCTAAACTTCCTGGTGAGGAAGATGCCATTATCACAGATACATCGAAGGTTGTAAACACTTTAAATTCGTTATGTATTGAAATGGATGATCGTTATGCGCTATTAAAAGAGGCAGGCGTTAGAACAATTAAAGAATATAACACCAAGTTTATTGAAAGGCGATTGAACCCAGAAAAGGGACATCGTTATCTACCTTATATTGTTGTATTAATTGATGAGTTTGCAGACCTCATCATGACAGCAGGGAAAGAAGTGGAACACCCTATCGCACGGATCGCTCAGTTGGCACGAGCAGTTGGTATTCACTTAATTGTTGCCACGCAAAGACCGTCCGTCAACGTAATTACAGGTATGATTAAAGCCAACTTCCCTGCTCGCATAGCATTCAGAGTTTTATCAAAAATTGATTCCAGAACGATACTCGATGCCTCAGGTGCGGATCAACTCATCGGTAGAGGGGACATGCTCATTTCAACAGGTTCAGATCTAAAAAGATTACAATGTGGATTTGTAGACACTCCTGAAGTTGAGGCCATTTGTAGCTTTATTGGGGACCAACGTGCCTACCCAGAGGCTTTATTGTTGCCAGAATATGTTGGTGATGGAGATGGTGGAGACGGTGATTTTGACATGAGTGAAATCGATCCAATGTTTGCTGATGCCGCGAGAATTGTTGTTATGAATCAGCAGGGTTCTGCGAGTTTACTGCAACGTAAATTAAAACTCGGATACAACCGAGCAGGTAGAATTGTAGATCAATTAGAAGGCATGAATATAATAGGTGCGTTTCAAGGAAGCAAGCCGAGGGAAGTGTTGTTTGGCGATATAGAATCGTTAGATGAATTTCTTCGTACAAAAGGAATTATTTAGGCTGATGATGCTATCAAGGCATTAAAAAAGGGGCTCACGCCCCTTTTTTAATTTCAATCTTATGTGTTCGTTTATTCCTCAGTAAATTTCGCAATAACTTGCTCGGTAACTCCTGTATTAGAGAATCCTCCATCGTGGAATAAATTCTGCATAGTAACATAACGTGTTAAATCAGAAAATAAAGAAATACAATAATCAGCACATGCAGTAGCATCTGCATTTCCTAATGGCGACATCATATCAGAGAAATTGATGAATTCAGAAAATCCTTTAACACCGCTTCCAGCTGTTGTCATCGTTGGTGATTGAGATATAGTATTTACCCTTACTTTTTTCTTCACACCATAATGGTATCCAAAGCTTCTTGCAATTGATTCAAGATATGCTTTATTATCAGCCATATCGTTATAATCAGGAAATACGCGTTGTGCTGCAATATAGGTTAAAGCAACAATAGAACCCCAATCATTCATAGCATCTAACTTCATTGCTGTTTGCATAACTTTATGAAAAGACAACGCAGAAACATCTAACCCTTTCATGGTGAAATCGTAGTTTTCATCCGTATAATGATTGCCCTTTCGCACGTTAACAGACATTCCAATAGAGTGCAAAATAAAATCGATTTTACCACCCAAAATCTCCATAGACTCTGAAATCAATTTTTCAATATCCTCAACGCTGGTAGCATCAGCAGGAATGATTTTAGAACCCGTTTTTTCTGCTAACGCATTAATTTCTCCCATTCTCATTGCTATAGGTGCGTTTGTCAATACAAACTGTGCACCTTGTTCATGCGCTTTTTCAGCTACATGCCACGCAATTGATTGACTGTTTAATGCGCCAAAAATAATTCCTCGTTTTCCTGCTAATAGATTATTTGCCATTTTACTTTTTTTCGGCAAATATAGTGAGATTTATGATTGGCAAATTAGAAGAAATTTCTGCACTTAGGGTTAAAATATGGATTACATTTAGCGGCAAAAAATCAAATGAATCCGAATATTCCTATTTCAGATAAAAAACGTGTTGTTATCATCGGTGGTGGATTTGGCGGTTTGCAACTTGCAAAAAGTCTTTCATCAAAACAATTTCAAGTTGTATTGATCGATAAAAACAATTTTCATCAATTCCAACCCTTATTCTATCAAGTCGCTACAGCAGGATTAGAACCTAGTTCTATTGCATTTCCCTTTCGGAAGGTTTTTCAGAACAAATCAGATATTATTATTCGGCTGGGGAAGGTAGAAGCTATACATCCTGATGATCACACTATTCATACATCAATCGGGTCTATCAGCTACGATCACCTGATCATCGCAACTGGAGCAGACACCAATTACTTTGGCAATCAACAAATTGCTTCAAACGCTATCCCGATGAAAAGCATATCTGAGGCCTTGAATTTAAGAAATGTACTTTTTCAACGATTTGAAGATGCCTTGCTTTTGTCTAACGATAAGGAAGGAAAAGCATATTTATCCCTTGTAATTGTCGGTGGCGGACCAACCGGTGTTGAAGTTGCGGGAACACTTGCCGAAATGAAGCGATTCATATTGCCTAAAGACTTTCCGGAAATGGATTTTTCTGCTATGCAAATTATCTTATTAGAGGGTTCTCCTAAGGTACTGAACGCGATGCAGGATCAATCATCCGTTAAAGCACGAAATTACCTGGAAAATCTTGGTGTTGATGTACGAACGGGTACAGTGGTTACCTCTTATGACGGTCAAACAGCTCAACTTAAAGATGGAACTACAATAGACACCAAAACGTTAATATGGGCAGCAGGCATCTGTGGCAATACCTTGCCGGGGCTAAACGAATCTTCCTATTCACCTGCGAAACGCATATTAGTGGACGAATACAACCAGGTAAAAGGTTATGAAAACATCTATGCCATTGGCGATATTGCACTTATGGAATCTAATGAATTTCCTAAAGGACATCCACAGATGGCCCAACCGGCCATACAGCAAGGTAAAAATCTTGCAAAAAATTTAGTCCTAAAAAATCAAGGAAAAACTTTGATCCCTTTTAAGTACAAAGACCTAGGTAGCATGGCAACAGTCGGAAGGAATAAAGCAGTAGTAGAACTCCCTAACGCTAAATTTCAAGGATTTTTTGCTTGGATTCTTTGGTTAGTGGTTCACTTAAAATCGATACTTGGAGTTAGAAACAAATTCTTGGTATTAATCAATTGGATTTGGAATTACCTTACTTACAATTTATCTCTTCGATTGATTATACAACCTGAAAAAAAGAAATGATTTTTTTGTATTTTAGAGAAACTTAAATCACTTGTTATGAAAAAGAATTTTACACTCCTATGCGTGCTAAATATAGCACTTCTGCTTGTTGCAGGTTGCAGTTCTTCAAATTCAGCTTTTTTGAATCAAAAGATTAGATTTCAAAAACATGAAAGCACAGTCAGTAAAACGGAAAATCCAATCAAAAATCCGTCACTAACGTACGAACCCAAATCTACATTCGCTCAAAACAGCGTGAGTAGCAATCAAGGTTTTGTTCCAAAGAAAGTATTAAACACGATTCAGCGTGAAGAAAGTACTACCTTACCACAAAAAGGTACTATTCACCCTAATAAAACGGAAGTATCCACATCATTGGTTAATTCAACTTCGAAGACCCGTGATATTCAACCTCAATTAAAACAAAAGAATTCAAAAGTATCGTCGGTGAAGAACAACAAATCAAAGGATGATACCGATCTTATTTTAATGATTGTATTGTGTTTCTTTATTCCACCATTAGCTGTATTTTTAAAAGAAGGACAACAATGGACAGAACGATGCACACTCAATTTAATACTTACATTTCTGTGTGGAATACCAGGCGTTATTCACGCGCTAATAGTTGTTACAGGCAAATAAAATAATGATGATAAAAAAAAGGAGGTTAATCTATGGATGTGTATTAATCCTCCTTTTTTTTATACCCCTTGTACTGATTGTTCTTCCTGCAAATTTCTTTGACCATGGTCAATCCATCTGTCCATCAAAACTTTTGTTGAACCGTGATTGTCCTGGTTGCGGAATCACACGTGCTTGCCAACACTTCATTCACTTTGATTTTGAGAAGGCGCATGATTACCACAAAGGTGTCTGGATTATTTTTCCAGTATTAGCCTTTTTTTATTTGCGCTACACCCTACTCTACCTCAAGAAATATCGAATCAACGATTAAGCCAATCACCTAATATTTTTCGAACTAATGGCAACAAAACAAAGACCATTGTAGGCACTAAGATGATGGTCATAATCAATGATCTCAACGGAATATTCATCGTTTTTAATGCACTTCCTAAAGAGAATTGGAGCAAAACTATAGCAGGATAAATTGCTATCCAGACTGCTATCGCAAATGTCCATTTCGGTGGTTGTTTCATAAGATTTGAATACTTAATCCGTCATGAGCAATGTGCACATGTTCTGGTAATTCGAGTTCAATTTGTTCGTGCTTACCAAAAAGATGAGAAATATGAGTTAAAAAAGCCTTCTCTGGTTTTACATCGGCTATAAACTCCAAGGCTTCCTCGAGATTAAAATGTGAAATATGTGTAGAACGGTGAAGTGCATTAATTACTAAAACTTTACACCCTCTCACTTTATCTCGTTCTTGATCGGAAATTGTTTTTGCATCAGTTATGTATACAAAATCCAAAATACGAAAACCTAAAACAGGTAATTTGTAGTGCATCACCTCAATTGGTATTACCTCTATTTGATCAACAACAAAAGGCTTGTTTTCAATTTCATTGATATTTATACTGGGTACTCCTGGATATTTCTCTTCACTAAAAACATAATGAAATTCTCGTTTCAATGCCCCTGCTACCTGCCCTGTACAAAATACCTCCATCGGTTTCTGAAACTTATAATTGAATGCACGAACATCGTCTAGTCCGGCTATGTGATCTTTATGCTCATGCGTAAATAAAATGGCATCTACTTGTTGCGTATTTTCTCGAAGTAATTGTTGTCTGAAATCTGGACCTGTATCAATAACAAGTGTTTTTCCTTGAACTTCAACCAATACTGAACTTCTTAGTCGCTTATCCCTACTATCAGAAGACCTACACACCTCACAATTACATGCAATTACAGGTACACCTTGTGAAGTACCTGTACCTAAAAATGTTATGGTTAAGGACTTATTCAAAATGAACTTTTCTTTAACTTAATTAACAAAACAACAAAGGCACTTATGATCAATGCCCCACCTAAAGGTGTAACCGGACCCAAAAACTTAAAGGAAACACCAACCAATTGTTGCATTGCAAGCAAGTAAATTGATCCAGAAAACAATATACTGCCATAAACCAACAACCTGTTGGTTGTCTTAAAATCCAAGAAGTCGGTCAGTTTTGACGTATTCAGCGTTAACAAAATCAGTCCTACATAAAGTTGATAGCGTACACCTGTTTCAAAAGACACCAACCGTTCAGGTGTTAACACTTCTTTGAGTGCATGTGCACCAAATGCTCCTAGAATTACTGATAGACAGCAAAAGACAACCCCTATATTGATATACGTTTTATTCATGCGATTGATGTAAAGATAAGGTATAGGTTAAGACACTTTTCCATCCTCTCCAAATCCCATAATTCGTTATGGTTTCATTGTGCCACAAAAAGATAAAATCACCTCCAAAACTGGCCACCTCATCATAAAGCAGTTTAATTTGTTCTTTGGCAGTTTCTGGATCGTAATTGAGGTATTCATTCAGCGTTCCATCCATGTATGCAAATGGCCTAACAATTAATTCCGTTTTTCTATTTTTTGACAAGTCAAACCAATTAAAGTTTCTAGCCGTACCTGCCCTGAAACCAATTTCTTCAGCATATCCCATGGTATAATCAACCTCAATTGAATTTAAAATTAAGCTTTCGTACGTGTAAGGCAACTTTAGTTTCAAAAAGTGTTGGCGACTACTTTTTACTGGATTATCTAGTATTGACTCCAAGCGTTCTTTTTCCACATGAATTAAATAATCGTATGAATTAGATTTGTAACTCGGGTGTATCCCAATCTCAATCTGCTGAGCCATGTGCTTTATGAGTTGACGATGGGCCTCATTTCTAAACGATATATTCTTATCAAATTTGGCATAATCACCCAATAACCAAAACATTTTAACCTCAAAACCTTGTTTTGAAATCGCTTCAATCGTATCGTATGAATCGTACGGATCACTACCACGGTTCTGGCGAACGAGTTTCCGCTCTATCAATCTGTTTTTATTTCCTTGAAGAAAGTCTTTTGCTGTAGCAAGCCATTTTCGAGGTCCAATCTTATGCTTGTATGCATATGCATTATCAATATCAAAAGTTGGAAGCATATTCACTTTTCCTGGTTCAAATGCTTCAGGTAAAACTCCCAGGCGATTGAGAAAATTATGAATAGCTGCATTCCATCGATCTACCATGACCTTTTGAAGCCAGTTGTATTTAAATAGCACGCTATTACGTGCCATATACCGATCATGATCGTCGAATACAGTGGCCGTATATTCTTCCATGCGAGACAACACATAAAACATAGATGCCAACGGATCAATAATGCCGTTAAACGCCAAGCAAGCCTCTTGTTCAAATTGCTTAACATCAAGGCCATATATAATTATTTCCTCATCAAACAATATACTTGCAGGCACTAGTTGTGGCACATTTGCCACATAGCGTTCGGAATAATTGAATTTGGGTCCTTCTGCCTCTAAAAATGAAAAGTGGTCATTGGTGAGTCGATAGTTTATCCCTCGATCTTTGAAAGCAAAGTCAAGTATATATAATAATCGTTCAGAAACTTGCTCAACAAAAATCAACATAAACTAACCAATTCCTCATTTACACTTACCTACTCCATCCTTCGGGAAAAGCATCTTACTACGCAGCCGGTAATGAAATTAAAAATTTCTTTCAAGCCCATTATTTTTAACATATAAAAGCATCAACTGTTCCTTGTTAATTGAACTGGAACGATAAATAAACGAATATTCAATTACAACGAGCGAATTAAAAGAAAAGTATACTTCCGGAAGTAATACAGCATCTTCTAGTTGAGGTTTAACATGTAAACTAGTTTATATAAGCCCCTCATCTGCAAAGCTAAAATAGCCTTGATCAGTGAAAATAATATGATCCAATATGGGTAATTCAATAAGTTGGCCAAAAGCAATGAAGCGCTTAGTTAATTCCTTATCCGAAAAACTTGGCTGAGTATACCCTGAAGGATGATTATGTGCCAATATTATTCCTTGTGCTTTTGCTTCAATGGCGTGTTTAAAAATCAATTTACCATCAGCAACTGTTCCTGAAAAACCTCCTTTTGAAACTTGCTTCACTTCAATCACTTTATTATTTCTATTAAGCAAAATGAGGAAAAACTCCTCTACATCCAAATGATACAGGTAAGGCTTGAGTACTTCATAAGCATGTTTGGAATCACTGATTTGTTGTTGATTTACATAAGCTATTGAAGTTGCTCTGGACGCCAATTCTAAGGCAGCATGCAAGGAGGTAGCCTTCGCTATTCCTATTCCTCGTATTGATCTCAATTTATGAATAGACAAGGTATGTAATCTGGAAACGTCTTGTTTCGCAAGATCAAAGATTTCTTTTGCTAAATCTACAGCTGACTTCTTTCCAGTGCCCGAGCCTAAAAGTATGGCTAACAACTCAACCGTGGTTAGATTTTTACGGCCTTTGGTGAGTAATTTTTCTCTAGGTCGATCGTCCTCGGCCCAGCATTTAATTGAATAGGTTTCCATTGTGTTAGGTTTGTTTTAATTGAAGATACAACAATTTAGGCATAGTTGTTGACAGATTACCTTGAATAATTCTTCGTTGTTGATGATTTCAACCACTAGAATACCGCTATTTTTGCTTAAAATGATTGACATGAAAAACATCTATTTAATTGGTCTTTTAACTGCTGTATTGTTCCAAAGTTGTGCTCAAAACGCATCAACTAAATCAACGAAAGAGGACTCAAAAATCGAAATCACTAAACTTGGTCATACCTTTAGTTTAGGTGATTTCTTGGCCGAAAACGATCAATTAACTACGGATACTGATCGAATTTTTGCAGCACTTGATGACACAGCAATTGTTGCACAGCTCATTATGCCAGCAGTTGGTAGATTAGGACTTGAGCATAAAACCATTCAAGACCTTGTTAAACAGCGCTTAATCGGTGGAGTATTGATGTTAAACGGTACCAAAGAAGAATTTACAACTTGGATAAACACCTATGAGCAACTGAATAGTTCGATCGGTAATCTTCCTTTTTTATACAGTGCAGATGCTGAACCAAGTTTGGTTAACCGAAAAATAACTGGTTCAACACCGGTAAAAAAAGCAAACGAATTGAAGTCCATAAATGAAGTAAATGAGGTTGCTAAAACTATTTCTGCTGATCTAAAAGCAATAGGGATTAATTACAACTTTTCACCCGTAGTAGACATGTCTCCAAATAAAACGGTTGGCTTCAGAAGTTTTGGAGCTGTACCAGCAAATATTATCCCATGGTCGAATGCTTTTATCCAAACTACACAAGCTGAAAATATCATTGCCACAGCCAAACATTTCCCTGGTCATGGTTTGGTATCTGGGGACACACACAAATCGCTTCAAGTTATTGACGGTGAATTGAAAGAAATTGGAAACTACCCGGAACTCATTAAAAATGGCGTGTTATCTATTATGATTGCTCATATTGCTGTAAAAAACAATGATAAATACGATACCAAAGGCTTACCAGCAAGCACTTCTGAAATTATCGTATCGCAATTGCTTCGTAATGAGTATGGATTCAAAGGACTAATTGTAACTGATGCAATGAATATGGGAGGAGTTTCTTCACTTCCACAATGTGAGGTAAAGGCTATTGAAGCTGGCTGTGATATTGCTTTGATGCCTGTAGATTCAAAAAAAGCACACAAAGAAATTTTAGCAAAATACAACACTGATCCAGCCTTTAAAGCAAAAGTAAATGTAGCTGCTAAACGAGTTATTCGAATGAAAATAGCATTGGGCTTGATCAAATAACTGATCTTCATGTAAGAAATTTAAAAGCGTTAGTTCAATTGAATTAGCGCTTTTTTTTATGCTACGTGTTCCTACTTAGCTTGGTGCTTTTAACTACTTAACTCATTCTATAGGGGTTTGTTTAAATTACAAGTGACCTTATTATAATGGTGATTTTTTTCTCTTGGTCTTGAGTTGATTTGTGTCATAAAACGAAACAACACAAAACAACCCAACGATGAAAACTTTTTACAACACCGTTTTAGTAGCAACACTTCTTCTGAC
>Ga0172373_10003874_pt1 | contig 21439 bp, 19 predicted proteins | sample Lak10m_2_FD_114546 | JGI IMG/M metagenome (GOLD analysis project Ga0172373, IMG submission 114546) | Freshwater microbial communities from Kabuno Bay, South-Kivu, Congo - kab_092012_10m | ecosystem: Environmental > Aquatic > Freshwater > Lake | place: Democratic Republic of the Congo...
CCGATGCAACGGCTTCTGGATGTACTCGGCAACCCGGAGCGCGAGTTTCCGGCGGTGGTGGTGGCGGGTTCGGTGGGCAAGGGCAGCGCGTGTGCGGCGATTGCGGCGGCGCTGCGAACTGTGCCGGGGCTGCGGGTGGGGTTGTTCACCGGGCCGCACCTGCACAGCTTCCGCGAACGGTTTGTGCTGGATGGACGGATGATTACCCCCGGTATTTTCGTGGCGCTGGCGCAGGAAGTCCAGCAGGCGGCGGAACGGCTGAATTTCCCGTATAGCACGTTTGAACGTTCGACTGCGCTGGCGCTGCTGTGGTTCAAACGGGCGGGTGCGAAGGTGCTGGTGCTGGAAGCGGGCATCGGTGGGCGCTTCGATGCGGTGAACACCGTGCCGAAGGCGGCGGCGGTTATCACGCCGTTGGAACTGGAGCATGTGGCTATGCTGGGCGGGTCGCTGCAATCCATCGCGCAGCACAAGGCCGGCATTATTGAGCGCGGCGGGTGTGCCTTCAGCGTTCCCCAACCGGACGAGGCCGCCGACGTATTGCGCCACGAGGCCGAACAGCAGGGCGCGGCGCTGCATTTTGTGGAACCAGAACAGCTTGCGTCCGCAGTTTGCGGGTGGATGGCGGAGCAGGGCTGGATACCGGCGCAGCCTACCGCCTATCCAATTCCGGCGCTGGCGGCGCGGGTGGAAACGGTGAGAGTGGGCGGGCGCGGCCTGACGATTGACGGCGGGCATACTCCGCTGGCGGCGGCGCGGTTGTGGTCGCATCTGGCGGCGCAGCGCGAGGCCGAGGGCGCGGCGCGGCTGGTGGTGGGGATGTTGAAGGACAAAGCATCGGCGGCGTATTTGCAGGCGTTCGACCATGCCGGCGTTCAACTGGTGCTGACGCAAGCACCCGGCCATCGCGGTTTACCGGCTGCTGAACTGGCGGCGCTGGCGGATTTGCAGGCGGCGCAGGTGACGGTGCAACCGGATTTGGTGGCGGCGCTAAACGGCCTAGCAAGTGCGCCCGAATCGGCGCGGGCGGTGGCCGGGTCGCTGCGGATGGCGGCGGCGGCGCGGGAGCATTACGGCCTGCTGCTGCCGGACGCGCTGGAAGAAGCGCAGCGCACCCGCGCCCTGTTTGAAGGGGACGCTTATCTTAAACGGTTGCTGCCTTCGTAGGGTATTCGTTTCGCAGCAGCGCGAACACCATCAAATCACACAGCAGGCCGTCGTTCGCCCAATCGTTGTTCCGCAGCACGCCTTCCAGCGTGTATCCGGCGCGGCGGGCGACGGCGGCGCTGCGTTCATTGCGCGAGTCGCAGCGGATTTCCACCCGTTCGGCTTTGAGCGTCTCGAAGGCGAAGCGCGTCAGTCCCATCACCGCCTCGGTCACGTAGCCCTGTCCTTCGAGGCTGGTACGCACCCAGTAGCCGATCTCGAAGCGCGGCACTGACCAGTTGATGCGGTGCAACCCCGTCCCCCCCACGAAACGTCCATCACTCTTGCGCCAGATATTCAGCCGCAAATCCTCGCGCAGCAGGAATTGGGCGGCGCTGCGGCGCAGGGCTTCTTCCACCTGTTCGGGCGTTTGCAGGGTTTTCGCCCACGGGATGAAGGGGCGCAGGTTCTTGTGCGATTCGAGGATGGCGCTGTGGACGATCTGCCCATCACCGGGGCGCGGGGCGCTGATCGTCAGGCGTTCGGTGTCGAACGTGTCGGGGAAGTCGAACAGAATGGGGTTGGCGATACCCGCCATAGCGTGAGCCTTTCGATGTGATCCGGTGATGAGAATTTACAGGCAGTTTACATTTTCGCATAGGGGGATAACAACTTGCAGGCATGATGAGGACATCGAACAGCAAGATGATGGAGTGAATAACATGAAGACCCGCAAGATTGCTCTGGTTCTGATGCTTTTCGTTGTGTTCGCCGCGACAGTCGTTCCCACACTGGCCGCTGACTCCGTGCTGACCCTCACCGAGGACGAGATTAACAGCGCCTATTTCATCACCAACACGCCGCGCCGTATCGTGACCGATGCGGCGGTGGATTTGCAACCGGGGCAGGCCGTCGTCAGCCTGACGGTGACGCTACGGGGGCGCGACCCGCTGGCCGTGAGTGGGACGGTTGTTCCGAGCGTGAACAACGGGCGCATCTATTGGTCGGTGACGACGGCTTCGGTGGATGGCACGACGGTGAGCGATGCCCTGCTGACGCAGATCAACACCGCGATTAGCAGCGCGTGGCGCAACTATGTGCGCGGCAAACTGCCGACAGGCCGCGTGACCGCCATCACCCTCAGCGACACGGATGTGCAGATCAGCTATCAAGAACGGTAGTAAACGGCAAAACACAGCGGGGTGGATCAGACCGATCCACCCCGCTGTGTTGTTGATACAGTTGCCGGATATGAGCCGCGTGTGCGTTAGCAGTCCTGATCGCCTAACGACCAGTTGAAGCTGTAGCCGGGGGCGACGGCGGTCAGGCTGTCGTCTGCGTTCAGGAACAGGCTGTAGCCCTCGTTGCTATCCACCAGCACTATTTCGGTACGGGGTTCAGCCAGCGCGGAAGTGAGTGTTTCGGTAGATACGCTCACCACATTTTCCCAGCTACCGCCTTCATAACGCAGCGCCACTAGATTGACGGCCTGCAAATCGCTGATTTCGGTGCCATCTTCCAGACTGTACGAGTCGAATATGCAGTACACGATGACCGGCGCGCCGATGTCCCACGCATTTACGCGACCATCGGTGATTAACGGCGTGGCGGCTGCGCTATCCGTCGCGCCGACCCATCCCACGCTGGCGACCAGTGTCAACGCGGTAACGACCAGTAGGGTGATCCATCCTTTACGCATCTTTCAATCTCCTTGTGTAAATTCGATTGCGTTGAAGATAGGATCGCATTCCGGTGTTCAGAAGTGATAGGGTTGTTGAGTAGAAGCGGTGTAATCTGGAATGTTAGAAAACAACAGGGCGAACCGGAGTTCGCCCTGTGTGTGCTGACGGGGACGTTTGCTCTAGCCGCCGGGAGGGGGCGGCAGCGTGGGCTGGCTGTTGGTCGTGTCTTCTTCACTCCCACCCGCAGCGGCGGGTAGCGTGGCGATGGGCGCGGCCTGTGCGCTTGCGCCGGTCGTCCCCGCGCCGGTATTGGCCGCGCCGCTGGTATTCGATGCGCAGCGGAAGCCAATCCACAACTTCTGGTCATTGGGCGGGGCGCTCTGACGGTGAACCGAGCGCGAGAAGAACGGCACGGAGTCCCACGATCCGCCGCGTACCACCTTTTCGGTTCCGGCGGGCGGCCCCTGCGGGTTCACAACGGTGCTGCCGGAACTGGCCTGCTGGGTGTAATAGGTGGCGCTGTACCAGTCATTCACCCATTCGGCGACGTTTCCAGACATGTCGTACAGGCTGTAAGTGCCTGTCGGATAGCTGCCGACGGCTTTGGGGCCGACTAGCGCGGTATTCTCCTCACGCGGACGGCTGGTGCGTGCCAGTGTGACATCAAAGGTGTCGCCCCAAGGATACAGGCTGTTGGTCGCGCCACGTCCTGCATGTTCCCACTCGGCTTCGCTAGGCAGACGGCGACCAATGGCGGCACAGTAAGCGGATGCGCCGTACCATGTCACGCCGGCCACCGGATAGTTGAGGATGGCATTGTTGACGCGGTAATTGGCGCTGTCGAAAATGACGTTGCTGTTGGGTTCTTCGGCGCGGGTGGCGATGCACAACTGCCCCTGACAGCCGGTACGGTGGCTGTTCGGCCCCATCGAATTCAGGAAGGCCATGTACTGATCGTAGCTGACCTCCTTATCTTCCATGAAGAAGGGGTCAATGGTGACGTTGTGCGGCGGTGCCGAGTCTTCGCCATACGAGAGCTGGCAGTTGCCCTGATACACATTTACGCATTCGTCCACCGCTTGCGCCACTTCCTGCGGCGTAGTGCCAATAATGAATGTGCCGCCGTCCACCTGACGTAAGGGGGTGGTTTTGCCCACCAGCAGCGCCGGAATATTGGCGGATGCCGCGCTGCCGTTGTTGTTGGCGGCGGCTTGCTGATCGGCGGGCGGTTGTGTGGGCGCAACGGCCTGCGTCGCGGTGGCGCTGGGAACCACCAGAATTAAGGCCGGGTCAGTGGTGGTGGTAGCCGTCGGCGCTTGAATTTCCACCTGCATGACGGTTGGCGTGGCTGAGGGCAGTAGCACCTCGGTAGGCGGCGGGGTGGGCGTGACCGGTAGGGGGGTATTGGTGATGACGATGGGCGTTTGGGTGGGGCGGTTGGCGGCGAAGATGCCATCCAACGCGCTGCCCGCGCCCGCGATGAGCAGCGCCAGCCCGACGACTGCCGCGCAGCCGAAGCCGATTACGAACCCGATCACCGTCCATTGCCATGCGCCGCCGCCGCGTTTTCCACGCAGCGAACCGTAGCTTTGTCGCGTCATAGTCATTCACCTTCCGTAGCCGATCATTCGTGTTTGGGTGCTGGTTTTTGTCACCCTTGACGGTCATTCTACAAACGATCTGCCAATAATCATATCCTGTCGGGGCGTGATCTCCAACGGCTGATTCTATGCGCAGGGGAAACGGTGGGAGAAGCGCGGCGGGCGCGGCTCACGTCCGGTTGAGCCACGACCCCTGTGCCTGTATGCCTGCGGCCATCCCCCGCCACAGATCAAATTCACGCCCGTCCAGCGTCTCGTCGGTTTCGACCAGCGCACTGACGATATAGTTGAGGTGACAGGCGGCGGTGCGGGACAGTTCCGCATCGGTAAGCGCCTGCCCCGCCTCGTAAGGCGCGAGGTTCAGGCCGATGCGCATCATCGAGTTCTGGGAAGCCATCGAGAGCATCCGGTAGTAGCCGATGGAACCGAGGACGGTTTGCAGAACCGTTGGATGGGCGAACACCACGACGGGCTTGATGCCGCGATGGATGACCTTGTTCCATGCGTCCTCGCTGATGTCGAGGTTGTTCCAGTCCAGACTTTCGCCGCGCACGCGGTAGATGTGGTCAGCGGTTTCGAGCAGCTTCCACTCGTGGAGTTTGCGGTGGAAGAAGGCGCTTTTGGCGAGTTGGTCGAGCGCCCATTGTTCGCTGCGGGTGCTGCCGGAGTCTGAAGTCATGGTCGGTTCGCTCCTGATATCTGAATGTGTTTATTCTATAACGCTATCCGTTTTGGATTGCAGTAAGTTATTCAACCTGAGTTCTGAAAGGGGTGTTTTCGTTCATGTTGCCCGCCCATAGCGCCGCAGAAGGGTGCGGGTTTCGTCCAGCGGGAGCGCGTGCAACGTGTTCCCGTCGCGGCCTGTTAGCGTGGTGGCGGCGACCAGCGCGTTCAGGATAGCTTCTTCCACGCTCTCAACGGCGGCGGTGAACAGGGCGGTCATGGTTGCGCCGTCCTCGCTGAAGCGTTCGACGGGTTCGGTGGCGGCGGCGGGCGTGTGTGACCAGCGGGCGGATGTGCTGAAGGCGATGGCAAAATCCCCGCTGCCATCGGCGCAAGCGGTGCCCGTTCGCGCCAGCCCGAAGGCCGAACGCATCGCCAGTCGCCCCAACTGGCGCGAGTCTAGCGGCGCGTCGGTGGCGAGAATCATCATGATAGACCCCGGCCCCGTCTGCGGCAGATAGTCGTGCTGCAAATGGCGGCCTACCGGCACGCCGACCATCAGCAACTCGTCGCGCTGCCCGAAGTTGGTCTGCACCAGCGCCCCGACCGTGAAGCGACCCTCCAGCACGCGGCGCGAAGCTGTGCCGATGCCCCCTTTGAACTGGAAGCAGGCTGTTCCCGTGCCTGCGCCCACGCAGCCTTCGACCACCGCGCCACCGGAGGCCGACTCGATGGCCTGCCAGACGTGTTCCTCATGGATGTGCCGTCCCTGAATGTCGTTCAGGAAGCCGTCGTTGCATTCGCCCACCACCGGATTGACCGTGCCGGTGTGGATGCCGATGTCGGGATTCTCGCGCAGCATGTAGGCGGTGAGCGCATCGGCAGCGCGTCCGACGTTGAGCGTGTTGGTGAGGACGATGGGCGTTTCGATCACGCCGCGCTCGCGCACTTGCTCGAAACCGCAGGCTTTGCCGTAGCCGTTGAAGGTGCGCGTGGCCGCCGCCACTTTATCGCGGAACAGGTTGCCCCCGTGTGGCAGGATGGCGGTCACGCCGGTGCGGATGGGGCCAGCGCCGGGGACGAGGCGGCCTTCGCCCTCGATGCGCGTGACATGACCGACTTGCACGCCGGGGACATCGGTGATGGCGTTCAGTGCGCCAGCGGGTAGCGAACCGGGGATGAGGCCGAGATCACGAAAACGGATGCTCATGCGGGTGAACCTTTCCAGGGCGCTGCCCTTCATCATGCCCGCCAATGATGCCACCCTCAAGCAGCGGAGTCCATTGTGGCAAGCCTATTTTATTTCATGGATTTGCTAAGATTTGACGTTCCGTGTGAACACGGTAGAATCGGCGGACTGAACAAGGAAATGTGCCTTCACATTGTCATTTCTATACAGTGGCGTACTCCGTGTTAGCACACTAGAATGAGCTACGTTCGGAAACAACCGCCGAACGCCTGTTAGGGATATGGGTCATTATGACGGACTCCACGCACGATAACTTATCGGCGGCATCGCTTTCTGTGCCGACGCTGGCAGGAATGCCGGTGGCTGCGCTGCGTCACTGGGGGCTGGTGGCACTCACCTGTGCGGTACTGGTGTTGATTGTCGTGCTGATGACCACCTATCAGACTGCGACTGCCGAGACACCTGCGATGGCGCAATCCACGCTGGGGCCACTCAGCGAGTGGCTGGCGGCGCGTTCCGCCGAGGACAACCAACCGGCATTGTTGGGGCAGTTGGCGCGTCAACAGGCGTTGGTCGCTGGTCTTGACCGCCTCGATCCGGTGACTGTGAGCGACGCCCTGCGAAAAGGGCTGGTCGCTTATCTAGGCGTGGCGCTGGTGATCGGCATTGCGGGGCTGGTGGCGCAAAGCCGGGAAGTGACATGGACGCGGCGGGTGCTGCTAGTGGTGCTGCTGGCGCTGGATGCGCTGGTGTTCATCATCCCGCCGCTGGACAATGACAGCACCCAGTTGATGCTATTTGTGGCGATTGCCTTGCTGCTGCTGGTGCTGCTGTTTGCCCCCGGCAAGGTGAGTACGTTTATGGGCGCGGTGGTCGTGTTCTCCTCGCTGATGCTGGCGTGGGAAGCGGCGAAAGCGGTGGGCGGTGCGGTGGATTACAAGGTGACAACGCCCCAACCGGGCTGGAACTACACCACCTATGCCACGCTGGACGAAATGCTGACGAATGTGCAAAGCGGCGCGGTCAAGGTCGCTATCGTGGATGAGAACGATGTCGAGAACTTGATAGCGCCTTACCCCGAAGAAGGCGCGGACGCGGCGGCCACGCAGTACCCCGATTTGCGGATGTTGAGCGATCTGGATACCGATGCGAACGGGCTGCTCGGCTTGCCGGTCATCCCGCCGTTCCCCGGACGGTTGGTGGCGGTGGTTCCGGCGGCGGACGCGGAGACCTACACGGGCATCGGGCAACTGCTCGGTCAGCCGGTGGGGACGTATACCGGCGCGTTCAGTCTTGAGAAGTTCCTGAACCTGCCGCGCAGTCTGGTGCTGCTCGATCTGAAAATTACCAACGATTTGAACCTGCCGCATCTACAGAGCATTGCCAACGCGCTGTGGCAACCGGCTCGTCGTAATGGCGATTTGCTGCTGGGGCGCATTCTGGCGGACTCCGGTTGGTTCACATGGACGGAAGCCGCGATTGGTTTTACCAGCGGCGCACTGCTCGGTTTTCTGCTAGGCGTGATGTTCGCGCATTCCGGCCTGCTGGAACGCGGGCTGCTGCCGTTCGTGGTGGCTTCGCAAACCGTGCCGATCCTCGCGGTGGCGCCGATGGTGGTGATCTGGCTAGGTGCGGGGCCGGCTTCGGTGGCGGTCATTTCGGCCTACCTGACGTTCTTTCCGGTGACGATCAACACGTTGCGCGGCTTGACTTCGCCGCATCCTACCGCGATTGAACTGATGCAGTCCTACGCGGCGACCCGCTGGACAATCCTGTGGAAGCTGCGTTTTCCGGCGTCGCTGCCGTATATTTTCACGGCGCTCAAAGTGTCCGCCACCGCCAGCGTGGTCGGCGCGATCATCGGTGAGCTGCCGTCGGGCGTGCGCGGCGGGCTGGGCGGCGCGATTTTGAACTTCAACTCCTACTACGTGTCCGACCCGACGAAATTGTGGGCGGCCATTTTGATCGCCGCGTTGGTCGGCATCGCGTTCTTCGTGCTAGTCAGCGTGGTGGAACGCCTTGTACTGGGCAGACGGGTTCAGGCCGAGTAGTGATTAAGGGAAAAATGTAATGGTAGAAGCAGTCGGTACGCCGGTCATCTCGGCTCGTAATGTAAATAAGATTTTTAATTCGGGCAGTTCCGAGCAGGTGGTGGCGCTGGAAAACGTCAACCTGAACGTGCAACCGGGCGAGTTCATCTCGCTCATCGGCCCTTCAGGGTGCGGCAAGTCCACGCTGCTGCGCTTGATCGCGGATTTGATCGAACCGACCAGTGGCGATTTGAAGGTGAACGAAAAGCCGCCGCACCGCGCCCGCCTTGACCGCGATTACGGCATGGTGTTTCAGGCGGCCACGCTCTACGACTGGCGCACGGTGAGCAAGAACGTGCAACTGCCGCTGGAGATCATGAAGTATCCGGCGGCGCAGCGCAAAGCCCGCGCACAGGAAATGCTGGAACTGGTGGAACTGGGCAAGTTCGGCAACCATTATCCTTGGCAACTGTCGGGCGGGATGCAGCAGCGCGTGGCGATTGCCCGTGCGCTGTCGTTCGAGCCGTCGCTGCTGCTGATGGATGAGCCGTTCGGCGCGTTGGACGAGTTCACCCGCGAACGCATGAATATGGAACTACTGCGCATCTGGGAGCGCACCAAGATCACCGTGATTTTTGTGACTCACAGCATCCCCGAAGCGGTGTTCCTGTCTAGTCGCGTGGTGGTGATGTCGCCGCGTCCGGGGCGCATCACGCAGGTGGTGGATGTGGATTTGCCGTATCCGCGTGTGTTTGAAACCCGCGAACAGCCGCGTTACTTCCAACTGGCGACAATGGTGCGCGAATACCTGCGCGAAGCACACGGAGGGTAGCCTACGATGGCTCAAGCCCCGTCACGCAGCCTCATCCCCACCCCGGTCGAAGAAAAGCCTTTTTCGACGCGGTTGAGCGAAAGCCTGCGCTACTACCTGCCCACGATCCTGATCGCGGTCAGCGTGCTGGTGGTGTGGGAACTGGTGGTGCGGATATTCAACATTCAGCAGTTTTTGCTGCCGCGCCCGACGGCGATCCTTGAGGAATTCCTGAACGAAGTCCGGCAGGCCACTTCCCCCGGCGAAGGTTCGATCCTGTTTCAGGCCGGCGGCGCGACGCTGTACTCGGCGGTGGGCGGGTTCGCGCTGGGCTGCGGCGCGGGGATTTTCGTGGCGCTGGCGACGGCACGCTGGACGATCATCAGCCAAGCGTTGATGCCGTTCGCGGTGGCGGCCAATTCGGTGCCGATCATCGCCTTCGCGCCCATCATGAACAACTGGTTTGGCCTGACCAACCCGGCTTCTAAGATGGCGATTGTGGCGATTATCGTGTTCTTCCCGACGATGATTAACACGGTGCGCGGCCTGACGATGGTGGAGGCGCGCCAACTGGAATTGATGCAATCCTACGCGGCCAGCCCGTGGAAGATTCTGCGGGCGCTGCGCATCCCGAATGCGCTGCCGTATATTTTGAGCGCGATGCGCGTGGCGAGCGCATTGAGTGTGATCGGCGCGGTGGTAGCCGAGTTCTTCGGCGGCCCGCGTGCGACGATTGGCGTGTACATCACGCAGGAAGCCGCCGGCTTCAACTTTGCCCGCGCATGGACGGGCATTATCATGGCCTCGATCATCGGCATTTCGTTTTATGTGGCGGTGATCGTGGCGGAACGCTGGCTGATGCCGTGGCACAGTTCGCTGCGGCGCAAGGGGTAGGCGCTCCCGATGGGAAAGAGGGGGAGCGCCGGGGAATGGGGTTCTACTGCGGCTTGCCGGGAGGCGCCGCTGGATGAACGATTCTATATTTGATGGGTTATTTGGAGGGAGAAAGCGTGATGCGTAAGAAGTCTTTCGTAGCCGTGCTGTTGATGGTCGCGTTGCTCGGTGTGATCGCTGGTGGCAGCGTGTCGGCGCAGAGCGACCTGATTCCGGTTCGCTTGCAGCTTCAGTGGGTGGTTCAGTCGCAGTTCGCGGGTTACTTCGCGGCTGTGGCGAAGGGGTTCTATGCGGAACAGGGTTTGGATGTGACCATCCTCGAAGGCGCGGTTGAAATCGTGCCGCAGCAGGTGGTTGCTTCGGACGGCGCAGAATTCGGTATCGCGTGGGTGCCGAAAGTGCTGGCCTCCCGTGAAGCCGGTGCCGATCTGGTGAACATCGCGCAGGTGTTCCAGCGCAGCGGTACGCTCGAAGTCTCATTTGTGGACGCGGGCATCGAGAGCGTGGCGGATCTGGGCGGCAAGAAGGTCGGTACATGGGGCTTCGGCAACGAGCATGAGCTGTTCGCGGCTCTGCGCGGCGAAGGTCTTGACCCGAACAACACCGACGATGTGACCATCGTTCAGCAGCCGTTCGATATGTCGCTGCTGCTGAATGGCGAAGTGGACGCGGCGGAAGCCATGACCTACAACGAATACGCGCAGGTTCTGGAAGCGGTCAACCCGGACACGGGCGAACTGTATCAGCCGGAAGACCTGAACGTGATTGACTTCAACGAAGTGGGCACGGCGATGCTTCAGGATCACATTTTCGCCCGCGAAGCGTGGCTGGCCGGCGAAACCAACGGCGTTGCGAACACCGAAATCGCCACCAAGTTCATCCATGCCTCGCTACAGGGCTGGGCGTTCTGCCGTGACAGTGCCGATGAATGCGTCCAGATCGTGCTGGACAACGGCCCGACGCTGGGCGAAAGCCACATGCGCTGGATGCTGAACGAAATCAACAAGCTGGTTTGGCCGTCGCCTGCCGGTGTGGGTGTGATGGACGAAGAGCTGTGGGCGCAGACCGTTGCTGTGGCGCTGGATGGTCAGGTCATCACGGCTGAACCGACCGAAGGCGCGTACCGCAGCGATCTGGCGCAGGCTGCCGTTGACGGCCTGAAGGCCGAAGGCGTGGACGTGACCGGCGAAAGCTGGACTCCGGTGGAAGTCGAACTGACCGAAGGCGGCCAGTAAGAACCTCACCCCTCACCCTAAATCCCTCTCCCTCAGGGCGAGGGACTTCCAGAACGATACACCCCTCCCCCTCTGACTCCCCTTCTCCCTCAGGGCGAAGGGGTTGGGGGATGAGGGTTTCTGGATGAGGGTCAGTTGAATGCACACCTAAACGCCCCGGCCTGTGTGTCGGGGCGTTTGGTTATGGGCTGGATAGACGCTTGTTATGGAGGGCAACCCCCGATGCGTACCATCACGAAGGCTTTGCTAGACGATTTGCTGGCACAGGCGGCGCGTTCCGAACGGGGGCGCGTACCCTACCGTTTTCATGAGCATGACGAACCGGTGCAGCGCATGTTGAACGCCATCACCCCCGGCAGCTACATCACGCCGCACAAGCACGAGAATCCCGACAAGGTGGAATTGATCGCGGTGCTGGTGGGCAAGGCGGCGATGGTGCAGTATTCGCCGGAGGGGGCGGTGGAGGAAATCCACCTTCTCGAAGTGGGCGGCGCGGTGCTGGGCGTGGATATTCCGCCGAAGGTGTATCACAACTTCGTGGCGCTCACGCCCTGCGTGGTGCTGGAGATTATTCAGGGGCCGTACCACGCCGACACGCACAAGAAGTTCGCGCCGTGGGCCCCCGCCGAAGGGTCGCCGGCCTGCGCCGCGTATCTGGCGCAGCTCGAAGCGCGGATCGCGGGGGCGGGATAGACCGCATAAACCTCACCCGTCAGTCCCTTCTTTTTACACGTCAAAACGGGACGGCACGCAGGCCGTCCCCTACGAAGGCGAAAATTCGGAGGTGTCGGTGTAGAGGGGAAATGTGTGTGAGACAGAGTTCTTTGCACGCTGCACGAAAAACGCGGCATAATAACCGTATGTAAGCCTCTGCAAGCGAGCGTGCATGACGAAAATATTCATTTCCTACCGCCGTGCGGACAGCCGCAAGGATGCCGGACGCATCTATGATCGTCTAGTGGAGTCCTTTGGCAAAGATAATGTGTTCAAGGATGTGGACAGCATCCCGATGGGTATGGATTTCCGGGGGGTGCTGCGCGAAGCGGTGGCGCAGTGCGATGTGCAACTCGTCATCATCGGCAAGGTGTGGTTGAGTGTCGCCGATGAACACGGGCAACGACGGCTGGATAACCCCGGCGATTTCGTGCGTATTGAGGTGGAAACCGCCCTTCAGCGTGACAGTTGCACCGTGATTCCGGTGCTGGTGGATAACGCGGCGATGCCTGCTGCTGATGATCTACCGCTGGATTTGCGCGAACTGGCCTTCAAGAACGCGACGGTGGTGCGCGATGATCCTGATTTTCATACGGATGTGACCCGCATCATTCGTTCGTTGGGCGCTCCGGTTGCGTCCCCGGCGCGTCCGGTTGCCTTTAACGCGCTGGAGGCCATCAGCCACTTCTACGGGGTGTTTGAGGAGAAGAACTGGGATGCGGCGCGGACGCTGCTGGCGGAAATTCGCGCCAGCGGCAAAGCGCCTAAGGTCTTTAATGTAGACCAGCACGAACGAGAAATCTGGGATGCAGTGCTGGCGGAGGAGCGCGAAGCCGAATATGACGTGCTGCGGCTGATGGCGCAGCGGGCGAACACGGCGGGTGTGTGGGATGCGCTGCAAGTGTTCTGGCAGAGCTACCCGGATTATGATCCGGATCAGCTTGTCCGTTTCAAACCGCCCGCGCCGCCGCTGCGTTCCAAAGTCCAAACTTCCAAACGCGCTCCGGCCCAGCCGAATCCCCCGCCCCCTGTGCAGAAAGCAGACTCCACTGCCGCTGCCTCCATCCGTGCGGTGATTGGCGACCCGTTCGAGTGGTGTCCTGTGCCAGCGGGGGAATTTTTGTATGGCAAGGACAAGCGCAAACTGACGCTCCCGGCCTTTAAGATCGCCAAATACCCGATCACCTATCGGCAGTTTGAAGCGTTTATCACGGCGAAAGATGGCTTCGGTGATTCGCGCTGGTGGCAGGGGTTGGCAGCGGATGCGGAACATCGAGCGAAACCCAGCGATCAAGCATGGAAGATTGCCGATCACCCGCGAGAGAGGGTGAGCTGGTATGATGCCATTGCCTTCTGCCGCTGGCTGTCGTTCAAAATGGGCGGGGGCTATGCGCTGGAGAAGGTGAATGACTGGGCTGTGCGACTGCCGACCGAGTTCGAGTGGGAACGGGCGGCGCGGGGAACGGATGGCTACGAATACCCTTACGGGAATACCTTCGACAAGAATAAATGCAACACGAGTGAATCCGGCAAGAAAAAGACCACGCCTGTGACGGCTTATCCAGACGGGGAATCACCTGTTGGGGCGCTGAATATGTGCGGGAATGTGTGGGAGTGGTGTTTGACGGATTACCGCAATCCAGCAGCAGACGCAGCAGATGATGTGTTATCGAGTGATAATAGCCGGGTGGTGCGGGGCGGGTCGTGGTACGGCAGTCAAGTCTTCGCCCGCGCCGCGTGTCGCGACTCCAACCTTCCGAACAATCGTAACTTCAATCTCGGTTTTCGGGTGTTGGCGTGTCTCCCCATCTCCTGAATCGCTGGGCGCTGGTGGGGCGGTGCGGCGTTAGCCGCAGGCGCGTAGCGCCAGCCCCGTCTTCGTTTTTCTCTTTTCCTCTCCTCCCCGCGAAGCGGGGTCGCGAAAATTGCGCCCTGAGCAACCTCGCGGCCTGCCCTCATCCCCGGCCCTTCTCCCTCAGGGAGAAGGGAGGAATAGGGAGAGCAAGAGGGGGGAAGAGTCGCATTTCTCTGGAAGTCCCTCGCCCTGAGGGTTGAGGGAAGGACAGTTTTAATAATTGAGGTTTCTCAATGGAGTTCTCCGATGTGGCTGGCGTAGCCTACGGGGAAGCACTCCATAAAATCCCAATATAGACGGCTGCTGGAAGGCCGATTTTGTGCCTTCCAGCGTTAAAAACAAGCCGATTGTTAAAACTGTCCTGTCTTGAACCCTGAGGGAGAGGGATTTAGGGTGAGGGTTGTTACACCCTTGTGACTTGTGCGGAAGGCGCTTGTTGGTGACAATCAAGCGTAGGGAACACACGAACGGGCAAGCTCATGGATGTGATCGAGTCGCACCTCAATCCGGCGGACGAACGCTTTCAGGCCAACGCCGCGCATCATCGTGCGCTGGCGGCGGAACTGCGCGAACGCCTATCGCGGGTGCGCGGCGGCGGCGGGGAAGCCTACCGTCAGCGCCAGCGCGAACAGGGCAAGCTGTTCGTCCGTGACCGGATAGACGCGCTGCTCGACCCCGGTTCGCCTTTTCTGGAACTCGCGCCCTTCGCCGGATGGGAACTGTACGCCGACGACACGCCCTCCGGCGGGATTGTGACCGGAATCGGGCGGGTGAGCGGCGTGGAGTGCCTCATCATCGCCAACGATGCGACGGTGAAGGGCGGCACGTATTACCCGATCACGGTGAAAAAGCATTTGCGGGCGCAGCAGGTGGCGCTGGAGAATAACCTGCCCTGCCTGTATCTGGTGGATAGCGGCGGCGCGTTCCTGCCCATGCAGGACGAAGTGTTCCCGGATGCCGACGATTTCGGGCGCATCTTCTACAATCAGGCGGTGATGAGCGCCGCCGGCATCCCGCAGATCGCCTGTGTGATGGGCAGCTGCACGGCGGGCGGCGCGTATGTGCCGGCCATGTCCGACGAAACGGTGATCGTGAACAAGACCGGCACGATTTTCCTCGGTGGGCCGCCGCTGGTGAAGGCCGCAACGGGCGAGGATGTGACCGCCGAGGAGTTGGGCGGGGCGCGGGTGCATACGCAACTCTCCGGCGTGGCGGATCATTACGCCGAGGACGACGCGCACGCGCTGGAGATTCTGCGCGGAATCGCGGGGACGCTCAACCGGCGAAAGCGGGTGGAAATGGACATCGCCAAACCCGAAGCGCCGCGTTATAATCCGCAAGAATTGTACGGGGTGCTGCCCACTACCTTCCGCGAGACGGTGGACGCTCGTGAACTGGTGGCGCGGATTGTGGACGGCAGCCGCCTGCGGGAGTTCAAAGCCGACTACGGCACGACGCTGCTGACGGGGTTCGCCCGCATCGAGGGCTATCCGGTGGGGGTGATCGCCAACAACGGCGTGCTGTTCAGCGAAAGCGCCCTGAAGGGGGCGCATTTCATCGAACTGTGTACGGCGCGTCATATCCCGCTGCTGTTCCTGCAAAACATCACCGGCTTCATGGTGGGCAAGGAATATGAGCAGCGCGGGATTGCCAAAGACGGCGCGAAACTGGTACATGCGGTGGCGAACGCCCGTGTGCCGAAGCTGACCGTGATCGTGGGCGGGAGCTTCGGGGCGGGCAATTACGGCATGTGCGGGCGGGCGTATGCGCCGCGTTTCCTGTGGATGTGGCCCAACAGCCGCATCAGCGTGATGGGCGGGGAGCAGGCGGCCAATGTGCTGCTGACGGTCAAGCGCGACCAGCTCAAGCGCGGCGGCAAGCCGGATATGAGCGCGGCGGAGCAGGCGGCCTTCAAGCAGCCCATCCTCGACCAGTACGAGCGTGAGGGCAGCCCGTATTATTCCAGCGCCCGTTTGTGGGATGACGGCATCCTCGACCCGCCAGAGACGCGGCGGGTGCTGGGGCTGGCACTGAGCGCCTGTTTGAACGCGCCGCCCGAAAACACCCATTTTGGCGTGTTCAGGATGTAGTAGAATAAAGTGCGGTGGAATGCCTTTCGCCTGCGCCCATTTGTTTTGTGGTGTTATTCATTATTAAGGGTAAGTTGCCATGTTGGATGCCGCTAAACCTTATGTGCTGATTATCGAAGATACCGAGGATATTGCGGTTATCCTTCAGATTACGTTGAGTACTTCCGGCTTTGAGACGCGCCACGCACCCAACGGGACGCAAGCGTTGCGGATTTTCGGAGAGCGCCGCCCCGATCTGATTCTGCTGGACATCGGCATGCCGGATATGAACGGTTGGCAGGTGTTGGAAGCCATCAAGAAGCAGTTCCCGGATGCCAATATGCCGGTGATCGTGCTGACGGCCTTCGATGACCCCGCCAATAAGCTGATCGGCAAGCTGCAACACCTCGTCTATCGCTACCTCACCAAGCCGTTTGACCCGGAACGCCTGCGTACCACTGCCCGCGAAGCAGTGGGAATGGCCTCTCCCGATGCCGGACGATCCTAACGCCCGTTACGAGGAAATCCTGCGCCGCTTGCAGGAACGGCAAACCCGCGAGGCTGCCGTCCCGCAGCAAGACGCACTGGCGACGGCGCTGGACAGCCTCGGCGCGCTGGGTGCGCTGGAAGCGGTCAAGAAGCGCCGCCCGCCCGCGCTGCGCGTGTATGGGCCGAAGCCGTTCAGCGGCCTGCTGCCCGTCATGTGGTCGGGGGTGTGCGTGTGGTATAAGCCCAAAGGGTATTTCCACTACGAAACGCTAGGGATTTTAGGCGTGTGGCTGCTGCGGCGAGGCGAGGGCATCGAGGTGCGAGTGGGCGTGAAAACGCTGCCGTTCAGTGCGCCGGTGTTCAACCCCGAATCGTATTATCACCACATCCGCCGCAAGTTTGATTTGTTCTACACGGGGGATGCCTCCCCGCCGGAGGCCGCAAGCTGCCTGTGGGCCGCGCCTTACGCGCCGCAGGAACGCCTGTCGCAGCGGGAGGCGCTGGCGGCGGCGCTGGCGACGTGGCGCGAGTCTGCCAGCCGTGATGCGGATCAGGTTGGCCGCTTGAACACGCAGAAATAGGTCGAAGTCCAAGAGCGGTTGCCGCTGTTATCCAGCAGCAGCACATCGGCATTGGTGCCGGTGATGACCGGTTGCATGTGTACCAGTTCCCAGCCTTCTCTGCCCAGCGCGTCCAGACGCGGAATCATGGATTCGGGCGTGTTGCGCGGAACTCCATTTTTCCACGTCCAGTTTGCTTCCAGATATTCCATTTCAAACTGCGCTTCCGCCTTCACAAACAGGGTCATGTACTCCCACGGGGTTCGTTCGGCCATGCAGGGTTTGCAGGGTTCTCAACTGATAATCACCGCACTGAAAACCAGTACGTGCCAACCGTGATTCAGGTTGCGTCTGCCTGTGTGGTGATCAGAACTGCCAGCGCCCAAAGGGATCGGGCAGACGGCGCCAGCCGCGCGGGCCGAGGGCCATTTCCGCATCGGTCAGCAGGCAGCCTTCCAGCGCCGACCGGATGCTCTGGGCGTTCATGTGGATGCCGATCACGACCAGTTCCTGACGGCGGTCCCCATAGGGTTTGGCGGAAACCGCGGCGATTTCCCGCCGTAAATCCGGATCATCCGGCCATTCCTGGCGCGGTACGGCATCCCACCAGACGCCGCCTGCATCCAGATGTACCACCCCGCCGACCTGCGACCAGATTCCCAGATGATTGTGACGGGTGGCCAGCCAGAACAACCCTTTGGATCGAACGACCGGATCGAAGCGTTCGCTTTCGAGCGTTTGCATCAGTCGTTCGGGGTGAAACGGCCGCTGTGCCCGAAAGACAAAGCTACTGACTCCGTACTCCTCGGTTTCGGGGATGTGCTCACCCCGTCCTTCTCTCAGCCAGTCCTCCGAGAGCGCTGCCTGTTCCAGGCTGAACCTGCCGGTATTCAGGATTTCCTGAACAGGCACCTGCCCGAAGCTGCTGCGCAGGATTTTTGCGCCGGGGTTCAGGCGGCGCAGCAGGTGTTCAATCTGGGCGGCGGCCTCCGGGCTGACCAGATCGGTTTTATTGAGGATGATGACATTGGCAAACTCGACCTGATCCACCAGCAGGGCGGAAATCGAGCGTTCATCCTCATCGCTCACGCCCACATCGCGGTCGGCCAGATTATCGAGCGATTTGAGTTCTTTCGGGAAGTGCAGCGCGTCCACGAGAGTCACCAGCGTGTCCAGCCGGGCAATCGAGGCCAGTGAACGGCCATCCGTATCTTCGAACGTGAATGTTTCGGCGACAGGCAGGGGTTCGGAAATGCCGCTGGACTCAATCAGCAGATAATCGAAGCGGCCTTCGCGCGCCAGCTGGCTGATGGTGACAAGCAGATCTTCGCGCAGTGTGCAGCAGATGCAGCCGTTGGTCATCTCGACCAGTTTCTCATCGACACGGCTGAGCGTCGCGCCGCCCTGCCGGATCAAACGGGCATCAATATTGATCTCGCTCATATCGTTGACGATGACAGCGACTTTCAGTCCTTCCCGGTTCTGCAAAACATGGTTGAGCAAGGTGGTTTTACCTGCCCCCAGAAAGCCTGAGAGCACGGTGACTGGAAGCAATTCGCGCAGGTTTCCTGCGCTGCCCGCCTGCATGGTCTGTGTCATAACAACTCCTGAATTGAACGTCCCTGACGACGCAGAAATTCCACCAGCCCGATTTTGTCAATCGTGCGCAGATCACCGACGGAAATTTTGACCCGGATGAAGCGCTCCACTTCCGGAACCCAGATGCGCTTGTTTTGCAGGTTCACTTTCCATTTGTGCCGCGATGCTCGCAGCGAGTGACTTCGCCGGTTCCCAAATAAGGGTTTGGTGGTGGTGACTTTGCGTTTTGCGCACATGATGATTTGAACTCCTGATCACTAAAGGTCAGCTGGCTGATTTGTTCTGCCAGTCGTTCCCATTCAGCGGGAACGGCGGCGGGTGGGGTGCAGCCGCGGCGCCGGTCGGGCCAGGCTTCGAGGATGCGCAGGCGGCTCAGTTCGCCCATATGCACCAGCGTCCATGTTTCGTAAGCCGCGACTGTGCGCATGAGCGCGGTGAGCAGGCTGGAGATCGTTCCGGCGGAGGCAGGCTGCGCCGCCCGGAATCCATCCGACAGGCTTTCCGGTTTCCAGATGTCGGGCGCGCGCTGTTGGTCACTGTACAGCGGCCGAAAATCGAAGCGCTTGAGAAAGATGCTGCCCAATTCACACAGCCCGAACCAAACGCCGAAGCCCCAGAGCGCCAGATGGACACCGTTCCCCGCCCATTCGTAGCGGCTGTGAAAGCGCGGATCGGGCGAGGGGATGCGTTTGAAGCCATAGCTCAGCAGCAGGTTGCCGGTCGTCCACTGGATGTCGCGGCCCCAGTACCACATCTGCTGGTCAAGCTGCCGCGCGCACCGCTGGCGTAAAGGCGGCGGCAGGTGGAATGCTTTGGGTAGCGGTCGGGTCAGTTCATTCATCATCTTTATCGCTATAAATGAGATATTGTATCAATAAGGTGATGTTGTATCATGACCGACCGTTTTCTGGCAAGGGCCTGTTGTCTTTTGTGGTACAATCTCGCCTCTAAACTTGACCGATTACACCTAACAGGACAGGGCGCATGAGCGAGTGGAAACCCGTCGTCGGGCTGGAGATTCACGCCGAGTTAATGACCGAAAGCAAGATGTTCAGCGCCTGCCCGGTGGTGGACAGCGTGGAGGCCGAACCGAATACGGCGGTGGATGCCGTGTCGCTTGGGCTGCCCGGTACGTTGCCTGTGATTAATCAGCGGGCGATGGAGTTCGGGTTGATGGTGGGATTGGCGCTCAACTGCACCATTCCGCCCGTGAACCAGTTCGCCCGCAAAAGCTACTTTTACCCTGACCTGCCCAAAGGCTACCAGATCAGCCAGTATGATCGCCCGCTGGCGGTCAACGGTTGGGTGGATATTGATGTCACGCCGGAGACGGGCGATTCGTACACCAAGCGCATTCGCATCCGCCGCGCCCATCTGGAAGAAGACACCGGCAAGCTGACGCATGTGGGCAGCGAAAGTCTGGTGGATTACAACCGCGCTGGTGTGCCGCTGCTGGAGATCGTGACCGAGCCGGACATCAACAGCGCCGAGGAAGCCGAAGCCTTCGGGCGCAAGCTGCGCGCCATCCTGCAATATCTGGGCGTGAACAACGGCGATATGTCCAAAGGCGTGCTGCGGATGGAGCCAAACATCAGCGTGATGCACCGCACCGATAGCGCCTTCCGCACCCGTACCGAGGTCAAAAACTTAAACAGCATCCGCAATGTATTTCGGGCGATCAAAGCCGAAACCGAACGCCAGATCAAGCTGTATCTGGGCGGGGGGACTGTCAAGCAGGCCACGTTGGGCTGGGACGAGGGCAAGCAAAAGCTGGTTATTCAACGCTACAAGGAAACGGCAGACGAGTACCGCTACTTCCCGGAGCCGGATTTGCCCATCGTGGAAATGAGCCGCGAATGGGTGGAGCAGGTTCGGTTGAGCCTGCCGGAACTGCCGGATGTGAAGCGCGAACGCTTCGAGACGGCCTTCGGGTTGAGCCATTACGACGCGACGGTGCTGTGTATGGATCGCGCTGTGGCGCAGTATTTTGAGGATGCACTGGCGGCGGGCGCTGCGCCCAAATCCGCCGCGAACTGGATGCTAGGCAGCCTGTTCAGTTTGATGAACCGCGACGGCGTGGAGCGCGACGCGGTGGGTACGGCGAAGGTGTCGGCGGCGGCGCTGGCTGAACTGGTCAAACTGGTGGACGGCGGACAGATCAACAAAGGCACGGGCGCAACCGTGCTGACCGAGATGTGGGAGACAGGCGCAGGTGCGGCGGCGATTGTCGCTGAAAAGGGGCTGGCGCAGGTTTCCGACAGCGGCGCACTGGCGGCGGTGGTGGCGCAAGTGTTGGACGAGAACGCGGCGATGGTGACGGATTATCTGGGCGGCAAGGATAAGCTGTTCGGGGCGCTGATGGGCATGTGCATGAAGGCGCTGAAGGGCAAAGGCAACCCGCAGATCGTGACCGATTTGCTCAAGCAGCAGATTGATGCGCGGCGTTCGGTTTAGGGGGGCGTGACGAACTGCTGTACGATGCGGATGATGACTTCCAGCTTGAAGGGTTTGGCGATGAACTCATTCGCGCCGAGCTGAAAGGCTTCGTCGCGGATTTCGGGCTGCGGGGCGGCGGTCATCAGCAGGAACGGAATGTGCGCGTACAGGGCGCTGCCGCGAACGGCGGCCAGCAAGCTCAGGCCGTCCATGATAGGCATAAACATATTGCTCAGGATTAAAGCCGGTAGCGTCTGGCTTTGTTCGAGTGTATCGAGCGCCTGCTGACCGTTATGGGCGGTGATGATGCCAAATCCGCGCATGCCAAGCGCAAGCGACAGCAAATTCACAGGACTTTCGCTTGAGAGTAAATTTGCTGGTATTGTAGAGGGATGATAACCAAACGCCAATACATCGAATACCTGATAAGTACCCCAGTGAATTACACCTGTAGCCACTTGGCAGA
>Ga0172373_10003876_pt1 | contig 21434 bp, 19 predicted proteins | sample Lak10m_2_FD_114546 | JGI IMG/M metagenome (GOLD analysis project Ga0172373, IMG submission 114546) | Freshwater microbial communities from Kabuno Bay, South-Kivu, Congo - kab_092012_10m | ecosystem: Environmental > Aquatic > Freshwater > Lake | place: Democratic Republic of the Congo...
CGGACCGTGGTCGCCCTCATCCGCCGCGCGCAACGCATCCAGGTACTCGCCCCGGATCAGGCTGGTGCCTCCGATCGATGCTTCGGGCCAGAGCACCTAGGGAAGCCCGCTCCGCCGAAGCCAGATGCTGCCGAGCATTCGCGACCAACGACCATTTCCGTTCACGAACGGATGGATCTGCACGGCACGATGGTGCAAGCGAGTCGACTGCTCGAGTGCACCCATGCCCGACCGTTCCCACGCGCGAAGATCATCGATGAGCCCGTGCATCTCAACCTCGATGCGGTGCGCCGGGCTGCCGATGTTGGTCTCGTGCCGGCGGTACGACCCGGCCCACGTCCACACGTCGCCGAACATCTGCCGATGCAGCGCCCGAAGCCACGGCTCGTCGAACGGCGCCACGCGGGGTGTCGGGCGCGACGCGAGGTAGCGGACCACGGCTCGACGAATGTTCTCCGCCTCGCACGCGTTGAGCTCGGAGACGGTGCGGATGGACGGATCACGCAGCCCAGACACGTCCGGAAGCGGCGTCTGTCCCGGGATCGATTCACCACCGAGCATCAATCGGCCCAGAGGCGCCGGCGCGACCCGGCGAGCAGTTCGTGGTACGAGCGTTCGACGAGCCTGCGGTACTCGGCGTCGTCCACCGCCTGCGCCTCCAGCGCACTGGTTCCCTGCACCACGCGGGCGATGCCTTCCGCCTTCAAGCGCGCTTGCTCGCGGACCATCTCATCGACGTCCTGCGGCTCAGAGGAGATCGGCGAACCGAGCGCGCGTGCGATCGCCACGACATGCACGAACGAAGCTTCACCGAGTCGGCCCCCAAGAATCCGTTTCACGGTGGGCTCGGGCACCCCGCTTCGGCTCGAGAGCACCGCGAAGGTGAGGCCAAGGTCCCGACGGCGACGGTCAAGTCCGGCATGGGTGATGGGGGCGGCGATCATAATGGTATCATATACGATCCAATACATATAGAGTTCGATCACTTTTGATCCTTTTTGTCGGGCGTGGACTGGCCGCCACCCGGGCTCCGGGAGGACGCCACCAAGCCGACGCCCGAGCCCCGGGGCTTCTGCCAGCGCACCTTCGGACCGAGACGCTCCGTCGAGCGGCCTTCAGGGACCGGCTGGTGGCCGTCGCTCACGGAGCGCCCGACCTGTCTTGATCCGCTGCACGTCCATCGACGCCGACCGCACCGAATTGTTGGCGGCGCTCCACGATTTGGACTTGAGCAGGGATACCTTCGAAGACACACTTGGAGGTCATGACCGTGGCACCTGATCAGCTCCGCAGCGCGCTTCGCGCAGCACCGTTCGTCCCCTTTCGACTGCACCTGGTCGACCAGCGGGCGCTCGACGTGCCGCACCGCGAGTTCGCGTGGCTGATTCCGTCGGGGCGAACGGTCTATGTCGCCGCTACCGATGCCGACGCCGCAGAGACGATCGATGTGTCGCTCATCGTCTCGCTCGCTCCGATCAGCAACACGTCGCGCGGACCTCGATTGGCCTGAGTGCCAACGCGAGCCGAGCGCGGCGGACCTACTGCCCCGCCGCGCCGTACTGCGCGCGGTACGCAGCGATGCGGGCGCGGTCGGCATCGCTCAGCCGCGCACCCAGGTGCTCCACCACCTCGTCGATCGTGACAATCGCTGCGGTCGGCATGCCGAACTCGTGACCGACCTCCTCGAGCGCCGTGCGCGTGGAGGATTCGCTCGCTCGTTCCTGCCGGTCGACCGACACCACGAGCCCCGCCAGCGACACGCGCGCGGCCGCACGCAGCACGGGAACGGTCTCGCGGATCGACGTGCCGGCGGTCGTCACGTCCTCCACGATCAGCACGCGGTCGCCGTCCTTCAGGCTGCGGCCGACGAGCACGCCCCCCTCGCCATGATCCTTGGCTTCCTTGCGGTTGAAGCAGAACTCGACCTCGCGGCCGCGCTCGGCGAACGCCATCGCCACGGCGACGACCAAGGGAATCCCTTTGTACGCAGGACCGAAGAGGCAGTCGAAACCGCCCGGGAAGGACCGCTCGATCGCATCGGCGTAGGCCCGGCCGAGCTCGACCAGGTGGACACCCGAGCGGTACCGGCCCGTGTTGACGAAGTACGGCGTCTTACGGCCGCTCTTGGTGGTGAAGTCGCCGAAGGTGAGCACCCCGGCATCGACCATGAAGTCAATGAAGCGCCGCTGGCTGTCGTGCATGGGGCCGATGCTAACGGCCCGTCAGGGCGCAACCACCGGGCAGGACTTCTCCCACGCGAGCATGCCACCGGCCATGTTCGTGCAGTCGTAACCGTGGCGCGCGAGCAGTGAGCACGCCCGCGCCGAGCGCGCCCCGCTGCGGCAGTGCACCAGGATGTGGCGATCACGCGGCACCTCGGCAAGCCGCGAGAGCAAGCGCGTATGGGCGATATTCAGGGCACCCGCGATCGCGCCCTCGCGATGCTCCGCCGCGCGACGCACATCCAGCACGAACGGTTGCTGCGCACCGATCATGCGCTGCGCCTCGTCGATGCTGACCTCCTTGGTCGACGCGAGCGTGCCGCCGGCGGCGGCGAAGGCCTCGATGTCCTTGGGTTCGCACCAACCGTGGAAGCGATCGAGGCCGACGCGGATCAGGTCACGCACCGCTTCGTCGAGCTGGGCGGCCTCGACGATGAGCAGCATCGGCTCGTCCTCGGCGATCAGCGAACCAGCATCCGTGTTGAAGGTCGAGGCCAGCGGCAGGTGCAACGCACCCCGCAGGTGACCGGCCTTGAACGCCGCCCAGGCCCGAGTGTCGATGATGGCGACCTTGGATCCATCGATGGCCTTGAGCCCATCGGCCCCTATGCGCGCCGGCTTGGGAATGCCGCCCCCGCCAGCGATGCCAAGCACGCGCGGACCCATCTTGTTGTCGCGCTTCATGCGCGCGAAGTAGAGCGGCGGCTCCGGCTGCGCATCGAGGATGAAGTCGACGAAGCCCTGCTCGGTCTTCGCTGCGAGGACCGAGGGATTGAACCGCTTCTCGTAGCCGACCGTCGTCGTGGGCACCGCGCCAAGCGCCTTGCCGCAGGCACTGCCGGCACCGTGCGCTGGCCAGATCTGCAGGTAGTCGGGCCACTGCATGAACGTGCGCACGCTCGCGTGGAGCCGGTGCGCCGAGGCATCGGCGACGCCCTTGATGCCCGCGGCGGATTCGAGCAAGTCAGGGCGACCGAGATCGCCGACGAAGACGAAATCCCCGGTGGCCACGCCCATGGGCTGGTCGGCACCGCCGCCGCGATCGGTCACCATGAAGCAGAGGTGCTCGGGCGTATGGCCCGGCGTGTGCACCGCCTTGAACTCGATGTTGCCGACCATGAACGTGTCGCCGTCCTTGAGCAGGCGGTGGTCATAGGAGCCGCCGCCTGAGCGCTGATCGAGCCAGTGGTACTTCCAGTCGGCGTCACCCTCGTCGGAGACGTAGATGCGGGCGCCTCGCTCGGCGAGCTCGCGCCCACCTGAGACGAAGTCGGCGTGGATGTGCGTCTCGGCGACGGCCACGATCCTGAGCCCGTTGGCCGCGGCGACCTGCTCGTAGCGATCGACGTCACGCTCGGGGTCGATCACGATCGCCTCGCCCGTGCGCTGGCACCCGATGAGGTAGGCGGCTTCGGCCAACTTGTCGTCGTAGATCATCCGCATGAACATGGTGGGTTCTCCTCTGGGGGGTTCATCCGCCCGTGACAGGCATGCGCACCGGACTTGGAGACCGTGACACGTCTGCTGGATTCGAGATCATCTTGGCCGGCGCGCGAGTACCTTGCATCACGAAGGTAACTTCACCCGGCGGGTTGCGCCGTCATGCCCCTGCCAGCGACGCCGCGACCGAAGGGTTTCCCACAGACGCAAGGCAGAACTTCCCCGTGACCGCCACCCAACGAACAGCCTCATCTCCATCCCGAGTCGTCATCGTCGGCGGGGGCAGCGCCGGCCTGAGCGTGGCGGCCCGCCTGGCGCGGCACCGTCACCTGCGGGTCCAGGTCATCGATCCCAGCCAGACGCACGACTACCAGCCACTCTGGACGCTCGTCGGCGCGGGCGTGCTGCCCCGCGAAGCCGCGCGCCGGCGCGAGGCAGACCTGATCCCTGGCGGCGTCGAGTGGATCCGGGAGCCAGTGACCGGCTTTGACCCCGATCGACACGCGGTGTTGATCGCGAACGGGCGTCGCGTCGACTACGACATCCTTGTCGTGGCCGCTGGGCTCCAGCTCGACTGGTGCAAGGTCAAGGGTCTCGAGGGCAACATCGGGCGTGATGGCATCTGCTCGAACTACTCCTACGAGACCGTGAACTCGACCTGGGATGCCATTCGCACGTTCGACGGCGGCGACGCGGTGTTCACCCATCCTGCCACGCCCATCAAGTGTGGTGGTGCCCCGCAGAAGATCATGTACCTCGCCGAGGATGCCTTCCGGCGCCGCGGCATCCGCGACCGTTGCAGGATCCACTTCCACTCCGGCGAACCATCGATCTTCAGGGTCGAGCGGTACGCGGCGAGCCTCCGCAAGGTGCTCGCACGAAAGGGCATTGATTCCCTGCATTTTCGCCAGAGCCTCAAGGAGGTCCGCGCAGAGTCCCGCGAGGCGATCTTCGACGACCTTGAACGCGGCGTGGAGGTCGTGCAGCGCTTTGACCTGCTGCATGTCACCCCGCCGATGTCGGCTCCCGATGTCATCAAGGCCAGCCCTCTTGCGGCGTCCACCGGTTGGGTCGAGGTCGACAAGCACTCCTGCCGGCATGTCCGCTACGCAAACGTATTTGCACTGGGCGACTGCTCGAACCTGCCGACCAGCAAGACCGGCGCGGCGATTCGCAAGCAGGCACCGACCGTTGCGGCCAACGTGCTGGACACCGTGGCTGGCCGGCCGCTCTCGGCGTCCTACGACGGCTATACATCGTGCCCTCTCGTGACGGGGTACGGGTCGCTGATCCTTGCCGAGTTCGACTACGACCTCAAGCCGAGCGAGTCGTTCCCGATCGACCAGAGCAAGGAGCGACGCAGCATGTACCTCCTGAAACGGCATCTGCTGCCCGCGCTGTACTGGCACGGCATGCTCAAAGGGCGCGCGTGAGCGATCGCAGCACCCACTGGGAACAGGTCTACGCGAGCAAGCCCGATGCGGCGCTCAGTTGGCTCCAAGGCGATCCCGCGCTCTCGCTCTCGCTCGTGGATGCGTTGCCTTCGGTGCCCCGCAGCGCCTTGGACGTGGGCGGTGGCCAGTCCCGACTGGCGGGCGACCTGCTTGTCCGCGGCGTGACGGAAGTCACCGTGATCGACCTCTCGGCAGCGGCGCTGCAACGCGCACGAGAGCGGCTCGGTGACCGCGCCGGACTCGTACGCTGGCTGGAGGGCGACGCCGCGACGTCGGTCGATCTGCCGAAGGTGGATCTCTGGCACGACCGCGCCTGCTTCCACTTCCTGACTGATGCCGCGGACCAGCGCGCCTACGCGCAACAGGCCCGCGAGGCCGTCCTCCCCGGAGGGCACGCGATCATCGCGGCTTTCGCACTCGACGGACCGGAACGCTGCAGCGGCCTTCCAATCCAGCGATGGTCAGTGGATGGACTGCGTCACGCGTTCAGCGAAGCCTTCGACCTCATGAACTCGGCGACCGAGATCCACACGACACCATGGGGCGCATCGCAGTCGTTCGTGTACGCCGTCTTGCGCCGCCGCCCCTAGGCGCGGCGAGCCGATTCAAGGCGTGAGCGGCGGAGGCGGAGGAGGAGGCACGGTTCGACCGCGACCCACCACCGCCATGGTCACGCCGATGGCTGTCAGGCCGATGCTCGCCACCCAGACGTAGACGCCGACAGCGGGCTCCACCTTGTCGGACACGTCGATCGTCGGGATCTCCTTGATGCGCAGGGCGGGAACCGCGATCAGGGTGACGAACCAGATGGCGAGAAGTGTTGGCCAGCCCGCCTCCTTCGTCGCGAGGACCCGCTGCCAGCACCACCAGGCGACCGGATTCGCGTACCAGCATGGGATGCCGCCGAGACATCCGAACTCACCGAACAGCAGCACGAAAACCCCGAGGATCCACGTCCCACCATCGACTTCCCGATAGGCGGGCAAGGCCAGCGAACCGACCCAGAGCGCCATGGCGATCCACAGAACGGTGGAAGCCGTCAGGGATCGTGCTGCGCTTCGTGACGGCTCCGACATGGAAGTCATCCTAGTTCAACCGTCACGCCACGTCGAAGCGGTCGAGGTTCGTGACCTTGGCCCACGCCGCGACGAAGTCGTGCACGAACTTCTCCTTCGCGTCGGCGCTGGCGTAGACCTCGCTGAGGGCGCGCAGCTGGGAGTTCGAGCCGAACGCCAGGTCGACGCGGCTCGCCGTCCAGGCAGCCTGCCCGGTGCGGCGGCAGCGGCCAGCGAACGTCTCCTCGTCGGTCGAGACCGGCGTCCACTCGATGCCCGTGTCGAGCAGGTTGACGAACCAGTCGTTGGTCAGTCGCCCCGGGGTCTTGGTGAAGACGCCGACCGCGGAGCCATCCCAGTTCGCGCCCATCGAACGCAGGCCGCCCACGAGCACCGTCATCTCAGGCGCGGTCAGCGTGAGCAGGTCGGCCTTGTCGACGAGCAGGTGCTCGGCGCGACGCGGCAGGCTGTGTGCGAGGTAGTTGCGGAAGCCATCCGCTGCGGGCTGCAGCACCTTGAACGACTCGGCATCGGTGTGCTCGTCCGTCGCATCGGTGCGGCCCGGCGTGAACGGCACGGTCACGCTGATGCCGGCATCCTTGGCGGCCTTCTCCACGCCCGCGCAACCCGCGAGCACGATGAGGTCGGCCATCGACACCTGTGCCGAGCCTGCCTTGTTGAAGTCAGCGCGGATCGACTCGAGCGCGTTCAGCACGATCGCGAGGGCAGCCGGGTTGTTGACGGCCCAGTCCTTCTGCGGGGCGAGCCGAATGCGCGCGCCGTTGGCGCCGCCACGCTTGTCGGTGCCGCGGAAGGTGCTCGCGGAAGCCCACGCCGTCGTCACGAGCTGCGCGACCGAGAGGCCGCAGGCGAGGACCTTGGCCTTGAGCGCAGCGAGGTCCGCCGCCCCGATGGGCGGGTGCGTGGCGGCCGGGACCGGATCCTGCCACACCAGCACTTCGCTCGGGACGAGCTTGCCCAGGTAGCGCGAGCGCGGCCCCATGTCGCGGTGCGTGAGCTTGAACCACGCGCGCGCGAACGCATCGGCGAACGCCTTGGGATCCCTGTGGAAACGGCGCGAGACCTTCTCGTAGGCGGGGTCCATGCGGAGCGCCAGGTCGGTCGTCAGCATGATGACGGTCACGCGCGTGCCGGCATCCTCGGCATCGGGCGCCGTGACCTGCGGGCCGTTGGCGAGCGTGCCCTGCGGCACCCACTGCCATGCGCCGGCGGGGCTCTTGGTCAGCTCCCATTCATTGCCGAAGAGCGTGTCGAAGTAGCCGTTGTCCCACGTGGTCGGGTTCGGCGTCCAGGCGCCTTCGAGCCCGCTGGTGATCGTGTCGCGACCGTGGCCTGAACCGAACGAGCTGCGCCATCCGAAGCCCATCTCCTGCAGCGGTGCCGCTTCGGGATCCGGGCCCACGAACTTCGCGGGGTCGGCCGCGCCGTGCGACTTGCCGAAGGTGTGACCGCCGGCGATCAGCGCCACGGTTTCCTCATCGTTCATCGCCATGCGCGCGAAGGTCTCGCGGATGTCGCGCGCCGACGCGATGGGATCAGGCTTGCCGTTGGGGCCTTCGGGATTGACGTAGATCAGGCCCATCTGCACGGCCGCAAGATTGCTCTCGAGCACGCGGTCGCCTTGGTACCGCTCATCGCCGAGCCACGTTCGCTCGCTGCCCCAGTAGGTGGTGTCAGGTTCCCACACGTCGGCGCGGCCCCCGCCGAAGCCGAAGGTCTTGAAGCCCATCGACTCGAGCGCAGCGTTGCCGGCAAGGATCATCAAGTCCGCCCAAGAGAGCTTCTGGCCGTACTTCTGCTTGATCGGCCAGAGCAGGCGGCGCGCCTTGTCCAGGTTGACGTTGTCGGGCCAGCTGTTGAGCGGTGCGAAACGCTGCAGGCCCGCGCCGCCGCCGCCGCGACCATCGCTCGTGCGGTACGTGCCTGCGCTGTGCCACGCCATGCGGATCATGAACGGGCCGTAGTGGCCGTAGTCGGCGGGCCACCACGGCTGCGAGTCGGTCATGAGCACCTTGAGGTCAGCCATCACCGCATCGAGGTCCAGCTGCTTGAAGGCCTTGGCGTACTGGAAGCCGGCGCCCATCGGATCGGACTTCGAGGAATTGCGCGCGAGCACGGACAGGTCGAGCTCGCTCGGCCACCAGTCACGGTTGGCGGGACCTTGCGCGGTGTTCTTGACGAATCCGCCCGCGAAGGGGCACTTGCTCGGTGCAGTCATGGTGGTCATGGGGGTCCTCGTTGGTCTGTGGGCCGCTGGTCCCGGGGAGCCAAGCCTAGCAACGCACGACGCGGTGCGGCCACGCTCCACCCCTGCCCATGGGCACGCCGGCCGCGCTTGAGCCGAACGGTGCACCAGGCACCCTTCGACAACAATTTCTCCGCTTGATGATCGATCCCGTTCCCATCTTCCGTTTCTCATGGTGGAACGACGCTGGAACGCTCAGGGACTCGCGAACCAGCCTCGAACCGCCTCGGCGATTGGAAACCGCCGCGGCAGATGGATCACGAGCGGTGGGGACCGCAGACGGATCCGAGCGAGGCGCTTGGCGGACGGGAACCCGCCCTGCACCGAACCAACGCCACCTGCTTCCTGGTGGCATGGAACACTCGCCCGCGATGAGCGGGCGCTTTCCTTTTTGGCAGGACGGAGTCAGCGGTCGATGCCAGCGAGGTCCAGCACGAACGCCTGCTCGCGGGCGACCCGTGCCAGCCGGTCGAAGCGCCCGGTGCGCCCACCGTGTCCGGCCGCCATCTCGATGTCGAAGAGCAATGGCTCGCCGTCGGTCTTGAGTCGGCGCAGCCGGGCGACGAACTTGGCGGGCTCGAAGTAGCCGACCTGGGAATCCCAGAGGCCCGTCGTCACCAGCATCGCCGGATACGACTTGGCCTCGATGTTGTCGTAGGGCGAGTAGGACAGGATGTACTCGTAGGCCTCGCGCGACTCGATCGGGTTGCCCCACTGCGACCACTCGTTCGTCGTCAGCGGGATCGAGGGATCGAGCATGGTCGTCAGGGCATCGACGAAGGGAACCCCGAGGATGATGCCGCGGTAGCGATCCCCGGCCATGTTGGCGACCGCGCCCATCAGGAGCCCGCCCGCCGATCCACCGCTGGCGAAGACGCGCCTGGCATCGACCCAGCGCTCGCGCACGAGCCAGTCGGTGGCATCGATGAAGTCGTTGAAGGTGTTGCGCTTCCTGAGCAGTCGGCCATCCTCGTACCAGTCCTGGCCCAAGTCGGCGCCGCCGCGCACGTGCACCGTGACGAGCGCGAAGCCACGGTCCATGAGCGACACGCCGGGAAGATCGAAGCGGGCATCGCTCGCGTAGCCGTATGCACCGTAGGCCTCGAGCAAGGCCGGGTGCGCGCCGTCGTGCGCCCATGCATCGGTCCGCCAGGCGATCGAGATGGGAATGCGCTTGCCATCACGGCTCGGCGCCCAGAGCCGTGCGCTCGCGTAGCGGGACCGGTCGTAGCCGAGCACGGTTCGCTCCTTGCGGACCTGCTGGGCGCCGCTCGCCAGGTCGACATCGATCGTGCGCTGCGGCGTGATCATGGAGCCGTACTCCACGCGAACCCAGCGATTCGCAGGATCCGGGTTGTCGCCGAGCGTCATCGTGCAGGCTGCCTCATCGGTCGCGATCAGCCGGCCCTCGCCACCGGACCACGGCACGATGCGCACGCGGGCGTTGGCGTCGATGCGCTCGGCCACCGCCACGCCCTGCTCAAGGAGCGAGGCATCGTCGATCGCGGCATCGGCGCGGTGCGGCACGAGTTCGCGCCAGCGCGCGGGTTCGGCGAGCTCTGCATCGCTCGCCAAGACGATGCGGAAGTTGCGGGCATTGAGGTTCGTTCGGATGAGCCAGGTCCCGTTGAGCCGATCGGCATAGTGACGCACGCCAGCCGTGCGCGGCAGCGCAACGCGCGGCACATCCGCTGGGCTGCCCAGCGGCACGGTGCGCAGTTCGTTGGTGTCGAAGCCCTCCATCTGGATCCGAAGCAGCGTGCGGCAGCGCGAGGCATCGATCGAGGTGAACAGGGTCTCGTCGGGTTCCTGATAGACGATCGTGTCGGTGGCGGGATCGGTGCCGAGCACATGGCGGCAGACCGGCCCGCTCTGTAGCAGCACGGGATCCTGTCGCATGTAGAAGATGCTGCGGCCGTCGGCGGCCCAGACCACGGATTCGAGCGTTCCCGTGATGCGATCAGGAAGATCCTTGCCGGTCGACAGGTCGCGCATGCGCAGCTCGTGACCGCGGCGCCCGACGGTGTCCTCGGTCCAGGCGACGAGCGAACCATCGTGGCTCACTTCGACGTCGCCCACACGGAAGTACGCGTGGCCCTTCGCGAGCTCATTGCCGTCGAGCATGACCTGCCCGGCGCCGTCATCGCGCGAGCGCATCCAACGCTGCTGCTCATCGCCCGGCGAGAACGCGGTCCACGTCCACCAGCCGTGATCGAACTGGCGCGGGGTGCTGTCATCGTCAGCGATGCGGGCACGGAACTCGCCGGCGAGTCGATCCTGCAGCGGGGCCAGCCGCGCGAACATCGCCTCGGTATGGGCCTGCTCGGCGCGAAGGTGCGCCATCACCTCGTCGCTCTTGCGCTCGGGATGGTCGTCGCGAAGCCAGTAGTACTCATCGCGGCGCTCGCCGTGCGGGCTCTTGACGACGGTCACGCGCTCGATGGCCACGGGGGGTTCGATCGGACTCGATGGCACCCGGGGTGGGTTGGGGGGGTGGGCGCATCCGCCGAACAGCGCGAAGATCACCGCAACCAACTGCGCCGAGACGATCGAGCAACGTGTCATGCTCGAAGCCTACGACGCGCTGAAACCGATGCATGGCGGGTGCCCCTGCCGCTGCCGCCACAGGCAGATCATGCTCACACTGGTGAATTCATGATGCGACTGCTCAGCCATTCTCGTTTGAACACGGTCTGGAACATCTGCGCGTCACGCGGCCTGAACCACCGCAACGACCTTCGCCTCGCTTGCGCTGGCCGATGACGGTCGGCGCTTTAGTTCCTCGCCCCATGGCGCTTACCCGCCTTGGGGCGAGCTTTTATTGGCCGAATGGGCTTTTCGGCCTCACCAAAGACCGAGCCGTCCGAGGCTGAGCCCACTCCCCGCAAGACTCCTCCACCAATTCCACGTCTTCGTTGACTTCGTGACTTGCGCGGCCTGAGTTCGGTGTTATCTATGACGGTCCTCCATTCGTGTGCTGGGAGACATGGTTGGCGGGACAGTCACTCGCGTGATTGTGGGGCGTGCCGGAGTGTGTCTGGCACGGGTTGTCCGCGATGAGGTGTCCCATGAACTCGACCCCACGAAGCGAGGCTGCAAAGCCGTCGCTGCCCGAATTGTTCGAGGGAATCTATGCCAGGTTGCGTGAGCTCTCCGGAGCCTTCATGCGCCAGCAGCCAGGTGGCCACACGCTGCAATCCACCGCCGTGGTCCACGAGGCCTTCCTGAAGCTCGCGGAACGGGATCCTTCGGACTTCGTCGATCAAGACCATTTCATGGCCACGGCCGCGACCGTGCTCCGCAGCGTGCTCATCGATCACGCTCGACGACGCGGCTCGCAGAAGCGTGGCGGCGGAGCCCGCCGCTTCTCCGTTGACGATCGGGATGTCGTCGATACCGCAGGTGGTGCGCAAGGCGTCCTTGAGCTCGAGGACTCGCTGCGACGCCTCGCCGAAACCGATCCCCGGGCCGCTGGCGTGGCCGAACTGCGCATCTTTGGTGCGCTGCAGGTGGAGAGCATTGCGAAGGTGCTTGACACCAGCGTGCCCACCGTGAATCGCGACTGGCGCTTCGCGAAGGCATTCCTTGAACAGCAGTACGGGCTTGCACCGGCTGCGGCCGCCGAGCGTGCTGATTCGGAGCCCACGCCATGAGCCGCCCAAACACACCAACGCCCAGCGTCCGCGAGCTCTTCGATCTCGTCGCTGACCTGCCCGTCAGCGATCGCTTGGGAGTCCTGGAATCATCCTGCCCCGACCCCGTGACGCGCGGCGAAGTCCTCGCGCTGCTTCGTGCGGATGACTCAACGCCCGGAAGCGTGCCGCACGTGGTTCGGCCCCTGGGGGCCATCGAGGCGGGTCGTTTGCCTGAGATTGCAGGGTATGACGTGGTGCGCCAGCTTGCCGAGGGCGGCTCAAGCCGCGTGTTCGAGGCCGTGAGCACTGAGACTGGCGAGCGCGTCGCGATCAAGTTGATTGGCGAGGACGCCAGCCGATCCGGCATCGATCGCTTCAGGCAGGAGTGCCGCGTGCTGGCGCGCCTGGACCATCCAGGCATCGTGCGTCTGCTCGAGACGGGCACGACCGCTTCGGGCCAGGTGTACCTGGTCATGGAGTTCATCGAGGGATCCTGCATCGACGCGTGGTCGCGCGAACCCGGTCGAACCGATCGCCAGCGCATTGACGCGATCCTGCAGGTGCTCGCTGCACTGGGCCATGCGCACGCCGCCGGCGTGGTGCATCGCGACCTGAAGCCGCAGAACATCCTGGTGGATCGCGGCCATCACGTCCGCCTGGTGGACTTCGGCGTAGCTCGGCTGACCAGCGAAGGCCACCGGACTGGCGTCCACACGCAGACCGGGAACCTGGTCGGAACGTTCGCCTACATGAGCCCCGAGCAGGCGGACGGCTGCCCGGATCGCATCGGGCCCGCCACTGACCTCTATCAGGTGGCTGTGGTGCTCTACGAACTGCTGAGCGGCCGCCTGCCGTACGCCGTCTCGACCCGTGGCACGATGGCGCTGCTGAAGGCAGAGTTGTTCGATGCCCGCATCCCGCTTCGGGATGCGTCGCCGGGATCGCCGGCCGCGCTCGAGGCCCTGCTCATGCGTGCCCTGTCGCTCGATGCAACGGAGCGGCCGGCCAACGCCGAAGCCTTCGCCGCGAGCATCGTGGCAGCCTGCCGAGCGTGATGCTCGACACCACAGCGCCGCTCCGCGCAGGACACATCAGAGCTCCGCGCAGGACACATCAGCGCGTTGACGGCGTGAGCCACTGGCCCAGCAGTTGCTGGTCCGCGACGACGATCGCATGAATTCAGGACTCAGCCTCAGCCAAGCTCGGCACGCAACGCAGCCTGGCCCTCGAAAGCCCAGACGCGAAGCGTGAAGAGACCGGCAGGCAGCACTCGGACGATGGGTTGGCCGTCGGCGATGAGGGTTCCGACCTCATCCGCGACGCCGTCCAACTTGCTCAGGCTCAGCTCTGCCACGCCGTGGCCAGCCATCGCGCAAAGATCCAAGCGCGCGGTTGCGCCTTCGGGGACCCGCCACGTCGATCGTAGGACGGTTGGCGACCCACCATGCATCCACGCCACGACCGACCGAGCGGTCATGTAGGCATCGAGTGAACCACCGCTGCCGGGAAACTCCAGCGACAGGCGTCGAACGCCAGGCCGGATCCTCAGCACTTCACGCTGGGCAACCCTGCCCATGCGGTCGAAGATTGCAGCTTCGATCCCAGACAACTCGGGAAGCGGGCGGGCGTCGAGCACGCCGCCGCGATGATGCGTCACCTTCATGTAAGGAGAAACGGCATCGGGCCTCCCGGCCTGTCGCCGCACGATGCGTCTTTGTGAAGATTCCGTCGCCCGGAATTCGGTGCTGCAGTGATTGGTTTTTCCCGCGGAATCCGTCTCTCCAGGTGACGAACCTCATCCCTCCTGTGCCCCGTTGGGGCATGTGGAGAACAACCGCCCCCGCCGTCACAGCACACACACTGACGGCGGGGGTTTTCAATTCGGACCCAAGCGCGATTGCCATGAGAGAAAAATCGCCTGGTCGTGATCGATCCCGTGATGCCTTTCCGTTCAACAGGGTGGAACGACGCTGGAACGCTTGGGACTTGCGAACCAGATCGGACCATCGCCAAGGCGGCGGGAACCCGCCAAGGCAACGGATCGCGGACAGTGGGGACTGATCCACGATCCAGCGAGGCGCTTGGCGGACGGGAACCCGCCCTGCACCTGACATTCGGGCCGCCTCCCACGAGGCACTCGACCGCCCCCGTCCGTGGCGTCCGCGCCACCGACGGGGGCGGTGTCATTGGCGCTTCGTTCCATCCAACCCACACGGACCGAGTGGGTCGCCACCGACCTTGTCAGGCGACATTCGCTCGAAAAGTCATGACCGTCCGAAGGGACGTGATCGACGCGGGGCGCCGTTCCCGTTCTTCCCTGTGTAAGGAAAGGTTGGCCTGCGCGGGATACGCAGGCCCATGTCTCTCCCGGTCCTCGGCTCACGGCCCTGGACCAACGCGAGGCGAAGGCGCAGCTGGAACCTGCTCCCCGCCACGAAAGGATGGATCGGCGTCACGACCGCCGAGTCCGACCAAGAACACTCGCCCGCGATGAGCGGGCGTTTTCTTTTGTGCGCGCCGCTGACGGGCACTCGCGGCAGGACCGCACTTGTCCGAGGCGATTTCCCGCCTACAGTTGGGTCGTTCCCCTCCCCCCTACGAAAGGTCCATCGATGTTCCGTCCCTTCGCTGTTTCGTGCAGTGTCCTCGCGCTCGCCACTCCCGCATTCGCTGGCATCAACGGCTTCAACGAGTCCTTCGCCGGCGGTGCAGCCAACTGGCGCAACTTCAATGGCACCGCCACGCTCGGCTGGTCGGCAGCGGGCGGCCCCGCTGATGCCGCGTTCGTGAGCGGCCAGTTCAACCTGGCCAGCACCACCGTGGGTGGCTTCCCGCCGACGGTCATGCGCGCGGCTGCCAGTTACGGCTCCTCGAACGGCGGCTACGTGGGCAACTGGATCAGCGAAGGCGTCACCAGCGTGGGATTCTGGTTCCGCCACGACCTCTCGGAATCGATCGCCCTCACCGGGCGCTTCGCCACGCCGATCAACACGCCCGGCGCATCGGTGGTCTCGAGCACGCTCATCGCCTCGAACACCTGGACGTTCGTCAGCTTCAACGTGGCGCAGGGCAGCAGCGACATCATCTCGCTTGGTGGCGGCACGTACTCGGCGATCTTCTCGAACATCGGGAACATCCAGCTGGGCTTCCAGGTCCCCCCGTCGCTCGCGGGCCAGAACATCACCGGCACCTTCGACATGACTGGGTTCACGCTCACGCCTGCTCCGGGCGCGCTCGCGCTGCTGGCGGTCGGCGGGCTGGTGCGCCATCGACGGCGCTGAACGAGAAAGCCCGCGGCGGATCGCTCCGGCCGCGGGCTTGCCCACGATTCAACGGGATTGGCTGGTCAGCGGCGCCGACGCGTCGCAGCAAGTCCAGCCGCTGCAGCGAGGGCGATCGCCCCAGGAGCAGGAACGGCCAACGAACGGAACTCGAAGTTGTCGACGGTGATGGCTGCGTCTCCAGTGGTGTAGATGCCGATGCCAACGAAGCCGAAGCCACTGCTGAGCGAGCTCGCTATGGTTCCGGGGTCATTGCCGACCGCCGCATCGAGCTGGTCGAAGGTGATCCAGGCGTAGCCATTGTTGATGGTGCTGCCGAAATCGACAGCAAGCGCCACGAAGGCCGACCCGTCACCGATGACGTCCAAGAAGAGGCCACCAGTTCCCAGAGAGCCATTCACCTTCAACGAGAATCCGTTGTACGCCGAGGCATTGAAACCGGGCGAGTTGGTGATGTACTGGAGTCCAGCATTGTTGCTCAAGAGGCAGAAACCAAAACCAACCTGAGCACCGCTCAGCAAAGTGCGATTGAAGCCCAAGCCGGCGGGGCCGGCGGGGCTGGAAAAGTCATCGATGACAGCAGATGAAGTGAAGCCAGCCGAGACAGGCGCACAGAGCGCGGCCAAGCCAAAGCACGAGGGGAGGATGAACCGCATGTGAACCTCGAAGGGGGGGGGGGCGGAACTGGGAGGATCAACCCTGCGGCGAACCGCGAGGACCCTTCGACCATCTTCCGAGCAGGACGGTAGCACGCGATGGCCTAAGGGCAAGGCCCGCCATCTCTCTTTTGGGATCCTTTGACGAACTCGCCCTCCAGCCTCCAGAGGCCCCACGCAGCCAATATCTCTCAAGATTGTGCAGGGCGGATTGACCCGGGGTCTACAGTGTTCACTCTTCGGGACCCGGCCCAGATGCCAACGGCTGGCCCGATCCGATCCAGCCCACACAAAAACCAGCAACACGCCACATCCATGACCACCGCAATGACGACCATCTTTGGTTTCACCGCCCCGAGCCTTCTTGCCTGTGCCGTGATGGCCGCACCACCCGCGGGGCGCCAGGATGAACCCGAGTTCAGGTCGACCCTGACCCGCGTGCGCGAGGGCGGCACGCCGTTCGATCCCAGCCAGAAGCTTGAGCCCTACGCGATCAGGCGCGCGACCGACGGCGGGCTCGCCGGCGAGGTTGGCTCGTCGCTCATCAGCTCAGTGCCCGAGTACGGGCCGACCCGCGGGGTGCTCTACCAGTATGGCAACAGCTGGAACTCGGTCGTCACGGCGCTCGTGTCGAGCCTGACCGCCGGCACCGTGAACGACGAGATCGCCTACGTCGTCGTGGCCAACCAGACGACTGCGAACAGCGCGACCACGGCCTTCACCGCCGCAGGCGCGAACATGAGCAAGGTCGTCTTCATCATCCAGCCGAGCAACTCGATCTGGATGCGCGACTACGGGCCGCACTTCGTCTTCCAGGGCGGTGCGCTCGCCGTCGTCGACAGCCACTACTACCCCAATCGTCCGTCGGACAACTTCCTGCCGACGCTCATCGGCGACCTGACGCTGGGCGTACCCACGCTGGACCAGGGTCTTTACTACTCGGGCGGCAACTTCCAGCCCGGCCCGAATCGCAGCGGGTTCTGCACGGCGCTGATCAATCTGGACAACCCTGCGTCGGGCGGTCACAACGAGGCGCTGATCCGCGAACTCCATGACACCTACCAAGGGATCGACACGCTGCACATCCTGCCGCAGCTGCCGTTCTCGGTCGATGGCACGGGCCACATCGACATGTGGATGTACCTGGTCGATCAGGACACGGCGATCATCAGCGAATTCATCGCTGGATCGAATGCGACGGCGATCAGCGTGACCAACAACGCCGTGCCCTACATGCAAGCACTCGGATTCGAAGTCATCCGTCCGCTGGCGTGGAACGACGGTGCGGGCACGCACTTCACCTACGCGAATGCCTACCGCGTGAACAACCGCATCTTCATCCCCTGCTACGGCACGCAGCTCGTGGCTGGCGGCAACTCGGCATACAACGCGCGTGACACGGATGCCTTGGCGAAATGGCAGCAGGCGGCGGGTCCCGGCGTGCAGATCGTGCCGATCCAGTGCTCGAGCATCATCACGGCATCGGGCGCGATCCACTGCATCATCAAGCAAGTGCCGCGGTACACCGATCTGCTGCCGGCGGCCCATGTGGTCGAGCCGGCCGGCAACGAGGTCTGGCTCCAGGGGGCCACGCAGCAGATCCGCTGGAACGCGAGCGACACGAACAACGCCGCGCTCGCCAATGTGGACCTGGCGTACTCGGTCAACGGCGGCACGAGCTGGACCCCGATCGCAAACGCGATCCCCGACTCGGGCAGCTACACCTGGACGGTGCCCGCAGTCGAGGCCTCGTCGGCACTCGTCCGCATCGTGGCGCGAGCCACCGATGGTGACACGACGATCGGCGTGAGCAATCCGTTCCGCATCGCGACCGGCACGGCCGCGACGTACGACTTCGCCAGCGGCGCAGGCGTGACCCGCTTCGGTGCGGGTTCGGCGACCGCGAGCTGGACCAACGTGAACGCCAACGCCAATCCGGTCACGACCGCACTGACCGCGGCGAACTACACCGCGCTCTCGACGTCGAATGCGACCGGCGGCTCGACCGATGCCAACCGGTACATCACCCCCACGCTCGCGTCGACCAGCGAAGCCACCCACGTCTACCGTTTCGTGGTCAGCGAGCCCGTGGCCGACATCGACGAACTCCGTGTGCGCTGGGAGGGCTACGCGGCCAACTGCACGCAGACCGAGCTCTACGTCTGGAACAACGCGCTGGGCAACTGGGGCAACGCGAACGGCTTGGTCGGCCAGAACCGTTACCTCGATGGCTTCGCCGGCAACCGCGACGAGAACCTCACCGCTTCGCTGCGCACCAACCTGCAGAACGTCGTCGCGGCCGACGGCACCGTGCGGTTTCTGGTCTACGGTGAGCGCCCCGCGGATGAGACCTATCACGACTACATGTCGCTCACGGTCATCCGTGCCAACGATCCCACACCTGCGTGCCCCACCGATCTCGATGGCAACGGCCTGACGGACGGCGGCGATCTGGCCGTGGTCCTGGGCTCATGGGGCGCGTGCAGCGGATGCGCTGCCGACCTCGATGCGAGCGGTGCGGTTGATGGCGGCGACCTGGCCGTGCTGCTCGGCTCGTGGGGCGCGTGCCCGTGAACGACGCGGTCCTTGACCGTGGCAGCGCGCTGAGCGTGTGGTCGCGCTCCTGGGCCTGACGGCGCGGCCCAGCCCTTTACTTGCGGATACCCAGGTCGCGATTGACCTTGGCTTTGCGACCACGGATCGTCGCGCCGCGCAGCACCCGGACCACATGGTCCACGTCGCGCGCCGGAAGCTCGACGATTGTGTAGAGCTCGGCGATCTCGATGTCGCCGATGCCACGAGGATTCACGTTGGCCTCGTTGGCGATGGCGCCAACGACATCGGCGGGCCGCACGCCGGCCTTGCGGCCGAGCCCGATGAAGATGCGCTCCATGTCCTGCGGATCGCGGTCATTCCACTGGCCACGCGGGGCGCCGCGCTGCGGCGGTCGGTCCTGCCACTGGCCGCGCGGCGCGGCTCCTCCTCGCGGCGCGCCGCGATCCTGCTCCCGTTCGCCGCCTTGCGGAGCTCCATCCGGCCGCGGACCGCTCCACTGCCACCCGCGCGAGGCGCGCTGGCCGGCATCTGCAGGCACGGACGGCTCGCGGCGCGGCCGATCGTTGCGCCCGAAGCCCTCGATGACCGGGATGTCGGCCTCGTCGCGCGCGGCGTCGCCCTCGAGCGCTTCGTGGGCCAGCCGCACGGCCGCGGCCGCCACATCCATGGGATCGAACTCCGAGGCGAGCGCCTCGGCCACCGAGCGGTACGCCTCGAGGTCGCCGGACTCGAGCACCTCGCGCACGGCACCCTTGGTCATGTCCAGCCGCCGCGCCTTCACATCCATGGGCGATGGCACGGTGGCGATCGAGATCTTCTGCTTCGTGGCCTGCTCGATGTTGCGCAGCAATCGATGGCCACGCGGTTCGACGAGCGAGATCGCCACGCCTTCGCGGCCTGCGCGGCCCGTGCGGCCGATGCGATGGACATACGCCTCGGGCGATGACGGCACATCGAAGTTCACGACGTGCGTGAGGTGATCGATGTCGATGCCGCGCGCCGCGACGTCGGTCGCGACGAGCAGGTCGACGGTCCCCGCCCGTGCGCGGGCCATCACGCGGTCACGCTCGGCCTGGCCCATGCCGCCGTGCAGCGAAGCGACTCGGTAGCCGCGGCCCACGAGGCGCTCCGCAAGTTCATCGACCTCCAGCCGGGTCCGGCAGAAGACCAGGGCCAGCGTTGGCGACTCGAGATCGAGCACGCGACCGAGCGCGGCGATCTTGTGCGGGCGAGGCACGATGTAGGCCGTCTGGCGCACCTTGGGCACGGATCCCTTGGTCGCGGCGTCGCGAGCGATCAGGATCCGCTCGGGGTCGCGCAGGTGCTTTTCGGCGATGGACGCGATGCGCGGCGGAAGCGTGGCGGAGAAGAGCGCGGTCTGACGCGCCTCGGGCGTGCCCTCAAGGATCAGCTCGAGATCCTCGGCGAAGCCCATGTCGAGCATCTCGTCGGCCTCGTCGAGCGCCACGATGCGCAGGCCCGAAAGATCCAGGGTTCCCCGGCGCATGTGGTCGAGCGCGCGACCTGGCGTGGCCACGACCACGTGCACCCCGCGACGCAGCGCCACGACCTGGCGGTGGAACTCCTGGCCACCGTAGATCGGCGCCACGGCAATGCCCAGCCCCTTTCCGTAGCGATGGCATGCTTCGCAGACCTGCACGGCGAGTTCGCGCGTGGGGACGAGCACCAAGGCCAGCGGCTTCAGGGCTTCGGGCTTGGTGCTTCCCACGAGCTGCAGGATCGGCAGGGCGAACGCCGCGGTCTTTCCGGTGCCGGTGGCGGCTTGGCCGAGCAGATCTCGACCGGCAAGGAGCGGCGGGATCGCAGCCTTCTGGATGGGCGTGGGCTCTTCGTAGCCCAAGGACGCAAGTTCAGTGACCAGTTCCGTGCCGAGTCCGAGTGCTTCGAAGGTGTCGCTCACCGGGAGAGGCTACCGTCCCTGCATGAACCCCACCACCACGATCCTCGACGCCCACGCCTGGCTCCGATGGATGACCGGTCGCAGCCTCGCTGCATGCCGATCGCTGACGCACGAGGAACTCCATCGCGACTTCCCGATTGGCTTGGGAAGCGTGCACGCCACGCTGCTCCATCTCTACGGCGCGGAGCGGATCTGGATCGGCGTCGTCACGGGGAGCGCTGCGGCGCTCACGATGCCGACCGCGGCCGAGTGCCCCACGCTCGATGCACTCGAGGCAGCATGGCCGGCGACGCGTCGCGAGTGGGATGCGTTCCTCGATGCGCTCACGCATGAGGAGTGCGCGCGCGTGGTCGAGCGCGTCCGCGATGGACGCGCGTATCGGCAGACGGTCGCCGATGCATGCATGCAAGTGCCGACGCACGCGCTGTACCACAATGCGCAGCTGAGCTTCATGTTCCGATCGATGGGCCACGCGCTGCCGGACTCGAGCTGGATCCTGTGGGCGCGCGAGCGGCTGGGGTGAGGCAGACTCATCGGAGATGTGTCATGAAACACACTCGATCAAAAAGACTTTGATCCGACGTAACCGCATTCTAAACATGAACTTATGCTTTTCGGCCGCGGGTCTGAGGTACACGTGCCATTCACTCCGCGTTTCTCATTTTGATCCACAAGCGCGTCCCGCTACGTTGTTCGTGACGTTCCGGGCTCATTGTGGGCCTCGGATTCGATCCGGGTTGTGCTCCAACTGTGGAGAAAGCAATGAAGATGCGCTGTTGTTCCATCGTTGCCGCGTGCGCGAGCACGCTGCTGTCCGTTTCCGCACTCGCCGACGGCGGGCTGTCCGTTCGCGGCGCCAAGTCGCCTGACAGCTCGATCCAGAGCAACGCCCCGGCGTCGGCCACGCCGAGCGATCGCAAGCCGCCGGCCGAAGGCCACTGGGGCGGC
>Ga0172373_10003882_pt1 | contig 21402 bp, 19 predicted proteins | sample Lak10m_2_FD_114546 | JGI IMG/M metagenome (GOLD analysis project Ga0172373, IMG submission 114546) | Freshwater microbial communities from Kabuno Bay, South-Kivu, Congo - kab_092012_10m | ecosystem: Environmental > Aquatic > Freshwater > Lake | place: Democratic Republic of the Congo...
ATTATAAATAACACAATTGGAACAATTACAGCCAAATCAGCTATTTATGAAACAGAAGCATGGGGGGCTGAAAACCATCACCCTTATTTAAATCAATGTATTTTGGTATCCACTCCCTATAATGCGTTTGAATTGATATCTTATCTCTTAAATATTGAAAACCAATTAGGTAGAGAGAGAGTAATGAGTGATAATTATAACCCCAGAACGCTAGATATAGATATCCTTTTTTTCAATAATACAATCATTGATTGTCCAGACTTAATAATTCCTCATCCAAGACTACATCTGCGAAACTTCGTTTTAAAGCCTCTAAAGGAAATAGCCCCCAATTTATCACATCCTATTATAAAAAAAACCATCACTCAATTATTAGACATTTGCCCTGACGATTGCTTTGTTAAGTTATTCGATCCTAATCCATAACTTTTTTAAATTTGTAAGCATTTTATTACATTTGTTATTAAAGTGTTCAAAAAAATTATAGTAAAGAAAAATTAAGGTGTATTAACTTACAAATTGGCTCATGCGTTTCACTTCAAAACAACTTCAAAGTTCGCTTATCAGATTTTTCTTTTGCTTAATCTTCTGCGCAGTAATTTCTGTTCCTTTTAAATTAATGGGACAATATGAAGGGGATTTAGAAATTTTAGGAAAAAGTTATTTAAACCGTAAACCTCTTAAAAACACAGATATTAGGGTTACATCCGATTCTATAACACTTTCTGAATTTAACACAAAAGATAAAAATACTTTTAAATTGACTTTGGCTTATGGTAAAGATTACGACATTTATCTTATTAACCCTAGTTGTCAAACCATGTTTTTTCGGGTTTTAACAAAAAATATTCCGGAAAACATAAAAAATAAGTCAACTGGTTACTCCATAAACATACCTTTTTTCCCGAAAAACGGTAATATTATTGACACACTTCGATTTGAAAAACCTTTCCACCAAGTCATTTTTGACGGAAAATCAAACTTTGTTGATGATACCGAATACATGAAAAATTTTATTAAAAACATTTTTTTACCTCTAGACACTAATAATCTTGTAAATCCAAACGCGCCAAAACCTGTTGAAACCCAAAAAACAAAAGAGTTATCTGTTCTTGTAGGAAAATTAACTTTAGATGACGAACAACAAACTATCTTAAGTAATAAAACAATCACCGTACTGAACAAAAAAGCCGAAATAATTACGACATGTCAAACTAACTCCCTGGGTATATTTGTCATTCAAAATGCCGACATGAGTGAAGTTAACGGACTGTCTTTAAGTTTAAGTGACTCCGAAAATCCATCGAATAAAAAAATTAGATTATCAAATAGTAATTCTGAATTAGCAGGTTTATCTATCAACTCTAACCAAAAGCATTATTTTATTAATAAAGACGGGAAAAATATTTTAGATAAAATTATTGATAATGAGTACGGTTATAAAATTTCGGGAAAATTAGTTGCCATAAATGGAACAGATAAAAAAATAGTATCTGCCAAAAACGTGTATTTATTGGATGAAAAAAATAAGGTTATTCAAAAAACAAAAACTAATTTGTTTGGTAATTTTTTATTTCGAAAAGTTATTGATGGTTGTCGTTACACCATTGCATTTGATAGTGCCGATGTAACACCCAATTACACTATTAATCTTTTTAGTGTAAGAGATAAATTCATTACTAAATTAGATTCTTGCTTTAATAAGCAGTTCAGACACTCATTTATAGCTAATGGTTCAGGTTCGTTAAAACCAATGATTATGAATGATGCTGATTTAAAAATGGATGTTTATGGCAAACTATGCGGAGATTATAAAAATAACCCATTATCAAATTTTACTATTTATCTTTTAAATGAAAAATCAATTAAAATAGATTCTTGTATAACAAATTCAAATGGAATATTTTCTTTTAAACGCATACCTTTCACCAAAGAATTAACCATAAATTGCGAAAACAAAAATGCTACAGAAAAACCGTTACGTACCGGCTTAGTTTATGACAGCCAAGATAATCTTATTAAAAGTATAGGATTTGCCAAAGATCAAAAATTAAATTACAAACCTTTACCTACCGAGTTAGGTAAACTCAACGAATTATATTTTGATGATTCTTGGCTTCAGGTAGTAGACGGAAATAGCTCCTCATATGACCAAAAAACAATTATTGAAAACATCGGCTTTGAATATAATAAAGCAGATCTTCAGGTTCATTCACAATTAACACTAGATAAAATTGCCTTAGTAATGCAAAAAATAAACAATCTTTCAGTTGAGTTAGGTGCGCATAGTGACAGCAAAGGTAGCGATGCTAGAAATTTAAAATTAAGTGACCAAAGAGCCAATAGTGCGAAGGATTACTTAATTAGTAAAGGAATTAATCCTAACAGAATATTTGCCAAAGGCTACGGAGAATCTAAACTTATAAACCATTGTGCGAATGGCGTTGAATGTAGTGAAGAAGAACATGCTGCCAACAGACGTTTGGAATTTAAATTAATCTTTAATAAATAAAATTTGTTAGCCTCTCAAACTATCGATAATTCTCAAATTATTTATGAAGATAATCATTTGATTATTATCAATAAAAAACCGTCAGAAATAGTTCAAGCCGATAAAACCGGAGATATTCCCTTATCTGAAAAGGTGAAAAATTTCATCAAGCAGAGAGATAATAAACCCGGAAACGTATTTTGCGGCGTTTGCCATCGTTTGGATAGACCTGTATCCGGTATCGTTATTTTTGCGAAAACGAGTAAGGCATTATCTCGAATGAATGATCTTTTTAGAGAAAAAACCATACAAAAAACTTATTGGGCTGTTGTAAAAAACAAACCTGCTCAACAATCAGAACGACTAACGCATTATTTAATAAAAAACGAAAAAAATAATACATCAAAAGCATTTGATTTTGAACGAAATAACGCACTTAAAGCAGAGTTATCTTACTCTGTCATAGCATCTATCTCTAACTATCATTTATTAGAGATAAATTTGTATACCGGACGACACCATCAGATTAGAGCTCAATTATCGGCTATTGGCTGTCCGATAAAAGGCGATTTGAAATATGGGTTTGACCGCTCTAATCAGACACCATTTATTCATTTACATTCTTATAAAGCAGAATTTATTCACCCGATTAAACAAGAAAAAATAAGTATTACTTGTCGACCTAATCTTGATGATAAAGTTTGGAAAGAATTAGTTAAATTGACATAAGACACCAATTCTAATTGTTATATACCTTTTGGATAACAAATAAAATATTTAGTAACTTTTTTACTTAGCATTTTTATATTCAATTGATCCGAAGCTTTGGCAACATCTGCTAACACTCCGTTTTTATATAAAACATTTATTTTAAACATAGAAGAATTGTAAGCACTATTATTAACACTCTCAGTAAACACAAAATAATCAGCTTCTTTTTTAGTTAATTTATATTTTTTCATAACCCGTTCAAGGATTTGAGTTTTATACAACACCGTAAAATTTTTATTCTGTAATTCAATTTTATACAAGTTTCTATCCATTAAATTTTTACATAAAGTGGAAAGCACAATATCTGAGTGACTAGCCCATACTTTTATGGATGCCATGATGTCATAATCATCCAATAATACAAATTGATTTAATAATTCGGGTTGCTTAATAAAGTCTTTTTTACTAAAATTATTTTTCAAAAATAAAGAAAGAGCAGGTGTTGCAAATAGTTCACCTCCATTCAGCGATAATTCCTTGGCCCGTTTTAAAATATTAACCAATAATTTTTCTGCGCTTAATACTGTTTTATGAAGGTAAACTTGCCAATACATTAACCTACGTGAAATCAAAAAATTTTCAATGCTATAAATACCTTTTGCTTCTACAACAAGTTCTCCATTTTTCACATTTAGCATTTTTATAATTCTATCGCTACCAACTACACCTTCAGTTACTCCTGTAAAAAAACTATCTCTATTTAGATAATCCAATCTATCCATATCTAACTGACTGGATACCAACTGATGTAAAAATTTCTTAGAATATTCATTCTTGAAAATTTTGATTGCCAATGATAATTTTCCCGCAAATACTTTGTTTAACTCGTCCATCAACATCGCGGATATATCTTCATGATGAATACCTTTAACTATTGTATGTTCTAATGCATGAGAAAAAGGACCATGACCTATGTCATGTAATAAAATGGCAATATTTGCAGCTAGTGTTTCTTCTTCGGTGATTTTAACATCTTTCGATTTTAAAATTTGTAGAGCCTCTGTCATCAAATGCATTGCACCAATAGCGTGATGAAATCGGGTATGAAGAGCCCCAGGATATACTAGATTAGTTAATCCTAATTGTTTTATTCTCCTTAAACGTTGAAAAAAAGGATGATTAATTAAGTCGTGAATCAGATCATCCGGTAATGTTACAAACCCGTAAATAGGGTCATTAATAATTTTTCGTTTGTTGGAAATCATATATTCGATTATTCATTCAAAGGTACTCTTTTTTAAGAAAAAATTATGAAGACTCTCAACCTCTTCATTTTTGTGTGAATTATTTTTTTACTTATTAAAATGCACTATATATTACGTGCTTTTCACCCTCTATTTATCGTGTAAAAAAAATGTTTATTTTTGCCACCAAACTTTAAATTCATAGTATGCCAAAAATATCAGAAAAGGCAGTTGATATGCCTTCATCCCCAATTCGTAAACTGGTTCCATTCGCGGATGCTGCCAAAAAACGTGGTACAAAAATTTACCACCTTAATATTGGTCAGCCCGATATTGAAACCCCTTCTACCTTTATTGATGCTGTTAAATCTGCAGATGTAAAAGTGTTGGAATATAGTCATAGTGCTGGAAATGAAAGTTATAGAAGAAAATTATGTAGTTACTACAAAACGTACAACATTGATTTAGATGCCTCTCAAATTATGATTACTTGTGGCGGTTCTGAAGCAATCGAAATTGCCATGATGACTTGTTTTGACGCGGGAGATGAGGTTATTATTCCTGAACCATTTTACGCTAATTACAACGGTTTTTCAAGAGCCGCAGATGTAAAAGTTGTTCCTGTTAGAAGTTATATTGAAAACGGATTCGCACTTCCTCCAATCAGTGATTTCGAGAAACTAATCACACCTAAAACTAAAGGGATCATGATTTGTAATCCTGGTAACCCCACTGGTTACCTGTACACAAAAAATGAACTTCAAGCATTAAGCGACTTAGTAAAAAAACATGATTTGTTTTTATTAAGTGACGAGGTATACCGTGAATTTTGTTACGACGGAAAAGAATATGTCTCGGTAATGCATTTAGATGGTATCGAAGAAAATGTAATTTTATTAGATTCTATCTCAAAACGCTACAGCGCTTGTGGTGCTCGCATAGGAGCTATGATTACAAAAAATAAAGATGTTATGGCGGCGGCTATGAAATTTGCTCAAGCTCGTTTATCCCCACCTAGCTATGGTCAAATTGGTGCAGAAGCGGCATTAGACACTCCAAAAGAATACTTTGATGGTGTGAAAACTGAGTATATCTCTAGAAGAGATTTTTTAATTGAAGAATTAAATAAGATTGACGGCGTGTTTTGTCCAAAACCTAGTGGTGCTTTTTATTGTATAGCTAGACTACCAATTGATAACTCAGACAGATTCTGCCAATGGTTACTAGAAGAATTTTCATTAAATGGAGAAACTGTAATGATGGCACCTGCCTCAGGCTTTTATTCTACAGAAGGTGCAGGAACTAATGAAGTGCGTTTAGCGTACGTATTGAAGAGAGAGGATTTAGCGAATGCTGTTAACTGTTTAAAAGAAGCTCTTAAAATTTATCCTGGAAAAACTAAATAACTAACTGAATTTTTCAGTATGAAAAACTCTAAAAAGACCGTCTCAATACGGTCTTTTTTTTCAACATTACATGCATGTATCTCTCAATATTTTCATATAAACTAACCCTTTATTTCTAGCAAAATCCATATTGTTAAGTGGTATTTGCTCAGGATTTGGGAATAAATTTAATACCCTTGTCAAACTATCTTCTCTCAAAATGTGTAACATAGGATAAATGGAACGATTCGTATAATTTGCTGCATCTTCTAATTCAGAATCAGCAAAACAATAGTTTGGATGAAAACTTGCTATCTGAAATATAGAATCCAAATTTTCTTTAACTAAAAGCTTTTCAGCCTTTCTAACCAATTTCAAATACTCTTCAAAATCTAAAAAATCAGTTGGATAAATAACAAAACTAGTTTCTATACTTGTTTGAAGTTGTAAATAATTTAATTCTTCTTTTAAATGTTCTAAGCACTCTGCCATGGTAGCATCAGACTTTACTGAATAATGTATCTTTTTTTCAAAAAAAACTTTTGCCGCAAATGGACAAAAATTACAATCTATTACTACTGATTTAATCCATCTTTGAGTTTGTTCAATTATCTTTTCATTCATTATCGTTTATAGTTTAAAAATTAAAAAACTTTACTAAAATAAGCTTTGTATTAAAGGCGATGATTTTAAATACTTGTCTTTTAGTATAAAAATAAAACAAATATCTATTTTAGAATCTTTAAGCAATAATAAATTAGCATCATAATCAAATAAAATGATGAGTAAAGTTCTTGTTAATAGATTTTGAATCAAATTATTTTGCTTGATGCCTGAATAATTTCGCCCTGTTAATATAATTTTTAAATAAGTATAAATATAATTCGGATTAATAAAAATTATTGAAAGTGAATCATGCAAAGGGTAACAATAAAAAACCGCCTCATATTATTAGCCTTTGGTTAGATTCTTACGATGATATTTTTTCTGATTTTGATCCCAGATTATTTTCAGAAAGAAATATTTCAGATGATTTTTTAGATGAAATTAAAAAAGTTTCTACCGAAAATGAGCTATCTGTCAATGAAATTAAACTACTTCTTCCTGCTAAAAACCGAAACCAAGATGTTGAATTAATAATTATTAAACGATTACGCGCTTTTTTTAACGCAACATATCATTACCACTTGATAAAAAAAAACGATGAAAGAAAAAGGGGATTCATTTTTATTTTTATTGGCATCATTATGATGACTTTAGCAAGTGTTATCTCTTCCAATCGCTCGTCAAATTTACTAATGAATAGTTTACTTATGTTTGTGGAACCATCCGGTTGGTTTTTAGTTTGGTCGGGGATGGATTTTTTGACGCAAATATCAAAAAAAGAGAAAATTGAGCTCAGTTTTTACGAAAAAATACTCAAAAGTAAAATCGTATTTGGAAATATTGAATAAAAAATATATTCAAAAAAATCAATAAAAAAAGCCGTCAATAAATGACGGCTTTGAATAATTTTTAATATGCGATTTAGTAACTCGAAAAACCTTGTCTTTCTGTTACCTTATGTTCAATCAACAAACCTACACATGCTGCTTCCATTGGCTTATTTTTATCACTTTTTTCTGTCGCACCGGTAGGAACCGTCAATTCTATAATCAAGGGACGAGTACAAGTACTCTGAAATTCAAAGACCGGATCAAATTGCGAAGATGAATTATCATACAATAGCTCACTATTTCTTGCATCAAATATTTTATAGTGTAATTTATCACCTAAGGCTGTTTCTGCACACACGTTAATTCTGTAATCCATACCCTTATAAATAACGCAACGTATTTTAGAGGTAGAGCCTTGATTAAATAAACCACTTTTAGATTGAGCATTATATTTCCATGGGTTTTTATCTCCTTTTTTAACCTCCATTAAACATTCTGTTCTATGAAACTGGCCACATACACTAGCTTGAGAAAAAACTGTTGAATAACCAATCATTAATAACAATAAAAATACTAGCTTCATGAATTTGATAATTATTTTGTTAGTGTAAATGAATTTCTAATTGTTTTGACTTTCTGTACAATAGTATTGTATTGACTTTCTGTTACATCTAGCTCCTTACCACCTCCTAAAACAGGTTTAGATTTTTCCTTGGATGCTATCGCTACTTCTTTTTCTCCGATTTTATTAAACTCTGACTGTAATTCGGTAAATTGAGCTATAACGGCAACGACATCAGCATCAGACTCATACTTTTTCAAAAACTCAATTAAATTATCTAAAGTATATTTTTGATCAGCTAAACGCTCAACTACAGGGCTTTTAGGCTCAAATTTAGCTAAGTTCGTAGCAATATATAAACTCTCAATCCATCCACCTGCAACAACTAATGATAAAACAGGACCTTGTTTACCACTTTCCAATGTTTCGAATGAAGAAAAATAAACTTCATCTGTTATGGTAGATAAAGAATCTGAATTTCCAACATTTTTTTCTAGTCGTTTTAAAATTTCAGGCTTAATAGCTGATGAAACACCTATCTCATCACCTAACTGTTTGACGATTTTAAAATATTTTAAAGCTTCAGCTCCTATCTCAAAAATACTGCAATAACTTAAATCAGTCGTATAAACACCAAAATTTAACGATTTCATTTTGTTGTCCATGTATTTTTTTTGATTTTCAGGACTATTCAAAAAAGAAACATTTTTATTATTTTTTCCTCCAACCATTTTAATAAATGAAAGCATTTCTCCTGGAGAAGGTACTTGAAAAAAAGTTTCATTATTGGTCGTTTGTGATTGCGTTGCTACTTTAGTAGTGTCTGCCACATTTAAATCATCTGAATTTTCAGAATGATCCCCTTTGCAAGAGGCAAGTACTAAACTTGCCACCAAAGGAACTGTAAGAAAAAATTTACGTTGCATGTACATCATTATGTTTAATTAGCAATTAACTTGGTTACTAAATCAGCCGCCTCTTGTAACTGAATAGCCGAATATACTTTTAATCCTGAATCATCAATTAATTTTTTTGCTGCTTCTGCATTTGTACCTTGTAAACGAACTATAATAGGCACATTTATGTTACCCATATTTTTGTAAGCATCAATAACCCCTTGAGCTACTCTGTCGCAACGCACAATTCCTCCAAAAATATTAACTAGAATAGCTTTTACATTTTTGTCTGCTAAAATAATGTGAAAAGCTTTCTCAACGCGCTCTGCATTAGCAGTTCCACCAACATCTAGGAAATTAGCTGGTTCACCTCCTGATAACTTAATGATGTCCATTGTAGCCATCGCTAAACCTGCTCCGTTCACCATACATCCAACATTTCCATCTAATTTAACGTAGTTTAACTCAGCTTTTCGAGCCTCTACATCAACCGGATTTTCTTCCGACTCGTCTCTCATCGCTTCAATATCTTTATGACGATACAAAGCATTATCGTCTAATGTTACCTTCGCATCAACTGCAATAATTTTATCGTCAGATGTTTTTAAAACAGGGTTAATTTCAAACATAGAAGAATCTGTAGATTCATATGCTTTATATAGCGCCGCAACAAATTTTGTCATTTCTTTGAAAGCGTTACCATTCAATCCTAAATTAAACGCAACTTTACGGCATTGAAAATCCCTCAGACCTACTTTAGGATCAATTTCTTCTTTCCAAATTAAGTGAGGAGTAGCTTCTGCCACTTGTTCTATATCCATCCCACCTTCTGTACTATACATGATAATATTTCGTCCGGTTGAGCGATTCAATAATATACTCATATAGAATTCTTTAGTAGCGCTTGGTCCTGAATAGTAAACATCCTGAGCAACTAATACTTTACTAACTAATTTTCCTTCAGCACTTGTTTGAGGTGTAACTAAATGCATACCAATAATATTAGTAGCTACCTCCTTAACTTTATCTAAATTTGGGGCAAATTTCACTCCACCACCTTTTCCACGTCCACCAGCGTGAATTTGAGCCTTAACAACAACGCCATCGCATTTGTATGTTTCCATAACTTGTTTAGCTGCTGCTACTGCTTGTTCCGGAGTTTCAGCAATAATTCCTTCTTGAACGGCAACGCCAAAACTTTTTAAAATACTTTTCCCTTGATACTCGTGAATGTTCATGTGTAGATAAAATTTGTTTTTAAATTGTCATAAAGATAATAAAGACTATTTTCATTATGATTGTTTTTGGTTCTTATTTGAATTCAAAATTAGCGTTTTTATCTTAAAGGCAAACATTTTAAAGAAAATAAATACCTGAAAAACAGCTACAATTGTTCCAAAAATTGTTCTATGACCTTGTAGATTTCATTTAATTGACTTGAGGATATGCAATATGGTGGAATTATGTATAAAACATTACCAAGCGGACGTATAATTATTCCCTTTTTGATAAAAAAAGATGTTATACTATCCGAAATATCGTTTAGATAGTGTGTATAATCCAAGGTTTTTAATTCCAGTGCCATAATAGTTCCCAAACATCTTATATTATTCAACTTTAGATGCTTTTGATGTTTTTCTACAAATTGTAAATGCGATAAAGATATTAATTCGATTTGATCCCAAGTTTCTGCTTTCTCCATCAAGTCTAAACTAGCCAAAGCTGCGGCGCAGGATAATGGATTAGCTGTATAGCTATGACCGTGAAAAAAAGTTTTTGTTTTATCATCACTTTTATATGCATTGTAAATAAATTGAGCACAAGAGGTGACGCCTAAAGGCATATAACCACCCGTCAAACCTTTCGATAAACAAATTATATCAGGTTTATTTATTAGATAATTACTGGCAAAAAATTGGCCAGTTCTCCCAAAACCTGTCATTACTTCATCAGCTATGCAAATGATATTATTATACCTGCATATTTCAATCAACTTATCTAAATATTTTGCCTCATAAATAAACATCCCTGCTGCTCCTTGAACCAAAGGCTCAAATATAAAACCGGCAATATCGTGATGGTGGTAAACCCAGGTTTGAATGGTAGAGATAATATCATCTATATTTTCAGAATCAGGTAACGGAATGTGGATAACGTCAAATAATAAATTTTCAAAAGCATTATTAAAAACGTTTCTGGCACCAACACTCATCCCTCCAAAGGTGTCTCCGTGATAAGCATTTTCGAAAGCAATAAACTTTTTTTTATTTACACCTTTATTATGCCAATATTGCAACACCATTTTTAATGCTACCTCTACAGCTGTGGATCCATTATCTGAATAGAAAACCTTAGATTGATTAACTGGTAAATGACCTATTAAACGCTCTGCTAAAAGAACGGCTGGTTGATGAGTAAATCCACTAAAGATAGCATGCTCTAGTGTATGAAGTTGTTCACTTACTCTTTGAGAAATATAAGAATGACAATGACCGTGCAAATTAACCCACCATGAGGATATAGCATCTAATAAAAGATTTCCATCGTGGTCATAAAAATAAGCTCCTCGTCCTTTTGTAATCTGAATAGGCATTTCGGCATAGTTTAAATGCGTAAAAGGATGCCATACAAACTGACTGTCTTTGTGTATAATATTATTGCTATTCAAATATATATTTTAGGTACTAATGTATATAAAATAATTCATTACTATATTTATACTCTCATTAAAAAAAGTAACATGGATTTAGAATTTAATAAAAATGATGATAAAATGCGTTTGTTGATTTCTCAAATGCAACAACGCTTAAATAAAATTTATGAGGGCGGAGGGAAAAAACGCATCGAAAAACTTCACGAACAGGGAAAAATGACTGCTCGTGAACGTATTGATTTTTTATTAGATAAAAACTCTCCTAGAATAGAAGTAGGAGCTTTTGCAGGATACGAAATGTATCCAGAACATGGTGGATGTCCCGGTGGTGGAGTTATAATTGTTATTGGTTATGTGAGCGGTAAACAATGTATTGTAGTTGCAAACGATGCAACCGTTAAAGCTGGAGCATGGTTTCCTATCACAGGCAAAAAGAACTTAAGGGCACAAGAAATTGCCATGGAAAATCGTTTACCAATTATTTACTTGGTAGATAGTGCAGGTGTTTATTTACCAATGCAAGATGAAATTTTTCCGGACAAAGAACATTTTGGACGTATATTTAGAAATAATGCCATTATGAGCGGAATGGGTATTCTGCAAATTTCTGCTGTTATGGGTAGCTGTGTTGCAGGTGGAGCTTACTTACCTATAATGAGCGATGAAGCTATGATAGTGGACAAAACCGGTTCTATATTTTTAGCAGGTTCGTACTTGGTTAAGGCGGCTATTGGTGAACATATTGATAATGAAACTTTAGGAGGAGCTTCTACACATTGTGAGATAAGTGGAGTAACTGATTATAAATGTAAAGATGATGCTGACTGCCTGACTCGAATTCGAAATATTATGAGTAAAGTGGGCGATTATGATAAAGCTGGCTTTAACAGAGAAAAATCCTTGTTACCAAAAAAAGATGCTAAAGAACTATACGGTATCTTTAACGACAAACAGTATGATATTCGAGATATAATTGAACGAATAGTTGATAATAGCGAACATGATGAGTATAAAGAATTATATGGTCAATCCATCGTGTGTACCTACGCAAGAATAGACGGCTGGGCAGTTGGTATAGTAGCAAACCAACGAAAAGTGGTAAAAAGCAAAAAAGGAGAAATGCAATTTGGTGGTGTTATTTATAGCGATAGTGCTGATAAAGCTGCCAGATTTATTATGAATTGTAATCAAAAGAAAATTCCTCTGGTATTTCTTCAAGATGCAACCGGATTCATGGTGGGTTCGAGAAGTGAACATGGCGGAATTATAAAAGATGGTGCCAAATTAGTAAATGCAATGGCTAATTCAGTTGTTCCTAAATTTACTATAATCATAGGCAATAGTTACGGTGCTGCCAACTATGCCATGTGCGGAAAAGCATACGATCCTCGGTTAATTGTTGGTTGGCCAACCGCTCAAGTAGCTGTAATGGGAGGTGCGCAGGCCGCAAAAGTATTAGTCCAAATTGAAATCGCAAGTTTAAGTGCAAAAGGAGAAGAAATAACCCCTGAAAAGGAAGCTGAACTTTACAATAAAACAAAAAACAAGTATGATGCACAAACCACACCTTATTACGCGGCCGCCCGTTTGTGGTTAGATGCCATTATTGACCCAGTTGAAACTCGTCAAATAATTAGTATGGGTATAGAAGCTGCAAATCACTCACCAATCACCAAACCTTACAATACCGGCGTCTTACAAACTTAATACACTATTAAATTGTAAGTAAAACTCAATTTCGATAAATTAAATGAAAAAAACACCATTCATTTTTGCGCTATTATTTTGCTTTAATTCTGCTTTCGGACAAACGAAACAACCGTGGTTATTTCGTTGGCAAAACAATAAATCTAATCAGCATCTAAAAAAACACATTCCTTTTGATACTCTTATTGCTACTAGTGGAGCTACTTTACACATTAGTTTTGATAATAAAAAAAACAAACCTTATCTATTATTGCTTCACGGCATGGGTGCAAATGCCCGGGTAAATTGGTATAAACAAATTAAACCACTTTCTAAAAACTTTAATTTAATTCTACCTGACCTCATTTATTTTGGCGAAAGTTCCTCTTCTTCAAAAATTGTTTCTGTTGAATTTCAGGTTCAACAAATTCAAGAAGCGATTTCGAAACTTGGGATAAACGAAAAAATTAATGTCATGGGCTTTAGCTACGGTGGTTTAACCGCAGCTGTTTACAATCAGTTGTTCCATAGTAAAATTAATAAACTCATCATTATTGATGGGCCCGTAAAGTACTACTCGAATCAAATAGCAGATAGTATGGCTCATTCATTGGGTGTTAAATCCATCAATAATCTCATTGTTCCAACAACAATTGAAGAATTTGACGGAATGAGAAAAGCAGTTATGTCATCGGATGTAAGATTATCAAAAAAAATGAAACAAAAGATTATAATGCATAAATTTTTGCCTTTTAAGGACATAAGAGATAAGCAAATGAATTATTTAATTTCTCATGAATCAACTTACCAAAACTATAACTACAATCTTGACAAAACAGAAACGTTATTAATATGGGGTGAAAAAGATGGAGTAATTCCTTCTAGCGTGGGAGTTAAATTACATCAAACATTTCCTAATACCACTCGATTAATTATTTATTCCGATACAAAACACGACGCTCATTTTAGAAAAAGCAATCAATTAAATGAAGATGTGACTAATTTTTTAAAATAACATTAATTGTAACGATTACCTGATTATTCGTTATAAAATTATAACTATGAAAAAACTTTCGAATTATTTTTTAATTGTATTTATAGGTTTAAACTTTTTATTGGTTGCTCAGCCTAAAAAAGAATACTATGATAATGACCAAACTAAACTTAAATCTGAGACTAATATTGTAAAAGGAATGCCACATGGGAGGTATACCGAATACTATAAAAGCGGAAATATTTCACGAAAAGGTGCCTATTTTAATGGTAAAGAAGACAGTATTTGGTATTTCTTCTATGAAAACAAGGTATTAAAGGCCAAAGAAAAATACTCAAAAGGGAAAAAAGATGGACATAATTTTTACTATTTTAAAAATGGAGATCTTGCTCAAGAAACAGTTTTCAAGCAAAATTTAGCAGATAGTGTTTGGACCTCTTTCTATGAAAACAAAACTGTAAAAAGCCGTGAATCGTTTTCTAAAGGTAAAAAACACGGGCCGTGGTTATATTATTTTGATAATAATCAATTAGAAAGTATCGGGAATTTTCAAAATGATATGAAAGAAGGCGAGGTAAAAACATTTTACAAAAATGGTAAACCGGCTGCTATTTCAAATTATTGTAAAAATAATCCTTGTGGAAAATACATTGAATATTATGAAAACGGTCAACAAAAATTTGAAAAACAATACACTGATTCTGTTGCTTTTTTACTCGTCAATATGTGGAATGAAAATGGAAAACAAATTATAGTAAACGGAAACGGCACATTAACTGCCCACTATAGCAACGGAATTATTAAAGCCCAAGGTGCCTATCTAAACGGCTATATGCATGGCTTATGGCGATATTTTCATGCAAATGGAGAGTTAGATTATGAAGCTAACTATGAAAAAGGTGTACTAAATGGTTATTACTCGTCATACTTTTCCAATCATAATATTAAAAGTGAAGGTCTTTTTGTAAACGGTAAAAAAAATGGATTATGGAAATTTTATACTGAAAAAGGAACAATAGAAATGGAGGGTTTTCTAAAAAACAACCTTCGTCATGATAAATGGACATATTTTTACAGTAATGGTAACAAAGAATCTGAAGGAAATTTTAAGGACGATAAACAAACAGGTACATGGGAATATTTTTACCCATCAAAAGAAAAGTGGAAAATTGGGATGTTTGATAATGGTTTAAAAAATGGCATTTGGACTACTTGGTTTGAAAATGGAAAAAAATTACAAGAGGGGCCTTATCAAGATGGCAAAGAAAACGGATTGTGGCAAAGTTGGTACAATAACGGTCAATTAAAAGATAAAGGTTATTTTAAAAATGCTCAAATTACAGGCATGTGGGAAGGTTGGTATATAAGCGGTAAAGCCAATTACAAAGGAAAATATAATACTAAAGGTAAAAAACAAGGTTTATGGGAATATTGGTTTGAATCTGGACAATACAGAGAAAAAGGCTCCTATATAAATGGTATTAAACATGGCCAATGGGTAAGTTATTTTGAAAAAGGAAATTTTATAGATAATGAAGGGAAATATAAAAAAGGTAAACAGCATGGAGATTGGAAATATTATTTCGAAACGGGAGGGCTAATGAAACAGCAACAATTCAAAGATGGCCACCTATCCGGTAAATCGGTTACTTATTTTTCAAATAATAAAGTACAATCGGTTTGTAACTATAAAGTTGTAGGGGAAAAAAGAAAAGGTAAAAAACAAAGTGTGGCACATGGAGATTGGTTGTTTTACGACAAAAACGGAACAGAAATTTCTCATATTATTTATAAAAACGGAATAAAAAAGTAATAGATTAATAACACGACTATTTCTATAAAAAAGTACCTTTACTAATATTATAAAAAACGTATGCTTTTAAATTTAAAATCTTTAATTCTTATAAGTTCTGTTGCGCTGATTATATTATCTTGCGGTGGGAATAAAACAGAGGAATTAGATAACTTCCAAGCTGAAGCGCCTAATCAAGGAATTGACTCATCTTCTAGTTATGCCAAAAATGTATTTAATACCATTCCTTCAAGGATTGAAATTACTGAATTAATTAAAGATGCTAAATCTGAATACAATGTTGCCTATTTAAATAATCCTGATGATGTAAATAAATATTTAAATGAAAGCAGCAAAGCTCTTAATTTTGGTATTTATGGAACCGACTTAAACATCGCCAGTATATATGAACAACATCAGGAATCCATGTTGTTTTTTAAATGTGTGAATATTTTAGCTAAAAGTATTGGAGTTAATAACTCATTTAACGAAAACCTGGGAGACCGAATAAATGCGAATCAATCAAATAGAGATTCTACATTAATAATTATCAATGAAGCATTTAAAGATGCAGACAAAACTCTAAGAGACAATGGTCGTCCCGGAACTTCCGCCCTATTAATTGCCGGTGCATGGATTGAAGGAATATATGTAGCATGTCAAACTGCAAAAGAAGTAAAAAATGACCGTATGATTCAGGTTATTTACAACCAAAAAGAATCACTAAATCATTTGATTAGTCTATTAGAAGCTTCGCCATTAGAAAAGGAAGTTGATTACATTATTTCTAATTTAAAAAGTTTACAAAAACTATTTATTGCTAAAAATAATATGAATTTTGGTTTAGAGGATTTAAAAAATATAGATCAAAAAATCACTGAACTTCGAACAAAAATTATCTCTTCAAAATAAAAAAATATGGCATTTATTTTTCCTGTTAACGGAATAGAACCATCTATAGGTGAAAAAAGTTTTATAGCACCAAATGCTACTATCGTTGGCGATGTTGTGTGTGGCGAGGAGTGCAGTTTTTGGTTTAACTCAGTAGTGAGAGGCGACGTTAATTCTATCCGTATGGGAAACAAGGTTAATATTCAAGACGGCGCTGTTATACACTGTACTTACCAAAAAACAAAAACCTTTTTAGGTAACAATGTGTCTATAGGACATAATGCTATTGTTCACGGTAGCTACATACACGATAATGTATTAATAGGAATGGGAGCCATTGTGATGGATAATTGCGAAATAGGTTCTAATTCTATTATTGCTGCAGGTGCCGTATTAACAGAAGGAACCATCGTGCCGAGTGGGTGTATTTATGCCGGTGTTCCTGCAAAAAAAGTAAAAGATATCTCCGAAGAACTCATTCAAGGTGAGATTAATAGAATTGCAAATAATTATGTAATGTATAGCAATTGGTTTAAATGAGATTATAACGCAGATAACAGTGTAACAAACCCTCACCCCATCAATTACAACTCAATTCTTATTCATTGTAAAAAATTATTGATTGATGTATTTCAAAACATCTGAACAATTAAATTAATTAACACAGCCTCATAATTTGAGATTTGATTCGTATTTTTAATGTTCATGATTTTAGAAAAATTATCTCTTATAAATTTCAAAAATTACGACGAAATACAAATTGATTTATGTGAAAAATTCAATTGTTTTGTAGGTAATAATGGTATGGGTAAAACAAATTTACTAGATGCCATTCATTACGTTTCTTTTTGTAAAAGTTTTTTCAATGCTATCGATAGTCAAAATATTAAGCACGATTTTCCTTTTTTTGCAATTCAAGCATGGATCAGTAAAAATGGAAATGTTCATGAAATTTTTTGTGGTGTAAAGCGTGGACATAAAAAGCAATTTAAACATAACAAAAAAGAATATGAACGACTATCTGAACACATAGGATTATATCCTTTGGTCATGATTTCACCAGCTGATACTGAATTAATTTGGGATGGTAGCGAAGTAAGAAGAAAATTTATGGATAGCATCATTTCTCAGTATGACAAAGTATATCTAGAAAAACTAATTGCTTATAATCATGTGTTACAACAACGAAATGCATTATTAAAGCATTTTCACGAAAATAAACAATTCGATTCTGTGAGTTTAGAAATTTGGGACGAACAATTAATTATACACGGAGAAGAGATTATTAAAATCAGAAAACAATTTCTCGAAGAATTCATTCCTCTTTTTATCAAAAATTATCAATTCATAAGTGATGGGAATGAATTGGTGAGTCTTGAATACGATTCGTCTACTAAGGATATTCCTTATAGAACGGTTTTATTATCAAGCTTAGGAAGAGATCGGGCTGTACATTATACCACATCAGGACCACACCGAGATGATTTAGTTTTTAAACTAACGGGGCATCATGTTAAAAAATTTGCATCTCAAGGACAACAAAAATCCTATTTGCTTGCTTTAAAATTAGCACAATTTGAATTTATTAAAGAAAAAAAACTAACTAACCCCTTGCTTTTACTAGATGATATTTATGATAAATTAGACGAAATTAGGTTTGAAAAATTAATTGAATTAGTAAGTGGTAATCAATTCGGACAAGTGTTTATTACAGACACGCATCCTGAAAGAATTAAACAATTGTTTCAAAAACACCAATCTACCCATTTTATATATTTGGTTAACAACGGCACGATACAAAGACATGGCTAAAAACAATAATCTGATAAAATTGGGAGACGCTATTTCTCAAATTTTCAGAGAAGAAAAATTAGACGAAAAGTACAGCATCTTTGCCATCAGAAATGGATGGGAAGGAATTGTGGGAAAAACAGTAGCTAAACATACAACACAAATAAACTATGCTCAAGGTATTCTGTTTGTATCTATAGACTCTCCTATCATAAGAAATGAAACGAGTTATGCCAAAGAGAAAATTATTGAAAAAGTAAATAAATTTGTAGGAAAGAGGTTGATAAAAGAATTAGTATTAAAATAAATAAAGTGATAAGTGAATAGAGTTTAGTGATATGATATAGCTAAACACTAATCGCTAATTACTAATCGCTAAAAACAATGAAAGCATTTAACGTACCAGAGTTTTATAGAAGCCCTATTATCAGTAAAGTAAAACAATACCGTAAATTACAAGACCCACGAAAAAAAGATAACTCACCTACTCTTTTGAATTTTGGAACTGTTCAATTTTTAATTGCTCGTCACTTTGGCTTTTGTTATGGTGTAGAAAATGCTATTGAAATTTCATTTAAAGCATTAGAAGAAAATCCGGGCAAACGTATTTTTTTATTGAGTCAAATGATTCATAACCCTGATGTTAATAATGATTTGATAGAAAGAGGAGTTCAATTTTTACAAGATACCTCAGGGAAACAACTTATTCCCTTTGATACTATCACATCCGAAGACATTGTTATCATTCCGGCATTTGGAGCTCCTTTAAATATCATTGAATTGTTAAACTCCAAAAATATTAAAACAGAAGCTTATAATACTACTTGTCCTTTTGTTGAGCGAGTTTGGAAAAAATCTGAATCAATTGGCAAAGAACTTTACACCATTATTATACACGGGAAACATAACCACGAAGAAACGCGATCCACTTTTTCAAGAAGCGACAAGCACCATAAAGCTATTATTGTTAGAGATATTGCAGAGGCTGAATTATTAGGAGAATACATTCTTGGCAATAAATCGTTTGATCAATTTAAAATTGATTTTAAAGATAAATATTCGGAAGGTCTAAATATCGAAACAGATTTACAACGCGTAGGAGTAATTAATCAAACAACTATGCTGGCAAGTGAAACTCAAGAAATTGCCAATTTTTTTAAATCTTTAATGATACAAAAGTATGGCACAGAAAATATTAATCAGCATTTTGCAGATACTCGTGATACACTTTGTTATGCTACAAATGAAAATCAAGATGCAACATACGGATTATTGGAAAGCGATGCGGATCTTGCAATTGTTGTAGGGGGATATAACAGTAGTAATACCTCTCATCTTGTTGAATTATGTGAACGAAAATTTCCGACCTACTTTATTTCTTCAGAAAAAGAAATTATAAGCAAAGATACTATTCATCATTTTGATTATTCTAGCAAAAAACTTCTTACCACAAACTCTTTTTTACCAAACAAAAAAACTGTAAAAATAATTTTAACGAGTGGAGCATCTTGTCCTGATTCTCTGTTAGAAGGGGTGATTCATAAAATTAATAGTTTTTATTCTGGAACTAAATCAGTTGATGAAGTCATTAAACATTTATCAAATTAAATTATGTTGTTAAACCTAAATAAACCACTCGCTTTTTTCGATTTAGAAACTACCGGAGTAAACGTCGCTACTGATAGAATTGTTGAAATATCCATATTAAGAGTAAATATTGATAACTCAACAGATATTTTAACCCGAAAAATAAATCCAACTGTACCTATTCCAGAATTTACCTCCAAAATACATGGTATTTATGATAAAGACGTTGTAAATTGTCCAACATTTAAGGATTTAGCTCCGCAACTAGCACAATTTTTAACGCATTGCGACTTGGCCGGTTTTAATTCCAATAAATTTGATGTTCCAGTTTTAGCGGAAGAATTTTTGCGTGCCGATATTGATTTTGATTTAAAACATCGAAAATTAATTGATGTACAGAACATATTTCATTATATGGAACCCCGTAATTTAAGTGCTGCCTATAAGTTTTACTGCGACAAACCTCTTGAAAATGCACACTCAGCAGAAGCTGATACAATTGCCACCTACGAAATTTTTAAAGCTCAAATTGCTCGTTATCAGGACACTGAATTGACTGATGACAAAGGTGATACATTTAAACCTGTAAAAAATGATATGAATGCGCTAAGTCATTTAACCGCTCGAACTAAAAATGCAGATTTAGCAGGCAGAATAATATTTAATGATAAAGATGTAGAAGTATTTAATTTTGGGAAACATAAAGATAAATCTGTAAGAGATGTATTCGAAAAAGAACCTTCATATTATAATTGGATGATGCAGGGTGATTTTCCGTTATATACCAAAAAAATCATTACCCAAATTAGATTGAGTATGAAAATCAAATAAACACAGAATTTAAAATACTATGCACGAGCTTGAACCCTTTTATAATTGGAGACACTTATATGTAGCTGCAGAAGACGAATCCTCTCCATTTTATGGGGCTGAGTATAGTGAATTTACATTTAGCAACACAATTTACAACTATTACATTCACCCTCAATGGGATAATATGGGAAGCGAAACCCTTTATCTCAAAATTTTATTTGTAGATTATGATGAGCAGTATGCTATTATTGAACTGATGGGTGAATGGAATGATGCTATCAACAATGACATTATGCTTTTAAAGCGAGATATTATTGATGAATTAGCTCTTCAAGGAATTAATAAATACATTTTAATTGGAGAAAACGTATTAAATTTTCATCATTCTGATGATTCATACTATGAAGAGTGGTTTGAAGATACGCAAGATGCAGATGGATGGATTACTTTTATTAATTTCAGAGATCATG
>Ga0172373_10003885_pt1 | contig 21397 bp, 16 predicted proteins | sample Lak10m_2_FD_114546 | JGI IMG/M metagenome (GOLD analysis project Ga0172373, IMG submission 114546) | Freshwater microbial communities from Kabuno Bay, South-Kivu, Congo - kab_092012_10m | ecosystem: Environmental > Aquatic > Freshwater > Lake | place: Democratic Republic of the Congo...
AAAAAAGGTGAAAAATGGCGAAAAATGAGCCGTTTTTGACTCGGTGAGAGAATCCTGAACAAGCTCTAACTGAAAAAAGGTGAAAAATGGCGAAAAATGAGCCGTTTTTGACTCGGCGAGAGATTCCTGAACAAGCTCTTATTCTCTTACGGCATATCGCCATCCCTCCTCTGCGAGATACGTCTCGGGGAATTCTTCGCGCGCCTCCGCGAGATGTCGCGCGGCAGTTTCGTATCGCCCGGAAATATGTCCGATCAGCAGACGGCCGACGCGCGCCTGACGGGCAACACGGGCAGCCTGGCGGGCTGTTGAGTGGAAAGAAATGAGCGCCTGCTCTTCATGATCGTCGGCAAAGGTAGCCTCGTGATAGAGCAAATCAACTCCGGCAACGGTCTCGGTAACCTTTTCAGAAGGCATGGTGTCACTGCAGAAAGCATACGAACGCAGGGGAGCCGGTGGCAGGGTCAGTAATTTATTGTCAATCACACGGCCATCGGGCAATACCAAATCATTTCCGGTCTTTACCGACCGTATGGCCGCAAAGTTGTGCCTGATACCATATAAATCGAGCGCCTCGGGACGGATGTTCAGCGGAGCGGGTTGCTCCCTGAACATCCACCCGCAGGTCGGATTGCGGTGACTGAGCGGAATGCTCCACACTGACACCCTTTTGTTTTCAAAAACCTGGCAGGAAACGTCGGCATCTACCTCTTCAAAAATCAGCTCATAGGTCATTCGCACGCTGCACACGCGAATCACTGTTTCCAGTATTTCGCGGAGCCCCGGTGGCGAAAAAATCGTCAGCGGAGCTTCCCTTTTTTTTAGCGACCAGTTGGTGACCAGTCCGAGCAACCCGAATACATGATCGCCGTGCAGGTGACTGATAAAAATCTGAAGACAATGATCGGTTTTGACCCTGTGACGGTAAATCTGCATCTGGCTACCCTCTCCACAATCAATTATAAACTGACTTTTACCGGCATGTAACACCTGCGAGGTGTAGTGCCGGCCGTGGAACGGTCCGCCAGATCCGTTTCCCAGTATGGTTACATTCATTTGATGGCTGCGAAACCCTTGAACGATTTTTCCACACCCTCCATGGATGTAGTGCGATAGTGCTCCAGCTCGATAATGTAATATTTCACCCCGGCCTTCGCACTGTTTTTAAACAGTTCAGAGAAGTTGATGGTTCCATCGCCTACTTCAACAGATTCTCTTTTTTCAGTATTGGCCATATCCTTGACGTGGAGAAGCTCCCAGCGACCGGGGTACTTGTTCATCCATTCTGCCGGCTTTTGTTTGGCATACTGTACCCAGTAAATATCCATTTCCAGCGCTACAAGTGCCGGATCGGTTTCTTTGGCAAGCCACTCTGCAATCAGACGACCATCGGGCCCTTTCTGTTCATACTCGAAGTTGTGATTGTGATAACCAAAGCGCATTCCCGCTTTTTTGCAGTAGTCTCCGGCAGCATTGTAAACCTGAACCAGCTCTGCAATTTTGGGGCGCTCTTCTTCGGCCATCCATGGTGCAATCACATATTTCTGCCCAATAGATGCCATATCATCAACGGCCTTCTTAAAGTTGTCAGAAACGGATTTCGTGCCCGCATTCCAGTCAGCCAGCGTAATCATGTGGTGGCATGAAGGCATTTTGATGCCATTGTCTTTCAGCAACTGACTGAAATCCTTCAGTGCCAGGCCGAAAATTTTGCCGTCCTTGTAACCAAAGCCTTCCACATTGCGATAGCCCATTTTGCCAAGGGCTTTCACCGTACCCGCCGGATCTGGTACCATGGCATCCCTGACACTCCAAAGCTGAAGTCCCAGACGCTGGGTCGGATATGAATGTTGACTGAACGGTAAATCGTAAGCTCCCAGTGCTGCACCAGCCAGTGCCAGAGAAGACACCTTGAGAAAGTCGCGGCGATTGTTATTTTTCATGTTGAGATAATTTTTGGGACAAAAAACAGGTATTTATACGAATAATTGCATCAAAACTTCATTTTTTTTACAATAATGTGTTCTTGAATACATTTCAGATAAATAAACATACAATTTTCTAACTTTGGCCTTGATTCCTGTGCTACTGAAAACAGGAAAAACCCGGATTATGATACAGGCACTCCATATTTCTGCCGAGTGTTACCCCGCTGCCAAGACCGGCGGACTGGGCGACGTAGTCGGTTCTTTGCCAAAATATATGACCCAGGCGGGGGTGCTGTCTGCTGCGGTAATCCCCAAATACGGATTGAAGTGGATCAACGGCAGACAGTGGGAAACGACGTACACAGGCGCCGTACGCTCCGACTGGCGCACGATACCGTTCTCGGTGCAGCGGGAGCAGTCCGACGACCTGGGCTACCCGCTCTTTGTGGTGGATATTCCGGGATTGTATGACCGGCCCGGTATTTACAATGACCCCGGAGGATGGTCCTACGGCGATGAAGTAGAACGCTATCTGGTGTTTCAGCAGGCGGTGCTTCAGTGGTTGATTTCCTTTCCGGATGAAAACAGACCCCGGGTGCTGCACTGCCACGATCATCATACCGGTTTAATACCTTTTATGGTGAAATATTGTCCGGAATACCGGGCGCTGGAACACGTGCCCACGGTATTCACTATTCACAACGGACAGTATCAGGGTGCATTCAGCTGGCGGAATAATCACCTGCTGCCTTTTTATTATGAAGGTGCACGCGGTTTCCTCGACTGGAGCGGAGCAGTGAATCCGATGGCTTCCGCTGTTCGTTGTGCCTGGGCAGTTACTACCGTCTCAAAAAGTTACCTGTACGAACTGCATCAGTCGAGCATGGGACTCGAGGCGCTTTTCCGCTCGGAATGGCACAAACAGTACGGTATTATTAATGGTATTGACGCACATCTTTGGGATCCCGAAACAGACCACGCCATTCAGTACAGACTGAACAAGCAGGAAGGCCGGCAGGGGATACGCGACTTCAAAAGGATCAATAAACAGATTTTGTGCGACTGGTTCAAACTGCCGGAAGATCAGCCGCTGATCAGTTTCATCGGCCGGATGGTAGGTGAAAAAGGCAGTGACATGCTGCCCGACGCCTTTCGAAACTATATACACGCCCGTGGTTCCGGTTCTTTCCTCATTTTGGGTACGGGGGAGGTCTGGACGCAAAATCAGTTCAAGGAGATGGCCTGGCAGTATCAGGGCCGCCTGAATGCTGTGATTGATTATAACGAGGGACTGGCACACCAGATTTATGCCGGGTCTGATTTCCTGATTATGCCATCGAGGGTAGAACCCTGCGGACTGAACCAGATGTACGCCATGCGATATGGTACTATACCTGTTGTGCGCAGCATCGGCGGACTCAAAGATACGGTGCCGGATATCGCTGAGCCCGACGGAAGCGGGCGAGGAATCCGGTTCGATCAGTGCTCGCTGGATGATATCGGACACGCCATTCACAGGGCCGCCGCCATGTGGCACAACGAGCCGGGTATTACCGAGGTCCTCAGGGAACGCATCATGTCCATTGATTTTTCCTGGGAGCATGCTGTCAGGGAGTATTTTGCCGTTTACGCGCGTACAGGAGCGCAAGTAATTCCTTCTCATTGATATCAAGAAACACCAGCGGACTTGTCGGTCCGTATTTTCTCATACATTAATCAATATGACACCATGATAAAAATGATCAGTCTGATACTCGGCGGTGGAGCCGGCTCGCGCCTGTACCCGCTCACCGAGCATCGCTCAAAGCCGGCAGTGCCGATAGGTGGAAAATACCGCCTGATAGATATTCCTATCTCCAACTGTATCAATTCAGGGGTAAAGCGAATGTTCGTACTCACTCAGTACAACTCTGCCTCGCTGAATGCACATATCAAAAATTCGTACAACTTCGACCATTTTACCCGCGGGTTCGTTGATATTCTGGCTGCAGAGCAGACGCCGGGAAACAGGGAGTGGTTTCAGGGCACAGCCGATGCCGTGCGCCAGAGCCGCCAACACTACGAGCGCCACGACTTCGACTATGTGCTTATTCTGTCCGGCGACCAGTTGTATCAGATGGATTTCGAGGCAATGGCCAGGTTTCATATCGCTCAGGGAGCCGATATTACAGTGGCAAGTCTGCCGGTCAATGCAAAAGATGCTACCGGTTTTGGTATCATGAAGGTAAATGCCGAAGGCTATATCAACAGTTTTATCGAAAAACCCAAAGCAGATGTACTTCCGGAGTGGTCAAGCGAGGTAAGCGCTGCCAACAAAAAGCAGGGTAAAAATTTTCTGGCATCCATGGGTATCTATATCTTCAACAGGAAGGCTATCAGCGACCTGTTTGATGCATATCCAGATGCTACCGACTTCGGCAAGGAAATTATTCCCGCAGCAGTACGGGAAGGAAAGAGGGTGGCGGCCTATCAGTATGACGGCTACTGGACCGATATCGGTACAATTCACTCGTTCTTTGAAGCCAATATTGAACTGACGGATCATATTCCCCCTTTCAATTTGTTTGATAATCAGCATATTATCTATACCCGCGGTCGTATGCTGCCGCCAGCCAAATTCTATGGAGGCACGCAACTGAACCGGGCACTTATCGCTGAAGGATCTATCATACACGCCCGGCTGATTGAAGGATCGGTGATCGGTATCCGCTCGCGTATCGGTGAAAATACAGTCATCAAGGACACTGTCGTGATGGGTAACGATTATTACCAGTCGCTCCGGGAAATAGCCAACAACCCCGATGAAGTGCCGCAGGGCGTGGGTCACTACTGCCATATCGAGCATGCTATTCTCGACAAGGACTGCAGGATAGGCAATAATGTGGTAATCAAGGGAGGAGCGCATCTGTCCGACTCTGACGGCCCCGGTTATGCTGTCCGCGATGGCGTAGTGGTCATCAAAAAGGGAGCTGTTATCCCGGAAGGAACAAGAATCATGTAAAACCCGCATTCATTCGGACCGGGTATGGCCGGTCCGAATGAATGTAAAAAATCTTTTTTGTGCTCATTATTCAGGATAAACTCGTCAGTGATGACGTAGTCGGAGAAAATTTTATCTGTAACCTGTCGGCTTGCAAAGGTGCCTGCTGCTGGGAGGGCGACTGGGGGGCACCGCTGGACGAGGCGGAATTACCCGTGCTGGATGCTATTTACGAACAGGTAAAGCCCTTTCTGAGTCCGGCAGGTATTGCTGCCATCGGAGAACAGGGCAAGTATGTCTGGTTCGAAGACATGGAATCCTACGGAACACCCCTTATTGACGGAGGCCCGTGTGCCTATCTGACATACAATGAGGCGGGTGTTGCGCACTGTGGTATTGAGAAAGCCTGGGCTGCCGGAATAATTGAATTTAAAAAGCCGGTTTCCTGTCATCTCTACCCCATCCGTGTGGAGAGGTTTGAAAGCGGAACGGAAGCGCTGAACTACGACCGGTGGGATATCTGCTCCGCCGCCTGTGAACTGGGCAACAAGGAACAGGTACCTGTGTACAAGTTCCTGAAGGAGGCAATTGTCAGGCGTTTCGGGGAGGACTTCTATGATGAACTCGACGGAGCAGCAGCATTCATGAAAGGAAATTCTCCTGACTGAAGCCATATTCCCCAACAGCACGAGAGGGCGCCGGATACCCCGGTGCCCTCTCGTGCGTAAAACTGTGGTCAATAAGACACAGCGCTACAACCTGAACTTGAGTCCCTGTGTGAGCGGATGATAGAACATCGAATCTATCGTTTGCTCCGACATCTGAATATTGCCCATTTTGAACAGATTCTTCGCCGTAACGATGCCAAAGCCTTCCGACAGGTTGGTGTAGATGGGATATACCTCAGCACCGGTCAGACCGGAATTCGCCGAGGCTGTTATGTTAAAATCGCGGATTTCTTTGCCGCCGCCCTCGAGATAGATAAATCCCTTCTCAAAATACCGGAAGTTGTTGGTAGGCGTGAGCTGTGAGGCCAGAAACTTGTACAACTGGGCGCCCTGCAGTTCTGTAGTACCTTTGTAAATGCCCGGGCCAATCTGTTGCTCAAGTCTTTGCACGTTTTTCGCAGCTCGCCATACAAGGGTATCGCGCATCAGTACGGTCCCGTTGGGTGCCTCCTCACGGTAAGGAAGAACAAATGTTATATCAAAATAAACACCGTTTATGTCAGTACGCCAGTCAATGGTGGTCGTTGTGCTGTACGCAAAGGACATCTTCCTGACGATATTGGTCGGGTCGGGACGGGTAATACTGAAGTCTTTCGGTATGGTTGTTTCAGCAGTAATGTCCTCGCGGCCATCCGTGCGCTTGACAACCAGCCTGTATGAGCTGCCCGGAATCAGGAATCCGGGCTTTTTTACTTTATAGAGCCAGTTGGGCTGTGAAGCAAATATACCCTGATCTCTGACATAACCTTCCAGATTGCCGTCAACACGGAAAAGCTGGGCGCGGGAACTGCTGCCAACCTGTTCCAGCCACACGCTGATGGCTGATTCCGGATAGTAAAGCGAGTCCGGTATCTGGGCGATCTCGAGCGCACTCTTTTCAGGGTCCAGAAATGCCTTTTCAACCCGCACATAATGCGCGGTATCCTTGGGCGACAGAATAGCGTAAACAATAGGCAACTCCTTCCACGGAGCAGCTACCTCGAATTCATTGGAGCAGGCATTAAATACCAGCGCCGCAAACAATAGTGCAATTACTTTCCTCATCTTTTATTAATTGTGGCAAAGGTACGGTTTCAAAAGAAATCCGGCCAGCTCAAAAAAACTGAACGTCTGATAATAGCAGGATACTGTCTGTTGACAAGAGCCGTTTGACGGATTTGCATTACTTTTGGGGCAAATCCGACTCAAATTGGTTATTTACGAAGACAATCACCTGCTCGCACTGAACAAACCCGCCGGTCTGCTCGTACAGGGCGATAAAACCGGCGATAAAACGCTGATTGACGCAGGCAAAGCATATCTCAGGGAAAAATACAACAAGCCCGGCGCTGTTTTCCTGCACCCTGTACACCGTATTGACCGCCCGGTGAGCGGTGCCGTACTGATGGCCCGAACTGACAAGGCACTCGGCCGGCTCACGCAGATGTTCCGCGATAAAAAGGTCGTCAAATCTTATCTGGCTCTGGTACTTGATGCACCTGAAAATCAATCGGGTAGGTTACGGCACTTTCTCCTCAAGGACGAGCAAAAGAACACCGTGTCTGTATACGACTCTCCGTACAGGGATGCAAAGGAAAGTATCACAACCTACAGGATCATCGGACAGTACAACCGCTTCACGTTGCTTTCTGTGCAGCCTGTGACAGGTCGCTCTCACCAGATACGTGCCCAGTTGTCGGCCATCGGGTGCGCTATTGCCGGCGACGTGAAATACGGAGCACCTGAGCCCCTCCCCGACGCATCCATAGCGCTGCACAGTTATACTATCGAACTGCAGCATCCGGTCAGACAAACACCGCTTGTAATCACGGCATTGCCCGCAGGCCCGGTATGGAGCAACCTGGACTTGCCGTAAATTATATCCTGGGCTTTGGCATGGACAGTGCTGCCTGTACCTGCTTCCACACCAGACTGGCAACAAGCTGATTGCCTTTGGTGTTCAGATGCACCCCGTCGGTAGTGAGTATGCTGCTGTAGCGGTCGCTCTCGTTGTTTTCCGCATTGTAATCAGTAAATGCCTTGCGAAGGTCAGCTACCGGACAGCCTTTCTCTTTGGCCAGATTTCTGATGATATCGGAATAGGTGTCGAGTTCTTTATCCAGCGGATTCACTCCGTTCTTTTTCTCGCCTATGCACGCGGGCGTACACATCACGACCCTGATGCCGTGCTGATAAAAACGGGTAATCATTGCATCGTAGAATTTCCTGAACTTGTCTGCATCAGTACCAGTTCCATGCGTTTGTTTGTGCCATACATCATTCACCCCGACGTAAACTACCACCACCCCGGGTTTTTTAGCCAGTACGTCTGATTCCAGACGAAGATAAAGGTCATACACCTTGTTGCCACTGATGCCCGCGCCAATCAACTCGTATTTGTCAGACAAGTTGAGTGTACTCAGCGAGTCGCGCATCTGGTCAATATAACCGCCTTTCTGAACACCTGCCTCCGTGATGCTGTCGCCAAAAAAAACTACCCTGGTTTTCTTTTTGTCCGATGTGAAAGACAGCATAACAAGAGCAAGGAGTGGAAGAACCAAAGATGTAATTTTCATAACAATCCGGATTTCGGGGTCGCCGGCGCCCGTTTTTCAATTAAAAAAAGCCACAAACCTGTAAGCCGGATTCTGTTCTCCCGACGAATCGGGAGCCCTTGTCATTTATCTGGCCCCGGCATCCCGGGGTCTGCGCTGCCTACCCCCCCTGCCTCCGGTTTCCCGAAGCTGCGCGAGCCACACATAAACAGGGTGTACATGGCATTTCAACCCGCAAGGTTTATCCACTGCCGCGGTCGCCCGAAGCAGTCGTGCGCTCTTACCGCACGTTTTCACCCTTACCTCCATAAGAGGCGGTAATTTTCTGTGACACTTTCTATGCCCCCGACGAGTCGGGAACTCCGCCCGTTAGGCGGTGCGGCGCTCTGTGTTGTCCGGACTTTCCTCCCCGAAAGGCGACAAAGCGGTTTGTGGCACGGCAAAGGAAAGGTGTTTTATGCTGATTTGAAATTATTTTACGCTGTATTCTGTATTATTATCGCGAAAAAACCGTTCTTGCGTATAACTTTTGTCAAAACAAGGCGCTACTCAATAGAATTGGCATTATTTTTAATCTATTGACCTCAGGTATAGGTATTTTTGCCCCGGAAATGGCAAGTATCCTTACTTTGTCACCAGCCCCCCGATTCCGCTACTGCAAGATATGATCAAGCGTCTGCTATTATACGCTACAGCACTATCCGTTTTACTGGGCCTTGCCATGAAATCGGGTCAGTTGGAAGAAAACAGCGCCCTGCTGGAACAGTATTCGCGCACTGTTTCTGTGTGGCTCGACAGCCAGCTAAAAGAGGCTTCTTCCGCCAGTCTTTCTGCCACGGGGCAGGATGACAAGTACTATGCTGTTGTTATACACAAAGCTGATTCCATCGCTGCCTGGACCAATACCCGGGCGCTTCCACCCGCCAGAGAACTGAAGAAATGGGCCGCCAGTCCGGCTACCCGGCTCGTTTCGCTGCCTTCCGGCTGGTTTCTGGCCAAAACAGATGATCAGGGCGACGGAACCTGCAAATCAATCGTCATTCCAATTCGTTATGCCCTGGATTTCAGCAACTCCGGCGAAAAACTTGTTTTCCCCGCCGACTCCGGAATCCCCGCAGCATTGCGTGTCTCCGCCACCGAAACAGAGTGGCCTGTAACTGCCAACGGAACTGCCATCTGCTGGCTCTCCGCAAACGCACCTCTTCAGTCCGGCTGGATTCTGTGGCTCAAATTCGGAGCATGGACACTCTTCTTCCTGGTTTTCTTCAGGCTGCTCAATGAGATGGCCCGCGCTCTGTCTGCCAAAGCCGGTGCCCCAGCCAGCGCGGTGCTGATTTTTTCGGTCATCGGCGGATTGCTGGTGTTTAATAAAATGTCATCCTGGACTTCCACAGCGTTCGCCGGAATTCCTGTTTTCGACCACCGATTCTCTGAAAATTCACTGATCGGATTGTCGGTGGGCGACTGGTTCGTCAACGCGGTACTGTTCGCTTTCCTGATGGCGTATGTCCACAGGAATTACCCTTCCAGATCACTTGGGCATCTCGGTTTCGGCGCCAAGGCAGGCGTGGCAATATTGTGTAATCTGGCGCTGCTGGCGGCTGTTCCGCTGGTTATGGCGGCATCCGGTCAGTTGGCAGGTAATGAGGGTGGATTTAACTTCGACCGCTTCCTGGATATCGGTCTCAACGGGTTTGTCGCACTGAGCGGACTGCTCGTGCTGATTGCAGGACTGTTCTTTTTTGGCCACAGAATGATGCTGACGGTGCGAAGTCTGGAACTGCCCCGGTCAGTCCGACTGGCTGTGGCACTCGCCGCCTCGCTGGCAGTTGCCGTAATAGCCGCCTCCGCAGGTCTGAACCCGGTGACTGCGGCGCTTATTGCTGTCCTTTACGCCGGTGTCATGGATACTTTCGTACACTGGCAGGATAATGGATTCGGATGGGTGGTGGTCTGGACGCTTCTCTTCGCAGGCACTGCTTCCGTTTTGTTGCAAAGCGAGAGTGAAAACAACGACCGGCTCCTGCGCCTCCGCTACGCCGAAGAGCTCGTATCGGAGAGGGATACCGCTATTACTGAAAAAATTCTCCCCGATTTTCTCGCCGAACTGCGCGCCGATTCGGCCAGTATAGCCCGGATTCTTAAACCCTGGCCTTTCAAGGCAGAAATTGAAGAAATGCGCGCCGCTGTCAACGGTGTGCTGATCAGGCAGAGTTATCTGTTCCAGCACTATAAACTGAAAGTGGGTGCTTTCGATCAGGATAATCAGTCGGTCATCTCGGGTCAGACGCTCGGTTATGAGGAAATTGTAACAGACAACTGGTCAAAAGCCCGGAATACCGGCTCCGATCCCGACATACGTTTCCTGCGCGGAGATGATGGCAAGTTCAGATACCTGCTGCGACTCTCTGTTCTCAGGGCCGCCGATGCCTCGCAACCGGTTGAGCTGTTCGTTATCCTCGAACACGATTACCTGGCCAATGATCAGGCATACACCCGAATACTGCAGCATCGTCAGTACAAGGATATGGACCGCCTGTCCGATTATTCTTTCGTAGTGCAGAAAAACGGGAGGATTCTCGTTGAACAGGGACGAGGCAGCCTGCCGGCACTCGCTGCTGCCAAAATTCAAAAAGGTCAGTCTGAAGAGATAGATTCCGGTGATCGGGTGGATGCTGTAGCCAGAAGTTCCGATGGTACGGTACTTGCTGCTGTGGGCCACTCCAATACCGGCTGGCTCAGGCATATATATCTGTTCTCGCTGCTGTTTACGCTGATTTCTTTGCTCCTGCTCGGACTGGCATCGGCAAATTCTCTGCTGAATTTCCTGCCGGAAGAATACGATTTCAGGCTCACGGCAAAAGGTTCGCTCGCCCGCCGAATCCACCTGTGGAATGTTTCCCTGCTCGCAGCCGCTTTCCTCGTTATCGGCTTTCTGACTTACAGGCATTTCGTTGAAAGTGCCCGCGAAACAGCAAGGGCCGATTTCGCATACAGGGCCGAAGCGATACAAAATCACCTCGAGGCCCCGCTTCTAAACCTCCGTGATTCGAGCGGCGCCGTCAGTACGTCTTCACTGGTTCGGTCTTTTACCGAAATTACCGGAAGTCTCGGGGCAGATGCCAATCTGTATGATACCCGGGGAGAAATGCTCTACAGCACCAGGAAGGATCTGGTTTATCTGGGTATCATTTCTCCCAAAATGAATAAAACCGTACTGGAAAACCTGCAGAAAAACAGGGCACCCGAACTGGATATCCGGGAAGCCGTGGCTGGTACGCCATACACCGCGCAATACAGGCCCTGCCTGAGTCCTTCCGGTGATCTGCTGGGTTTCATTGGTGTGCCAAACCCCGAGTCCCGAATTCAGATTGGTTCTGAAGTTAGTAACTTCATTGGTATGCTCGCGAGCCTGTATGTGTTCCTGTTGCTGATTGCCTACGCGGTCACGTACGCACTCTCGCGATCTATCATACGCCCGCTGAGCCTGCTTTCCGAAAAGGTGCAGGAACTCAAATTCACCGATAAAAATGACCCGCTTGTTTATGCCGGCGATAATCAGGATGAAATAAGTGAACTGATTGCGCAGTATAATGCCATGGTGGCCAAGCTCGAAGACTCAAAGCTGCAGCTGGTTCGCCTCGAAAGGGAGGGCGCATGGAGGGAAATGGCACGTCAGGTAGCGCACGATATCAAAAATCCGCTTACCACCATGAAGTTGTCCATGCAACAACTGGAACGGGTGTCAAGTAATCCCGAACAGGCCGCAGCCTATCTCAGGAAGGCGATCACCCGACTCATTGAGCAGATTGATTCTCTCGCGCAAATCGCCTCCGAGTTCTCCATGTTCGCCAATCTTGATATCAGGCAAAAAAGTGATGTGGTGGTGAACGAGGTGGTGGAGAATGTGCACGACCTGTTCAGTGAACAGAGAAATGTACACCTCGACTTGTCTATGCCCAAAGAGGCACTGCATATCATGGGAGACAAAAATCACCTGATAAGGGTGTTTAATAACCTGGTTATCAATGCTATACAGGCTATTCCTTCCGACAGGGAGGGCAGAATCAATGTAGCCGTGCTCAACCAGAACGGACTGGCTGTCATCAAAATCAGTGATAACGGCGGCGGTATTCCTCCGGAAATCAGGGATCGTGTGTTTGAGCCCAATTTCACAACCAAGACGTCAGGTAGCGGTCTCGGTCTGGCAATCTGTAAAAAGATTATTGAGGCACACGATGGCAATATCCGGTTTGAAACCAGGGAAAATGAAGGGACCGACTTTTTTGTGGAAATCCCGGTTTCGTCAGTGGCCTGATGACCCGATAAACTCCACGCAGGCTTCGTCAAGCATCTCATAAACTGCTTCGAAGCCGTTATCGTCGTAGTACGGATCGGGTACCGACCGCTCTTCTCCGGGATATGTCTCGTCGAGTATGAGAGAAACCTTGCTCCGGTGTGTGTCGTTTTTCGCCAGTCTCAGCACGTCACTCCTGTTGTTTACATCCATGACGAATATTCTGTCAAACCGGTCAAAATCATCCGGATGGAACTGCCTCGCGCGCTGGTCGGTAATGTCAATTCCGTGTTTTTGTCCTACCCGTATGGATCGGCGGTCGGGTAACTCGCCTGTATGCCAGTGACCGGTACCCGCACTGTCAACAACCCATGACAATCCGGCCTCCGCAGCCCGGGTCTTCATGATACCTTCTGCAAGCGGACTCCGGCAGATATTGCCCAGACAAACCATCAGTATTTTCATGGGAAAAAAATATTTACCACTTTCTTTTGCCCAGACTGAGCAGAGTGGCCGCAAAGAATAAGGTAATGACCGAGAGGAAATAGACAATATCCCTGGTGTCCAGAGAACCTCTGCTGATGGAGTTATAGTGATAGTCAATGCCCAGCGATTGAATGATATCGTCTGTTTTACCGAAAAATATCGGTAGCCGGCTCAGATAATCAAAGGCGAGATAGACGAAAAAACAAAGGAAGGTAGCCAGTACAAAGGCCACTATCTGATTGTTGGTGAGTGAACTGGCAAATATTCCAATCGAAACGAATGCTCCTGCCAGAAACAAAAGCCCGATGAAGGAGCCGAGGGTACCTCCGAAATCAATATTGCCCTGAGGAGCGCCCAGTTGCCATACTGAAAAGTAGTACAGCCAGACAGGAAGCAGGGCGATTACCACCAGTACAAATGCTGCCAGAAATTTTCCGCCCACAATCTGCCAGTCGGTAACAGGGCGGGTAACGAGCAGTTCGATAGTACCACTTTGCTTCTCTTCCGCCAGTGAACGCATGGTTACCGCAGGTATCAGAAACATGAACACCATAGGGGCTATTCCAAACAGGGTATCCAGCGAAGCATAGTTGCCATCCGGTATACTGAATTCGGGAAAAACCCACATAAGCAGGCCCATGATGACCAGAAATGTGCCAATTACCACATAGCCAATCAGTGAGGCAAAAAATGCATTGATCTCTTTCAGAAATACAGGAATCATGTGCGGCAGAGTTTAAGATGCTTATCGGGTGAGCTGCTGGAATACGTCTTCCACACTGAATACTTCCTTGTGCAACTCAAGCAGGGTGAGCTGATTGCTGACTGCAAAAGCAAAGACATCCGCCCGTATATCATGTGACGCATCAGAACTGAGTTTCCAGCGACGATCTCCGGCGCTTTCCACGGATTTTACATGCCTGATACCCGACAGTTGTTGCAAACCGGTCTTCTCCGCAAACTCAACGGTCACAATGCTCTGGCCCGCAAACTGCTCCTTGAGCCGTTGTATGGGCGCGTCCGCAACGAGCCGGCCCTTGTTGATGATAATCGCACGATCACAAACAGCCTCCACTTCTCCCAGTATGTGGGTGGAGAGGATGACTGTTTTTTCCTTGCCAAGGTCCTTTATCAACTGCCTGATTTCCACAATCTGGTTCGGATCCAGACCGCTCGTGGGCTCATCCAGAATAAGTACCTCCGGGTTGTGCAGCATGGCCTGCGCCAGTCCGACCCGCTGACGGTATCCTTTCGACAGTTCTCCGATTTGCTTGTGCCGGTGACTCACAAGGCCTGTTCTCTCCACCATCTCGTCCACCCTGGCTGAAACTTTGGCTACCTTGTGCAAGCCGGCAGTGAAGGTCAGGTACTCCCTGACATACATCTCCTTGTACAGCGGGTTGTGCTCGGGCAGGTAGCCTATGCGCGCCCGCGCAGCCATGGTATCTGTTGTGACATCGAATCCGCAAACATCCACCCGGCCTCCGGTGGGCGGAAGATAGCCGGTGATGATTTTCATGGTTGTCGTTTTCCCCGCGCCGTTGGGGCCAAGAAAACCAAGTACCTCTCCCTTGTGGGCCTCGAAGGAGATTCCGTCAACAGCGCGCTGCGACTCGTACGTTTTTACCAGTTCTGATACTTTTACCGACACAGAGAAGACCGATAGATTCATACCCGCGTACCGGAACACACGGTTTCTACAACGGATATGACTCAGGTGAAAAAATGTTTCAGTGGCAAAATTAGCGAAAAGTGTCGGGTACTGCACCCGGCACGGTATTACTTACTTCATCTTGCGAAATTCGCGCTGGAATACTTCTTCAAGCTGATTCGCCTTGAGATTTTTGGCCACAATCGTCCGGTCTTTGTTCAAAATGTAAAGTTCCGGTGTGATATCCACATAGTATTTACCGTAAATAGCCCTGTTGGTGGGGTCAAATACGTTGGTAAAGGTGAATCCGTACTTGCGCAGGAAGTCTTTCCACTCCTCATCGGTGGTGTTTACAGCAATTCCGTAAAAGTCAACGCCGCGATCCTTCCATTTTCTGTAGATAGCCTCAATTTCTGCTGCGTCTTTCTGGCAGTGCTCGCAGTCGGGGTTGAACATGAGCACTACAATCAGCGGAGCTTTTTTCTCGTATATCGAGCGCATCTGTCCGGTGGGATCGGGAGCAATCACATCGGGACCTTTCCGGCCCATCAGGCTGGCTTCCATTTCTGAAACGTGTTTGCGCAATTTCTCCAGATTATCATGCGTATCCCACGTAGCCAGCTCATCGGTGAAGTAATTTTTGATGATATGCACGTAAACAGCCTCTCCATCCATCACGGTTGTTTTGGTGTTTTCATGCGTGAGGGCAATGAAATTGGTAAAAAATTTGAAATAGGCGGGATAAGGCATGGCCTTTTTCACCAGAAAATCTGTAGCCTTGATCAGTGAATCAGGCTGCGGAGTGGTCAGTTCCTTGATATAGCGCTTCAGTTTGTTTACCACAACAGGTGTGCGAAGCAGCCGTTCATCGCTGAAGTCCACATTGTCCCACAGGCGGTTTCGGAAACTAACTACCTGCCTGACGGTGTCGGTTTGACCGTTCGGCTTCTTGAACTCGATGAACTCGGGGTTCTGGCCGGCGTATTTGAATTTGGTGAAAAAAGCATCGGGATATTGTTTGAAAATGCCATCCAGATATGTCTTCCGTTCAGCCACCAGCTGGTCCTGACGCGCTTTTGCCTGCTTGTACTCCGGTGAATCGGGTGTCAGTTTTTTCAGTTGCTCTGCAAGCTGGTTCAGTTCAGGTTCCTGAGCCACCTGAAAACGGTTGGTCTGATAAAAAAGGTCGGTATTCAGGCTTCCCTGTACCTGCAGGGATCCCAAAAAATCGGCTGATTTGGCCCTGATAGTGACGAATTGCTCATTGTTGTCGAGCAATATGGAGAAACTCTTGTTTCCCGGCAACAAAAAGGTGTAAAGTCCGGCCGGCAACGGAGACTTGCGTTTGAGTATAAAGTGGCCTGTGGCGTCAATGATAGCTGTATCGGCTATGAAGTTCTGATCACCAAACATACCCACTACCTTGGTGGTTCCCGCTGTGATTCCCTCGATGAATGCTTCAATTCGGGTCGAATCGGCCGTGCTCTGTGAAAAAGCTGCAGAAGTGCAAAAAAGTGCAAGCAACAGAATGAATCCCGGTTTCAGTGACAGCATATTCTTGAAGTGTTTTATTGAATAGAAAACGCAAAAATAAGGGCATATAATGTGGTATGCCCGTCATTTGATAACTGTTTGCAAAAACAAGTGAGTCCGCCTCCGGTTCACCGGCTTGTCAGTATTTTCCACAGTACTTCCATATCGCGGGCCACCTCCCAGTCGCGGGCATAGAAAAAATGCAGCCGGCTGATGGTAGAAATATCCTGCCCGGGCAACGAAAGTCCGTCGGTAACTGTAAATACACCCGGCTTCACGGGAGGCAACCGTTTCTGAAGCCCGGGTGCGTATCCCACCCATGTTTTCGCTCCGCTAAATACCCGCCACCACTGACTTGCGATGGTTTTTCGCTTCGGAGACATGATTACCCACACTGGCAGGGTAATCAGCATGACAAGGCATGCTGTCATGTCGAACATTCGCTTGTTCCTGCGCTCGAGCGGCTGGGAAATGTTGTACCTCACTTCTATGGTGTACAGCTCCCCTGGCTCGTTTTTGTTCCCGCTGCCGATGATGCTCAGACTTTCTTCCGGTACGATCTTGTACGAAATGGACGGTCCCAGACGACTCATCCAGTGCATGATATCCTGACTTCTCACGTCTTTTGAACAGAATATGATCTCGTTCACCTGGAAAATACGCGTAATCTCGTCGAGCTGCCGGGCACTCCCCAGCATTTCCTCACTATCTGTATCACAGTCCGGCGCTGCCACAAATCCGATCAGGTTCTTGTTTACGCCTGCTGCGGTCAGCAGTTTCTCTACCCTGGCACATTCTACCGACGACCCGACAATGACCAGGTTTTTTATTCTTTCCCGGCCAATATTCAGGTTTCCGTACTCTTTCAGGTGCATTAGCGCACGAATTCCCAATGTGGCCAGCACCGCCCACACCGATCCCATCAGTACCAGCGCCCTCGACGGTCTGTAATCAAGATCCAGAAATCCATAAACTGCGGCCAGTATCAGAGCTCCCATCCCCAACCCGCGTACCAGCCTTCGCATATTGTAGCGCTCGTCGTAGGCGCCACTCAGCCATGCAGAACCCAGCCAGATCAGAATGTATAGCGGGAAATTGAACCACAACACATTGTTTTTGAACCAGTCAGGGTCTTTGTAGAAGTAGCTGGCCCAGAAGTCCTTGAGAATAATCAGCCCTGTATATATGGTCGCTGCGTCCATCAGTGGCAGACTGATTTTTCTCCACAGTCCTGTCAGCAGGGTTAAGCCGGCTCTGAACCATATCGCCGCCTGCAGCATCAGGACAAACATACCCGCCCTGCGCCCGCTGAAGTGCTTGCGGGCAAATATAATCATGGCCTGATAGAAGGTTTTTACATAATTCAGGCTCCCTTTTTTGGTGCTTTCTCCCTTGTAGTGGATAATACTGGTGCCCGGATAGTAATAGTTCCTGAATCCGGCCCTGGTAATCCGGTACGACAGGTCAATGTCTTCACCGTACATGAAGAAGGCTTCGTCGAGTAGTCCGGCCTTGTCCAGCGCAGTACGCCGCATGAACATAAAACAGCCGGCGAGTACGTCCACCTCGTTTGTTTCGTGCTCGTCGAGATAGCCGAGGTAGTATTGGTTGAATACGGGACTCCCGGGGAAAATGGTGGAAAGGCCGAATGTTTTGCAGAATGCTACCCAGGGTGAAGGGAACCCGCGCTTGCTCTCGGGTAAAAACTTGCCCGAACCGTCTATCAGCCGCACTCCCATCGCGCCTGCGTCCGGGTGCGCGTCCATGAAGGCGAGGCACTGCCGGAATGTATCCTCCTCCACGAGTGTGTCGGGATTCAGAATCAGTACGTACTCGCCGGAAGATTGCCTGATGGCCTGGTTATTGGCAATGGCAAATCCCGGATTGTCGGTATTGACAATCAGTTTTACTTCCGGAAAGCGCTCGCGCACCATGCGCACGGAATCATCCACGGAGTTGTTGTCAACTACCCACACCTCCCCCTCAATACCTTGCAGGGCCCGGCGTACCGAGCCAAGCGCCTGCTCCAGAAAGTGGCGGACGTTGTAGTTGACGATGACAACTGAAAGCCTGATAACGTATTTGTCTAATTGTACAGAAACATACTCCGGTTCCGGTCGAGTTCCCTGAAGTAGGGATCTTTCAAATCCTTGATGAAGTGAATAGCCTCCCCGGTTGATTTCATTTCCGGGCCCAGTCGCTTGTCGGCGCCCGGGAATTTTTCAAACGAGAAAACCGCTATCTTGATGGCATAGCCGTCCAGTTTGTTTTCCATTATGAAATCTTTCAGTTTGTGCGTGCCGAGCATGACTTTAGTGGCGATATTCAGATACGGCACACCGTAAGCCTTGGCTATAAACGGTGTGGTCCGGGATGCACGCGGATTGGCCTCAATGACATAAACTTTGTCGTCTTTGACCGCGAACTGTATATTGATCAGTCCGCGGATGTTGAGTGCGCGGGCTATCCGCTCTCCATATTCTGCCATCTGTTGTATGACGATCGGGCCCAGGGAGTACGGGGGCAGCATGGCACTGCTGTCGCCCGAGTGTATCCCGGCAGGCTCGATATGTTCCATGATACCCATGATATGGAAATCTTCGCCATCGAAAATGGCGTCAATTTCAGCTTCTTTGGCCCGCTCCAGAAACTGGTCAATCAGTACCTTGTTGTCAGGCATGTGCTTGAAGATGGTCAGTACCTGCCGCTCGAGTTCGTTGTCGTTGATGACGATTTTCATACGCTGTCCGCCGAGTACATAAGAGGGTCTTACCAGCAGCGGGTATGGAATGTTTTTGGCAATTTCCAGGGCCGCGTCCACATCGCGTGCGGCACCGTACTCAGGATAGGGTATATCCAGTTCTTTGAGCAGATCGGAAAAACGACCCCGATCCTCGGCAATATCCATGCTGTCGAAGCTGGTTCCGATGATATTCCAGCCATTCTTGTGCAGATTTTCGGCTAGCTTCAGGGCGGTTTGCCCGCCCAGCTGTACTATGACGCCATCGGGTTGCTCGTGTTCAAGAATTTCCTCGAGGTGTTCCCAGTAAACAGGCTCGAAATACAGTTTGTCGGCCAGGTCATAATCGGTGGAAACCGTTTCCGGATTACAATTGACCATGATAGCCTCATAGCCTACCTCCTTGATGGCCAGTACTCCGTGTACGCAGCAGTAATCAAACTCGATGCCCTGACCGATACGGTTGGGCCCTGAGCCCAGCACCACAATTTTCTTTTTATCTGAGCGGCGGCTCTCGTTCTTGCTGTCGAATGCCGAGTAGAAGTAGTTGGTTTTTGACTCAAACTCCGCAGCGCATGTGTCCACCATCTTGTAAACCCGGCGGATACCCAGCTGTTTTCGGCGGCGGGTCACATCTTCTTCGTTGATACGCATGATCCAGGCAATCTGCGCGTCTGAATAGCCATTTTTCTTGAGCTCCATGAGAAACTCGGGTGTCAGGTCGTCGGCCACATTAAACTTCAGCAGGCGGTCTTCCAGTTTCACCAGCTCTTTGATCTGATTGATGAACCAGGGGTCAATATGGGTGAGTTTTTGAACAGTTTTGGAAGTGATACCCAGGCGAAGAGCATCTCTGACCCGGTAAATCCGGTCGTCGCTGACGAGCTCGAGGCGGGTGAGAATATCTTCCGTACTCATCCATTCCTTCCGGTCGGCACCGAGTCCGGCGCGGTTATTCTCCTGGCTCTGGCACGCCTTCTGCATGGCTTCGTTAAAGCTGCGACCTATTGCCATGACCTCTCCCACCGATTTCATTTGCAGGCCAAGGCGCGTATCGGCACCGTGAAATTTTTCAAAATTCCAGCGCGGCATCTTGACAATTACATAGTCGAGCGTGGGCTCGAAAAGGGCCGAGGTGGTTTTGGTAATCTGATTTTTCAACTCGTCGAGGGTATATCCGATGGCCAGTTTTGCCGCTATTTTGGCGATCGGATAGCCGGTAGCTTTGGAGGCGAGCGCAGAAGACCGCGATACCCTCGGGTTTACTTCGATGGCGATAAGCTCCTCGTTTTCAGGATTTTGTGCAAACTGAACATTACAGCCTCCGGCAAAATTGCCCAGAGCACGCATAATTTTGATTGCCTGATTGCGCATGTCCTGGTAGGAGGTATCCGAAAGCGTCATGGCCGGAGCTACAGTGATGGAGTCGCCGGTGTGTATGCCCATCGGGTCGAGGTTCTCCACGGTGCATATCACCACTACATTGTCGTGCTGATCGCGGAGCAGTTCCAGTTCGAATTCTTTCCAGCCCAGTACCGCTTTTTCTACAAGTACCTCGTGGGTGGGGGAGGCATTCAAACCGCGCTTCAGGGCTTCGTCGAATTCTTCTTCCTTCATAACAAAGCCGCCCCCGGTTCCACCCAGGGTGTAGGAGGGGCGTATCACAAGCGGAAAACCGATTTTTTGTGCGGCTTCTTTGCCCTCGAGGAAAGAGTTGGCAATAAAAGAAGGGGCTACTTTCAGCCCGAGTGTATTGACCAGCTTTTTGAATTCCTCCCGGTTTTCTGTGCGTTCAATAGCGGCTGTATCAACGCCAATCATCCGGCAGTTGTACTGTTCCCAGATACCCAGCTTTTCACATTCAATGGCCAGGTTAAGAGCTGTCTGGCCACCCATGGTAGGGAGTACCACATCGAAAGTCGGCAGATCCGGGTTTTCCTGATGCTCCTGCAGAATTTTTTCGATGCTCTCGGGCGTCAGTGGTCGCAGGTAAATATAATCAGCCGTGACCGGATCGGTCATGATGGTGGCCGGATTGGAATTGATCAGACCGACTTTGATACCCTCTTCTCTCAGGGAGCGGCTGGCCTGTGAGCCTGAGTAGTCAAATTCGCAGGCCTGGCCAATGATAATGGGGCCAGAGCCGATAATCAGAACGGTGTTGATAGACTGGTCGCGCACGTGTAAGTAATTTCCTGTTAGAAATAAAAAAATGCCGGAAACTGGCGTCAGGAACCCAGTTTCCGGCATTTGCCGAGTTGAAAGACGATGTTTCGTTTTTTCATTTCGGGGCGCAAAGGTAGGATGCTGTTTCCTTAATCTTGCAAAAATGGATTAAAAAAGTGTGAAAACTTGGAGCTTGTTCAGGATTCTCTGCCGTTGGCAAAAACAGGCTGCTTTTTTGTCAGTTTTTGCGTTTTTGAAGGCGCATAGCCGGTGCTACGTAACTGAAAAAAGGTGAAAAATGGCGAAAAATGAGCCGTTTTTGACTCGGTGAGAGAATCCTGAACAAGCTCTTAT
>Ga0172373_10003886_pt1 | contig 21397 bp, 15 predicted proteins | sample Lak10m_2_FD_114546 | JGI IMG/M metagenome (GOLD analysis project Ga0172373, IMG submission 114546) | Freshwater microbial communities from Kabuno Bay, South-Kivu, Congo - kab_092012_10m | ecosystem: Environmental > Aquatic > Freshwater > Lake | place: Democratic Republic of the Congo...
CACCTCGGGTTCATGGGCTCAGTGCGCGAAGATTCAGCTTCGAGGAGTTCTACTCCTGCTATATAGACACGGTTTAGGATTCGTAAAACGGCCAGGCCGTGAGGGTGGGGTGGCCGAGCGATTCTTGTTCGTAAGCACCGAGACAGCCGGAGGTTTGGAGGGCTTGGAGTTCGGCGTGGAGATCTGAGAGCAGCGGATCGGCGATCAGGCGTTGGAGAATGCGCTTCTGATCGGGGGTGAGCGTTGGGCTCGGGGAGTGGGGGCGGTGGCGCATGTGAAGCGAGCGGATGACGAGCCCGGTGCGCTCTCGTGCGTCGCGGAGGATGTCGTAACCTTCGGGGTCGGTATCGCCGAAGTGCCAGAACTCCGTTTGCCCGTGGAGACGTGTGAGCAAGGAGCGCGTGGCGCTGCCGAGGTAGCTGGATTGGATGAGCAACGTGCCGGAGTTCAGTTTAGCGAGCTCGTGGAAGGTGGTTTCGTTTTCGACGATTAAGCAACGAGGGGCGGATGTGTGGATGGCTTGGGCCAGTCTGACATCCTCGGCGGAGAGCCGGAACGCGCCTCGCAGGGCGGAGAGATCGAGAACGTGATTATCGGTGTGGAGTTGGAGCGGCCCGTGGACGAGCACGAAGCGCGGGTTGGGCAGGATGCCGAGATCTTCGAGAGATTGGATTTGGCCGAGGGTGATCTGGTGAAGGATGGCGCTGAGTTTTGGGCTGAGTGCTTCGAGGCGTTTGGAGTGGCCGCAGAGCACGCAGCTGGCGAAGCGGAGCAAGGAATCGTTACGCCACGAGAGCAGCCTGGGGATGAGCTGGAGCAGCTCTCGGTTTTGGGAGGGATCGGTTTTTGAGAACGGAGCGATGGGTTCGCCGAGCGTCGCAGCGTGTGCCCAGGCTTGCGTGGTAGTGATCCAGCGGTCGGCCCATTCGTCCGGCACTTCAAAACTTTGGGCAGCAAGGAACTCCTGGGCGATGGCCTTGCGTTGGGCGTTGGGGGTAGGACGATCGAGCAATCGGTAGAGCACAGGCTCATGGGAACTGCCGATGCGGATCTTGAGGATCAGCGAAGCATCGCGTGTGTGGCGGTCGAGATGGAGGGCACCGAGTGCCTGGGCGCGTTCGAGGGATTCTACGAGGCGTGCGCGGGGATCCCCATCGGTGGCTTGGGCTTGGAGGAGGAACGCGCGGAAATCGGTTTGGAAATCGCGGTCGGCGCGACCGGTGCGACCGGCCTTGGAACGTTCGTAGAGATCCGCGAGCGTATCGAGGCCGAAGAATGCGGTCGTGTCCGGGCGCATGGCCGAGGTGAGGGAGAATTAGCGATGACGTTCCATCCACTCGCGCCCCTCGTCGGTATCGCGAAGGAGGCTGACGGCGACGTTCCGGATGGAGCTCTTGGATCCGTGCCGCTCTTCGTGTTTGGAGACGATGATGACCTGATCGCACTGACTGAAGGCGAAAGGAATATTGCCGGCGGACATCGAGAGAACGCCTTGGAGCTGGAGTTGTTTGAGCGCACGAACGCAGTCTTCAATTCGTTCGGGGGAAAGTTTCGAGAAGGCTTCGTCGATGGGAACTACGGCGAGTGAGGGTTCGGCCCAGCGGGTTTCGTGGCGATTGTAGGCTCGGAGATAGCTGGCGAGGATGGCGACGAAGTAGGGGGATTGGTTTTCGCCGCCGCTGAATTTGCCGCTTTGGCGATCGACGCTTACGGATTTAGCTTGGGGATCGCGGGTGTCCCAGACCAGCAGGTCGTAGTCGAAGTAGTGACGATAGTCGAGCAACCGGGCGGCTTCGGCGCTGTCGGGTTGTTCGACGAGAACGGTGAGGAAGCGGTCGAGAGCGTCGCGCAATTCGCCATCGACGGAGGCGAAGAACAATTCGTCCTGGTAACTTTGAGCGTTGAGGTTGATGAGATCGCGGTAAACTTTGAACTCGGGGCTGGGGCGGGTCTCGATTTCGTAGCGATCGTTGCCGATGGGGGAGCGTAGATTTCCGTTAAGCAGGGCGATGGTGTTGCGCAGGTCGCGGAGGGCGCGGTCGAGTTTGGAGAGGATTTGGGAGCGGAAGAGTCCCTCCCACTGAGCGCGGGCGGATTTGGATTTGGCTTGGTAATCGGGGATATTGGCTTCGGCGATCTGGTCGCGGAGTTTGTCCCACATCAGGTTGGAGGGATCCTCGGGGCTGAGGTCCTCGAACTTGCGGTGGACGAGAGCGAGTTCACGTCGGGCGGCGACGAGCGAGCCCCAGACGCGCGCGATGGTTTCGCGGGCGTCGGCTTCGAGTTTTTCGAAGCGATCGGCTGCGGCATCGGTGGCGGGGAACTGGCGTTGGATCTCGGCACGCCAGCGATTGAGATGAGCGGCGTGAGGGGAGATGTCACCCAGTTCGGATTGGACGCGTTCGAAGCGGTCGCGTTTTCGGGATTCTTCGGCGGTGGCCTTGGCGAGAGCGGCTTCGAGGGTTTTTATTTCGCCTGGCTTTTGGCTGCGATTGAGGTCGCGATATTCGAGTTCGCGTGCGGCGAGTTCGGATTCGAGAACGCGGGCCTGTTGCTCCTTTTCATCGAAACTGGCGCGGTCGATCGTGTTGAGGTGGGCGAGGAGTTGATCGCGCTCGGCTTCGCGGGAGGGCAGTTCGCTGGCGCGGGCGAGATCGATGACGAGTGAGGAGTATTCTGGGAAGGCGGCGACGGCGGCACGGGTGAGGGACTCGGCGGCATCGACGATGGGCTTGAGGCGGCGCTCCTCGGTTTCGAGGTCGCGGGCATGAGAACGTTTGACGGCGAGCTGTTGTTCGAGGCCGCGTCGGCCGACGAACGGCAGATTGTTGTAGTGAGCCCGGCGTTCGGCGAAGACCCCGCGGGTCATGAAACCATCGGGGAGGATGGCGGCGTCGTGCTGGGCCAAATCTTCGTGACGTTCGGCGCAGATGAGGTGGCCGAACAGATGATCGACGAGTGCGCGGGCGATGGGGTGATCGGCTTGGATTTTTTCGGCGAGCGAACCGGGCTGAGCGGGGCGCTGTAGGCGGAGGGCTTTGATGGGGTGGACGAGGGATTCCTGGGGGGATTCGGCGCGCAGGGCGTGGTAGATGCGGAGGGCTTGGTCGTAGTGATCCTCTGCAACGACGACGGCAAACTTGCGGTTGAAGGCGACTTCGATAGCCGCGCGCCATCGTTCGTCGGTGACTTCGCACAGATCGCGGAGTTGGCGCGCGGGTAGATCGTGGCCCTGACGTGGGAGCGCCTCGTTGAGGGCGTTGAGGAGGAGGCGTGGGCCGGGAGGGATGCCATGTTCGAGCATGGTGATCTCCTCGCGAAGAGCTCCGAGCGTAGATCGTAGACCTTCGAGCCGTTCTCGAGTGGGGCGCGTGATGCGGTTGATTTCTTGCTTTGTGACTTCGACGGCGTCGGCGAGCGTACGGAGGGCTGCGTCAGTCTGGTTGAGAGCACACGTTTCGAGCCGTTGAGTGGCTTGGTTGAGGGTGGTGAGATCGAGCGGGGATGGCAGGGGGATGGAGTGGGCTTGATCGAGCCATGAACGCGCATGACGCACACGGGCGCGGACGGCGGATTCGAGCGTGGTGCCAATTTCTTTAAACCGTTCGATCTCGCCCGTGAGAGTTTTGAGCCGGGCCTTGATGGTGACGTAATCGGCTCCACCGGGGAGTTGGTAGATGGCGGCCTGGGTCTGTTTGAGATCGGTCTTGAGTTTATCGATCTGGAATTCGAGCTGGGTGAGGCGTGCGAACTCGGCGGCGTAATCCGCGTTGAGTAGATCGAGTCTGAAACGGTGCGTGGAGGACAGATCGGTGGAATGTTCGAGGGCGAGCTTTGCGGCGAGCCAACGAGCGACCACGCGGTCGCGGGAGGCATCGGAGTGCTCGGTAAACAGGTCGCGAATATTGTTTAGTTTTTGGAACTGATCGTTGAGGTCGCGCAGGTCGCGTTCGTAGGCGAGGAAATTTTTATAACTGGAGGTGACGTCGGCGACGTTGAGGCTCTCGCCAGGGAGGATGAAACGTCGGCAGAACTCATCAAAGCTTTTGAGGTTCGTGAACGACATCGAGGTGGGGAGGAGCGTGGAAAGGACGGAGCGATTGAAGTTGAGATGGCTTTCGTTGGCCATGTCACGGAGGTATTGCTCCTGAGTTTCGAAGAGGCGTCCGTCCTTTTCTTTTTCAATACGATGGCGGAAGGCGGGGAGGTCGAGCGGGCAACGTTCGGTGTCGAGGAAATCGGCCTTTTCGATGCGACCATCGCACCAGAACGGGGTGACACGGCCTTGGGTTTCGGACGCGTTGCGGAATTCGAGGCGGAGGCCCCAGGTTTCGATGCGATCACCTCGTGGCCAAGTGAACTCCAGCGCGACGAAGGCGATGGCTCCGCGGTCCCGGACATATTGAGGTTGGCCGTTCTCCTCGCGTTTGGTGTCGCAAAGGACGTAACTGCGGAGGGTGCGATCGCTTGTGGAGCCGGTTGCGGAGCGGTTGAAGAGAGCGCGATCGGATCCGACCAGGGCGAGTTGGATGAGGTCCATGAGCACGCTTTTACCCGAGCCGGTGACGCCAGCGATGAGCAGGTTGCCTGCGACGTCGAGGGTATCGTTGTAGCCGTACCAGTTGATGGCGTGGATTCGAGTGAGGCGGATGGCGCGGTTCATACTTCCTCCTCGGTGCTGCGGGTGGTTGAGGCCGAGGGAACGGTGGACGGTTCGTCCTGACGCGGTGGCGAGGTGGCGGGCGAGCGGTGGGCTTCAGCCGCTCGGGCCCAGTCGGCGAGGTCTTGGAAGGGAATGACGCGCTTGAGCGTGGGGAGGATTTCGATGCGCGTTTTTTCCATGCTCTCGTCGAGATCGATGCGAATGAGGTTAAAGCGATCGGCCATTCGAAGGATTTCGGTGAGACGGCCTCGGCTTGGAGGTTCGCGGAGATCAGGCAGCAATTTGTCCCGCAGCAGTTCGTTCAGCTCTTCGACGGTGCAAACGACGCGGGTTGCGCCTTGGTCACGCACTTGGGTGTCGAATTCATACCATAACGCGAGCAGGACCATGGTGGCATCCTGTTTGAGGCGGAGGGTCATGGTTGACTTCTTGGGCAAGGCTTGGATGAGGCGACTCTCATGGTCGTTGAACACCGAGAGACCGCTGAGGGCGGCGAGTTCCCGAAGCCATTCGAGGTTGAGTCGACACCAGCCATACAGGTCGGCGGAGCCTGGTTCGAGCCCGAGGATGGAGCCACGTGAGAGGAGGGCTTGGAGCGCTTCGCCGAGTCGGACACGGTCGGAGTCTGCCAGTCGGGGGAGGAGGACCGAGGGGGCGGTGGTGTTCAGGTCGATGGACATGATCTCAGGCGAGCGGGTGTCGGTTCACTTTTTGATGATGAAGAACCGTTCGATATGGCAGGCGGCCCGAGGATCGAACGTGGCGGGGGTGAACTCGTCGATGACCCGGGGTGTTTCAACGCGGTATCGGGCTTCGGCCGATTCGGCGTGGAGCAGGAGGGCCATGACGTCGGCGATATCGTCTTCGTTGCGCAGGGGGAAGTCGGCGCTGGAGATTCGCGCACCTTTACCCCCGGGAAGTCGGGTGATGAGAGCGTTGGCGCGTGAGACGGTGAGCGAGTCGCGAAGGGCGCTTTCCATCTGCATGCGGGTGCGGTCGCGAAGGGTCTCGTTAATGGCATCGTCGATGGGTGCATTGTCCTCGACGACTCTGGGGTGCGGAGGTTCGTAGAGTGAATCGCGGCCTGCGAGCAAGCGGGACTCGGGCAGGAAGAGATCGGGGAGCGCGGGGGCTTCGTCGAGGTCGGAGAATTTGCGTTGGGCGAAGGTGGCGTTGATGGATTCGAACACGGACTGGACTTGGGCGCGTCGTTCGCCCACGACTTCCTGGAGATACCGAAAACGGGCCAGGGAACGGCGTGTGAACTCGGCCGTGCGGTTGTCGATGGAATCGGCGAGTGGGACGACGCGGTCGAGACTTTGGGAGAGCTGATCGATTTGGTTGCGGACGACCGACATGGCGGTGGCGGGGGACATGGAGGGGTTACGTCGGAGCACCTCGGCTTGCATTCGATCGAGGGTGGGTTGGTCGTCGATGAGGTGGAGCAGATGCTCGCGGGCGGTGCTGAGGCGAGCGGGGAGTTGGGAGCGGACGAGCTCGGCGTAGCAGGCGTGGCCGATTTGTTCGGCGTAGTGGTCGAAAACGAGGCTGAGATTTTGGCCCATGGTCTTGGACTCGACTTGGCGGCGGATGAGCCGTTCGACGCCTTTTTGCATGGCGCGCAGTTCGACGATGCCTTGGCGGGTGTTGTCGCGGCAGGTTTGAAGGTGTTCCCAAGGTTGGCAGGCCATCTCGGATTCGTTGCCGAGAGCGGCGCAGACACCGACGAGCTTATCGGTGAACACGGCGGTTTCGGGATGAGCGATGCGACGGAGCGTGGCGAGCACGGAGGATCCGTGGGCATCAAAGACGATCTCGCGTCGCCAGTCGGCGGCGGTTTCGGCTTCGAGCCAACCGCAACGAGCGAGGTAGTCTAAGGCTGCGCGCGCTTTCTCGCGGACGGGCAGGGAATCGCGATGGGAGAGGTCTGGAGTCGAAGTTTCGGCGTCGGGTTGGAAGTCGGGATGGCGGGAGAGGACTTCGCTGAGGATGCCGAGGGCTTCGTCGCGGGGGATGCCTTCATTGCGCTGGGCGCACTCGCGTTCGAGGGTGTCGAGCAGGTCGACGTAGACCGAGGCATTTGGGCCGGAAAGCACTCTGAAAAAGTCGGGGCGCAGCTCGCGGAAGAGATCCGTTGAGAGCGAGGGAGCGAGGACGTAGGGCGAGGAGTGGGTGTGGGTGTGGGCCGCAGGGGGGGCGATCGGACGGGGTTCCGTGTCGGCGGTCATGGGCGCTTGGTTGAGACGTGGGTAATATCGGCCGGCACCTCGGCGGTTGAAAGAATAAAGTTCAGTGCGGTTTTGTCTGAATCCATGCCCACACCGAATCAGACCACGCTTTGCGTTGGGGGATCCTGGACATGAGGCCGAGGGGAGCCGACAGGGGGGCGGTGGTCCCGGGGTTGACTTTGGGACATGGGCCTTCGAAAGGCCGGCAGAGATGCCGGCGCTCCCAGGGCGGAGGGGGTGCCGTGTGGGGGCACACGGCCTACAGCGGGGCGGCGGAGGGGCGGGTCGAGGGATCTTGGGCATGAGGCCGAGGGGGAGCCGACAGGGGGGCGGTGGTCCCGGGGTTGACTTTGGGACATGGGCCTTCGAAAGGCCGGCAGAGATGCCGGCGCTCCTCCAGGGCGGAGGGGGTGCCGTGTGGGGGCACACGGCCTACAGCGGGGCGGCGGAGTTCTCAGGCGGGGATTAGGGGGCGGGTTCGAACTGGATGATGATGTTGGCGGCGGTGACTAATCCACCGCCGACGAGCAGGGCGAAGGTGAGGGTTTCGTTGGGGTATTGGATGCCTGCGATTTGGGAGAACCATGCGGGCAGGACGAGGGCGAAGAGGCTGGCGCAGACGGGTTCGACGCAGTAGATGAGGCCGGCTTGGACGGAGGTTAGGAAGGGCTGCCATCGGTTCATGAGCAGGTAGGCCCCGAAGGTGCAGAACACGATGAGAAGCGTCATGAAGAACCAGGTGGGGGCGGGTCGGTAGGCTTGAAGCCAGTCGGCAGCGTGCGTGGTGGTGAGCGCGGTGACGGGGGCACAGGCCAGCGCGATCACGAGGAACATGACGAAGCTGAAGTGATTGACGTTGTTCTTGGCGAAGGAGGGGCGTTGGAGCCAGAGGATTTGACCGGTGAAGATGATGGAAGCGACGATGGTTTCGAGTTCGCCACGGCCGAGTTTGAGATCGCGCCAGTTGAGATTGGAGAGCACAGCGACACCGCCGATGACGAGAAGGCAGGAGCCCCAGGTTCGCCATGAGGGCCAGCGTTTATCGTGGAGCGCGACCCAGATCGGGATGATGACGCAGTAGCATTGGGTAAGGAAGGCGGAGGTGGAGGCAGCGGTGTGGGCGAGTCCATCCATTTGAAACACGAGACCTGCGGCGGCGAAGATGCCTAGGCCGAGGCCTTGGGAAACTTCTGAGCGAGTGAGTGAACGGAGGGTGTTTCGGGAAATAAAACCCATGACCAACGCGGCGAGTCCGAAGCGATAGGTAATGCAGAGGGAGGCGAAGAACCAGCTGCTGCGACCGGGTAGGAGCTGCTCCTGCACGGCTCCAAGTGCTTTCATCGTAGGAAAACTCAAACCCCAGAAGAGGTTTGCAACCAGGAGCATTTGGAGGGCTTTCCAGTGAGTAGAAGCTTGCACAGGGGTTGATTGCACCGGAGCTAGAACCTAGCTCATTGGGTCCATGGACCGAGAGAGGGGCCAGTGCCGCTTGGGCATGAGGCTTCCGGAGCCGGCAGGGGTGCCGGCGCTCCCAGGGCGGATGGGCGGTGCGGTGTGGGGGCACACGGCCTATAGCGGTGTAGCGGAGGGGGCGGGCCGAGGGATCTTGGGCATGAGGCTTCCGGAGCCGGCAGGGGTGCCGGCGCTCCCAGGGCGGAGGGGCGGTTCATGGGTAGCTTGAGAAACGACAGGGGCGAGGGCTACGGGGAGTCGGTGGTTTCGGAGCGCAGCCGCTGGAGCAGTTTATCGTGAATCCCGCCAAACCCTCCATTGGTGAAGACGCAGACGACATCGCCGGGGGCGACGTCGGGAGCGATGTGATTGACGATGGAATCCGCGTTGGGCAGGTACCAGGCTGGGCGGCCGAAGGTGTGGAGATCGCTCATGAGTCGGACGGGGTCGAGACGTTCGGCTGGGGTGAGCAATTCGAGGCGTGCGACCTCGGAGACGACGACAAGGTCGGCGAGGGCGAGGGCCTCGGCGAGTTCGGTTTGGAAGATGTTGCGTCGGGTGGTATTGCTGCGCGGTTCGAACACGGCCCAGACGCGTCGACCGGGGAACCGCACGCGCATGGCGCGGAGCGTTTCGCGGATGGCGGTGGGGTGGTGGCCGAAGTCATCGACGACGGTGACCCCGCCGGCGGTGCCTCGAACCTCCATGCGTCGGCGGATTCCGGTGAAGCTGCTGAAGGCGGACTGAATTTGGTCGTAGGAGAGTCCGCAGTGGAGGCTGCACGCGGCGACGGCGAGCGCATTGCGTACGTTTAGTTCACCGGTGAGCGGGACGGAGTAGACGCGGTCGTGGAGGAGGAATTCGGAATGCCCGGCTTCGAGCCCTTTGATTTCGGCGCGGACATCATTGGATTCGCCGAGGCCGAAACGTTGGATGGGGCAATGTTTGATGGCGAGAACTGGTTCGACGTTGGGTTCGTCGCCATTGGCGAGGATGAGCCCATTGCGTGGGACGAGGTGGACGAGCCGCCGGAACATGTTCTGGATGGCTTCGAGGTTGGGGAAGATGTCGGCGTGATCGAACTCGAGATTGTTGATGATCACGACTTCGGGGAGGTAGTGAACGAACTTGCTCCGTTTATCGAAGAAGGCGGAGTCGTATTCATCGCCTTCGATGATGAACCAATCGCTGTCATTGAAGCGGGCTCCTTTACCGAGGTTGGAGGGGATACCGCCGATGAGGAAGCTGGGGCAATAGCCGTTATGTTCGAAGACCCAGGTCAGCAGTGAGGTGGTGGTGGTTTTTCCGTGGGTGCCTGTGACGACGAGCGAGCGTTTGCCGCGGATAAAAAACTCTTTGAGCAACTCGGGGAGCGAGCAGTAGCGCAGTTTCTGTTCGAGCGTGGCTTCGGCCTCGGGGTTGCCGCGGGAGATGGCGTTTCCGATGACGACGAGGTCGGGTCGATGGGAGAGATGTTCTTCGGAGTAGAACTTGAAGACCTCGACGTTGTTCTCCTCCAGGAACGTGGACATGGGAGGATAGACATTGTGATCGGAGCCTGTGACTTGGAAGCCGCGTTCGCGCATGGCGACGGCGGCGGAAGCCATTGCGGTGCCGCAGATGCCGACGAAGTGGACCGATCGAATATTGGGGACCATGGTAGGGGGAGCGGGCGACGGAGGTTACGTCGACATTTTACGTTCGAGGATTTCGCCGACGACGCTCGGGTTGGCCTTGCCTTTGCTGAGCTTCATGACTTGGCCTTTGAGAAAATTGAGAGCGGCGCCTTTGCCGGCCTTGAAGTCCTGGACGCTACGGGGATTTGCGGCGATGGCCTCGTCGCAGAAGGTTTCGAGCGCGGAGGTATCGCTGACCTGGAGCAGGCCTTTGGCTTCGACGATCTTGGAAGGGCCATCTCCCGAGGCGAACATGTCCGCGAAGACTTCCTGGGCGATTTTGGAGCTGATCTTGCCGCTATCGACGAGTGCGACGAGATCTACGAGAGCCTCGGGTTTGAACTTGAGGTCAGCGAGCGCGGTGGAGGATTCGGTGATTTTGGCGCGGAGATTGTTAATGACCCAGTTGGCAATGGCCTTGGGATTGGGAGCTTGGCGGGCGATTCCTTCGTAATAATCACCAAGTGAACGGTCGTTGACGAAGGTTTCGGCGTCGGCGGCGGGGAGTTGGTATTGTTCGATGAACCGGCGTTTGCGGGCGAGGGGGAGTTCGACGACGCGGGAGCGCACCTCGGCTAGCCAAGCTTCGGTGGGTTCGAAGGGCATGAGGTCGGGGTCGGGGAAGTAGCGATAATCGTGCGCGTCCTCTTTGGATCGCATGTTTTCGGTGATACCGGAGTCGTCGTCCCAGCGGCGGGTTTCTTGGGAGAGTTTGCCGCCGCGTTTGAGAACTTCGATTTGGCGCGGGATTTCGTAGTCCAGGGCGCGTCGCACGCCACTGAACGTGTTCATGTTCTTGATCTCGATTTTGGCCCCAAGCTCGAGTTGACCTTTGGGGCGGACGCTGACGTTGACGTCGCACCGCACCATGCCTTTTTCCATGTCACAATCGCTGACGCCGCCGTAGGTGAGGACGTCCTTGAGGGCGTTGAGGTAGGCGACGGCCATATCGGCGCTGGTGATATCGGGTTCGGAGACGATTTCCATGAGTGGGACGCCCGCTCGATTGAAATCGACGCCGCTGAAGCGGTCGTAGTGGATATTTTTTCCGACGTCTTCTTCGAGGTGAGCTCGGGTGATACGCACTTGGGCGAGTCGACCCTCGAACTCGAATTCGAGTCGACCGGCGCGTGTGGAGGGTTTATCGAACTGAGTGATCTGGTAGTTTTTGGAGGCGTCGGGGTAGAAATAGTTTTTGCGATCGAACTTGGCTGAGGATGGGATTTCGCAGCCGAGGAGGTAGCCGGTGAGCACGGTGAGTTTGAGGGCCTCTTCGTTGGCTACGGGGAGGACGCCGGGCATGCCGAGGCAGACGGGGCAGACATTGGTATTGGGAGGTTCGCCGAAGAGATTGGGGCAACCGCACCACATCTTCGATTTGGTCTTGAGCTGGACATGGGTTTCGAGCCCGATCACCGCTTCGTATTCCATAACGCGGCCCATTCATGCCAGATCCGATTGGGGCTGAACATCCCATTTTTTGCAAAACGACGGGGTTGGGGCATGAGAAGCGGATGCTGGGGGGAGACGGTTGGCTTGGGGGACCGTCCGGCGGTGGCCGGACGGGGACGTCCCATCCGCCTTCGCGCTGGCTTCGGCGGACGAAGGGCGGGACGTCCCTACCCTAGCCGGATGGGGACGTCATGGCGGGTTGGTTGGGTGGCGGTTAGAAATGGTGGATCAAAAGAACTCGCCATGCGTGGTAAAGCTCACTAGATTTTGGCGCTTTTTTATGCCGAAGCGTAACGACATTCATTCCGTACTTATCATCGGGGCTGGGCCCATCATTATCGGGCAGGCCTGCGAATTCGATTATTCCGGCACTCAAGCCTGCAAGGCGTTGCGGGAGGAAGGGTATCGGGTGATCCTGATCAACTCGAATCCGGCCACGATCATGACGGATCCTGAGTTTGCGGATCGCACCTATATTGAGCCGATTTCGGCTGAGGCGGTGGAGAAGATTATTGTTCGGGAGAAGGAAGAGATGCGTCGCATGGGGGTTCCGGTGGACACGGAAGCGGGGTCGAACGTGCCGCACAAGCTGGTTTTGCTTCCGACATTGGGAGGCCAGACCGCGTTGAACACGGCGATGGCCTTGCACAAGAACGGCGCCTTGGAGCGTCATGGGGTTGAGATGATTGGGGCGAAGGCGGATGCGATTCACCGGGGGGAAGACCGCTTGGCTTTCAAAGAACTGATGCTGGAGATCGGGTTGGATGTTCCGATTTCGGGTGTGGCGCACAATCTAGAGGAATGCCGAACGATCGCAGAGCGAATAGGGCGGTTTCCTTTGATCATTCGGCCGGCGTTTACTTTGGGAGGCACGGGTGGGGGCATCGCTTATAATCGGGAGGAATTCGAAGGTATTGCGAAGCGGGGGTTGGATCTTTCACCGGTGTCGGAGATTTTGATCGAGGAATCGTTGTTGGGCTGGAAGGAATACGAGATGGAGGTCATGAGGGATCGCGCGGACAACTGCGTGATCATCTGTTCGATTGAGAACTTTGACCCGATGGGCGTTCACACAGGGGATTCGATCACCGTGGCTCCTATTCAGACATTGACGGACAAGGAGTATCAGATCATGCGAGACGCGAGTTTCGCGGTGATTCGAGCGGTGGGAGTGGAGACGGGAGGATCGAACATTCAGTTTGGAGTGAGCCCTGACAATGGGCGGATGGTGATCATTGAAATGAACCCTCGGGTATCGCGCAGTTCGGCGTTGGCGTCGAAGGCGACTGGGTTTCCGATTGCGAAGATCGCTGCGAAGCTGGCCGTCGGGTATTTGCTGGACGAGATCCCGAACGACATCACCCGAGAGACGCCGGCGAGTTTTGAGCCGACCATTGACTATGTCGTGACGAAGATACCGCGATTTGCTTTTGAGAAGTTTGCCCAAGCGGATCCGACCTTGAACACGCAGATGAAGAGTGTGGGTGAGGCGATGGCGATCGGCCGGACCTTCAAGGAGAGCTTGCAGAAGTGTCTTCGGTCCTTGGAGATTGGACGCAGTGGCTTGGGTGGGGATGGGAAGCCGTGGCGGATTGGGACGGAGGTGTATGGGGATCGCGATATTTTGCCGAGGGATGTGATCAGCCGAAAACTGAGCGTTCCGAATGCGGAGCGGATCTTCTTTATCCGACACGCCTTGCGGGCGGGGTTCACGATTGAGGAGATTTTTGATCTAACGAAGATCGATCGCTGGTTCTTGGTGCAGATCCAGGAGATTGTGAATTTTGAGGAAGAACTTGCGCGGTCCAAGAACTAGCCGGGGATGGGGCTGGGGGCTGTGAGCCGGTCCGGCCAGGAAGGAGTTGTCCTGTTGCACGGGCTTTGTCGAACCTCCCGGAGCATGGAAGCGATGGGGCGTCGGCTGAGGTCAGAGGGGTATGAGGTTTTAAACTTGGATTATCCTTCTCGCTGCGCTCCGATCGAGGAGCTGGCGAGAAGGGCGATTGGCGGAGCGCTGGACGATTCCCGGTTGGCGACGTGTTCCAAGGTTCACTTTGTGACGCACTCCATGGGAGGGATCTTGGTGCGTTCTTACTTTTCGACCCACCGGGATCGTCGGCTTGGGCGAGTGGTGATGTTGGGGCCGCCCAACCAAGGCAGCGAGGTGGTGGATCGTCTTTCTTGGACCAAGGCATTTCAATGGTTGAACGGTCCTGCAGGGGCGGAGCTAGGCACCGGCCCGAACTCGACCCCGAACCGTTTAGGGCCTGTGGCCTACGAGTTGGGAGTGATTTCGGGGGATCGATCAATCAACTGGATTAACAGCCTGATGATCCCCGGGCCCGATGATGGCAAGGTTTCGGTGGAGCGCACGAAGGTTGCAGGCCAGCGTGATCACCTGGTGGCGCACGTGACGCACCCGTTCATGATGCGGGACCGGTTCGTGATTGAGTCGACGCTGAGGTTCCTGAGGACGGGCCGATTTCGGTGAGGCGATGGGTCTCTTGCGCTGCGGCTGGGTCGTGATGGTGCAGCAGGAATTCAACGCGGAGACGGAGAGGAGCAAAGACGCGAAGCCGAGGCAAGGGAATCTCGATCTGCGGTAGGATGGCTCCCCACTCCAACGAGTAATCCTTATACTCCATGGAAATAGATTCAATTCCTCTGCGCCTCTGGCCCTTCGCGCCTTCGCGTTAAAAACTCTCCCTGATCGTTACGGTTAAGCGAGGTGACAAGCGACATGGTGAGCGGGTCGGATTTCACGGAGTAGGGGACGTTCGGTTTGGCATTGTTTTTGTGCGATGGGGCAGCGCGGGTGGAAGGGGCAGCCTGTGGGTGGGTGCAGTGGGGAGGGAACATCACCGGGCAGGAGGATGCGCTTTTGTTTGGAGTCGGGATCGACCACGGGCACGGCGGATAGGAGAGCTTGAGTGTAGGGATGGACGGGGGAGCCCGTGACGGAGCGCGAAGGGCCGGACTCGACGATCCGGCCGAGATACATGACGAGGATTCGGTGACTGATATGCTCGACGACGGCGAGGTCGTGAGCCACGAACAGGTATGCGATCCCCTTTTCGCGTTGTAGGTCGCGCAGGAGATTCACGACTTGGGCTTGGACTGAGACGTCGAGGGCGCTGACGGGTTCGTCGCACACGATGAACTTGGGTTCGACGGCGAGCGCGCGTGCGATGCCTATGCGTTGACGTTGCCCGCCGCTGAACTCGTGGGGGTAGCGGGAGGCGTGTGCGGCATCGAGCCCGACGGATTCGAGCAAGGCTTGGACCCGGTTGGACCGTTGGTCTGGAGTGGAAGTGAGTTTGTGAATATCTAGCGCTTCGCCGATGATCTCTTGGACGGTCATGCGTGGGTTGAGCGAGCTGTAGGGATCTTGGAAGACCATTTGAAAACGACGACGCAGACTTCGGAGCGCTTTGCCTTTGAGCGGGACGATATTTTGACCTTCGAACCAGACACTCCCGGCGGTGGGCTCGATCAGTTTGATCACCGCTCGGCCGACCGTTGTTTTCCCGCAACCACTTTCGCCGACCAATCCCACGGTTTCACCTGGGGCCACGGAGAAACTGACGTCATCGACAGCACGAATTCGGTGGGAGCCACTTCGGAACAGGCCGCCACCTTGAGCGAAGTGAACTTGAAGAGCTTTGACCTCGAGCAGGTTCATGGGGGAGTGGGTGAGTGAGAAAACTCAGCGGTTCAGGCCATGACCGGGCAACGGGTGGAGCGACCATCGCCACGGTCTTGGAGACTCGGGGCGATGGTGCGGCAGGAAGGTTGGGCCTGGGCGCATCGGGGATGGAAACGGCATCCGGTGGGGAACGCCCCTGGGCTAGGCACGTTGCCGGGAATTGAGATGAGGTGGTCGGTGTTTGCTCCGAGTTGGGGGACGGAACGGATGAGGGCTTGAGTGTAGGGATGTTTGGGTTGGGTGAGAACGGTGCGTGTTGGGCCGGTCTCAACGATTTGACCGGCGTACATCACGACCAGACGGTCGGCTAGGTCACCGACGATTCCCAGGTTGTGCGTGATGAGTAGGATGGCCATTCCGAGCTGCGACTTGAGGGTGTGGAGCAGATCGATGATTTGGGCTTGGATGGTGACGTCGAGCGCGGTGGTGGGTTCGTCGGCGACCAGCAATTTGGGTTGGGAAGCGAGAGCCATCGCGATCATCGCTCGTTGCTGCATGCCGCCGGACATTTCGTGAGGGTAGGCTTTGATGCGAGCCTCGGGGGCGGGGATACCCACCAGACGAAGCAGGCGGAGGACCTCGGAGTCGGTAGCTGCACTCGGTCGGTGGCGCTGCAGGGACTCCTTGATTTGGGAACCGATGCGGAACACCGGGTTGAGGGAGGATCCGGGATCCTGGAACACGTAGCTGACGATGCGACCGCGGATTTGTCGGAGGTCAACCTGGCTCATGGCGAGCACGTCTTGGCCGTCGAGGAGAATTCGACCTTTCGGATAGGCTACGGGTGGGCTCGGGATCAGCCGTGCGATCGAGAGGGCGGTGACACTTTTGCCCGAGCCGCTTTCACCGACAAGCCCAACCGTTTCGCCGGGGCTGATCTGGAGGGACACCCCGTCGACGGCGGTCACCGTCTTGGTCGTTTGGCGGAACTCGACGTGGAGATCTTGGATATCGAGCAAGGGCATTACTGGGTCAACAGTTGGGCTGGTGCCGACAGCGGAGCATGCTGCGTGGCTTGGGGTGGCGCGTCAAGGCACCACGTGGTTTGGGAGGTTGAGGGTTACTCTTCACGATCGGCAGGCAGACGCGCACCCCAACGCCCCATGATGAAGGCGACGAGGGCGGCGGTGAGGTGGACGAGCAAGGCGAGGGAGGCGAGTTGGAGCCAGGGGATCTCCATGCGGAGTGTCCAGCCAAAGGTTTGCTTGTTGATCACGAAGATCAGAAGCCAACCTAGAGCCACGCTGCAGGCGAGGCCGACCCCGGTTGCGGTGAGGGTGATAATGAGCCCTTCCGCCAACGTTCCGGAGGCCATCTCGGTGGAGCGAACACCTAATGCTCGCAAGGTGGTCAACTCGAAACGCCGTTCCAGCAAGATGCTAGCGAGGGTTGAACCGAGGCCAGCGACGGCGACGACGATGCCGATCGCTTCAAGGGCGTAAGTGATTGAGAAGGTTTCGTGGAAGATGCGGAGCACTTCAGAGCGGAGACGGCCGTGCGTCAGGACTTGCAGCCCCGGATAACGTGTGGCGATCTCGTCGCGGAGCGCGTCGGCTGAGGTGTTTTTACGCGTGATGAGCATGAGGCTGGTAGCGGCGTGGTTGTCGAACCATCGTACGAAGTGGGTTCGGTCCACGATGATCGCCCCTCGTTCGTTTCCGTAATCTGAGAACACGGCTGCGATTTGCAGGGAGCGTTTTCCGGAAGGAGTCGGCAGCGAGATGAAGTCTCCGCGGGTCAGTTGAAAACGTTCGCTGAAACTTTCGCTCACGAGCGCGAGACCCTCGTTGGTCGAAGCGTCGAAAACCGAATCGTTGGATGGAGGCTGGACCCAAGACATGCCGGTGTAGCGTTGGGCGAAACGAAGGTCGGAGCCGACCAGCATCGAATCCCCTTGTGGCAAGGAGACGCGCGTGGCGTGCATGGCATTGAAATCCGCCACCGCCGGGAGCTGAGTGATGCGGGACCAAGTTGCGAATGCGATTCGATTTTCGGTGGAGGCGCTCTGAGCCCCGGCACTGGAGATATAGAGATCGGCTTGAAAGGTTTGATGGATCCAGAGTCGCATGGTGGTGTCGAAACTCGCCACGAGAATGGCCATTCCAGCGGTCATGGCGACGGAGCAAACCAAGCCTGCGGCGGCAAGCCGATGACGTCCGCTGGGGGCTCGCAGGTGACTGAGGGCGATCCGTGTGAGCGGGGCGTTTGTGGTGAGGCGACCGAGTTGACGTGCGACGTGGGAGAGTGAGCAACCTGCCAGGATCCCGGCACCGATCAACCAAGCAAACGCGGCGGCGTAGGCGGCGATCGAGATTCGGACCCCGCCGGCCATGCGCCAGGGCGGCAGCATGGCGAGTAGGATTCCAACCCCGATGAGCAGGGTGCCCAGTGCTGGAGAGCGTAACCATGAGAGTCCTTGTTCGGTGGATCCAGACCGGGCGTTGCCTAGAATCTGGGCTGGGGGTGTGACTGCGGCTAATCGGGCAGGGATCCAGCCGGCGACCAGGGCGGCACCGACGGATAGCAGCACGGCGATGATGGCTTCTGGCAAGGAGAGAGAGGCGTGTTGTGCGGAGGTGGCGTGGTAGAGGGCATTGACCGTTCGGCCTACGAAACGCACGGCCAGCTGGGCCCCAGCCCAGCCCAGAACGATCCCGCCGAGGGCTCCTGCGATTCCGAGACCGAGCGACTCAACCAACCACGCCTGTCGAATCATTCGTTCGGTGACTCCTAGGGAACGGAGGATGGCGATTTCCTCGCGTCTACGAACCACGCCGCCGTCGAGAGCCTGATAAATCATGTAGAGTCCGACCAGCAGCGCAATGAGGGAGAGAATGGTCAGGTTTAGACGGAAAGCCCGCGTCATGGTCGCGGCGTTTTCCTTGCGGTCCCCGGGCGTCGAAACGGTCCAGCGGTCACGTGCGATGGATTGGAGCGTAGCGAGGATGGCGGCGGGTGTTTGTTGGGGTGAGTTTGACGTTGAGGCGAACACATCGATACGGTCGATTTGACCGGGTCGACTTGAGAGCTGTTGCAGCGCGGGAAGGTCCATGACGAGCACGGTGGGGGCAGGGCGGGGTAGGTTCGGTGGCTCGGGAATCCAGCCGACGACACGTAAGGTAACGATGGAGTCGTTGACGATGATCCGCAGGGAAGAGCCGTTTGTGAGGCCTTGTCTGTCCGCAAGGGCTCGGGTGACGAAGACGGCCGTTGGATCGCGCAGTCGTTCCCAAATCGAAGCTTCGCTCGACGAGGTAGCGTCGGCGGTGGGAGCATTGAGCCACGAAGTGTCGGGATCGACGTTGTCGGCGGGTTGGAGATTCGTCACGCCGACGAGGTCGATGCCGATCAGTTGGAACGTTTCGGCGGAGGCGAGGGCTTGAGGTTCGCCTGTGGGCGCGAGGGTGGCGGTTGTTTCGATGATGGGCACCCACTGAAGTGATTCGAGGTTGGGCGTGTCGCGGAGTTCATCGAGCCAGGACTCTTGGAGGGCACCGGCGGGTGCTGAGAGCACCCAATCGCTCTCGTGGGCGACCAAGCCGGTGAAGGATTGGAACCCAGAAAGAGCGGCGGCGTTCGCAAGGCGGATGGCGAGGTAGGCCCCGACCCCTACGGCCAGAATCAGTGTGAGAAGCGCGGATTGTCCGGGGGATTGACGCCAGTGTCGCCAGGTGAACCGGGTCCACAACAGTAGAGCCATCCGCCACGGAGAGCCTGGCTCGTGGGGCTGGGAGGCTGGGGCTTTGCTCATCACGAGGGGAGAGCGGGGGGAGTGGTCGCGGACGATGAGAGAATCCAGCCGTCTCGGAGATGGATCGTTCGGTGACAAATCTGGGCGACTTCTGCGGCATGTGTGACCAGGAGAATGGCGGTTCCGGTCTCATCGGAGAGTTCACGGAGCAACTCGAGGACGGCGGTGCCATTGGTGGAGTCGAGATTTCCGGTGGGTTCGTCGGCTAGGATGAGTGATGGACGATGCGCGATGGCCCGGGCGATGGCCACACGTTGCATTTCTCCGCCGGAGAGTTGGGAGGGGAGTGCGTGGGCGCGGTGAGCCACGCCGACACGATCGAGGAGTTCGTTGGTGCGTTGAGCGCGTGCGCGCGTCGGGGTGCCGAGCAGTTGCATGGGCAATTCGATGTTTTCGAAAACAGAAAGGGTGGGGAGGAGGTGGAAGAACTGGAAGATTGTGCCCATGTCGCGGCGTCGAACGAGCGCGAGTTCGGCGCTTGAGAGCTGATCGAGCCGGAGGCCATTGACCTCGATCTCGCCGGAGTCGGGTCGATCGATGCCGCCGATGCAATTCAGCAGGGTGGTTTTACCGCTGCCGGAGGGGCCGGTGAGCGCGACCCGTTCGCCTCGGGCGAGGTTGAAGGAGACATCGTTGAGCACGATGCGATCGGCGTAGCCTTTGCGTAGTCGACGTGCGCTGACGCAGAGGTTTGTGCGTTGAGATGGTGATGGCTCGGACAAGCTTTGCATAATAGACCGTGCCCACAGACATGCAAACGCGGAGCACGCGGAATGGGGGGAGGAGGGGAGTTTTTAACGCGGAGGGCGAGAGTGGGGAGGAGGCGCAGGTAGGGATCATTCTTTGTTACTTCCCGTCTCTGCTTCTCGGTTGGGAAATACTGGGGGTGGGGTATCACCGCGGACCACGCGGAATGGGGGGGAGGAGGGGAGTGTTCACCACAGAGTTCACAGAGAGCACAGAGCTGTAACGTTGAGCGAGTTCGTGCGTCCTTTTGATTTGGAAAATGCCGGACCTGTCTGTCGGGCTAATCCCCCATGTGGGGTTCGCCATCCCGGTTCCAGTGACGGCGCTCCTCTGCAGAAGCACTGTATATTATGGATGGCTTCTTCGTCTCGACATGTCCGTCGCACATGCTGACCTTCACTCGACCTGCGTGGCGCTGTGCTTCGAGCCGGCGTGAAATGTTGCTGCTGTTCACGTTGCCCAGTTGGTAAAAGGCAGCCACATCGAATTTGGAGCCAGGGTAACCCAAAACGTTCATTGAAGCATCACCATAGTAGTAGGTTTGACTGGGATTCACGACCAGGTCGTCCCTGACCGGTGTTGTACCTACGTTGGGATCAGGATTGCTGCTGGGAACCCAGATCTCACCGACACCTAAAGGGCCGTATTTGAAAGACAATGCTGAGCCGCTACTGTTCATGTCGTAGCTGCCACGTAAGGAAAGCGTACCTTCTCGAAATAAGACACCCCCTGTATTCGTGAGCTTGTTGTCCGGGCATTTATAGAGTGGATCGAGCCACTTTGAGCCGGTGTATGGATAAAGTCGATCGGGCCAGAAGTTATTTGTTCGCACTGGAAGGTAGTAAAAGTGGCGAATGTAGTACCCATGGTCATTCAAGTAGAGCAACGATGACAATGTGATCTGACGAAGATTGTTGATGCAGACCACCCCGCGGGCTGAGCGGCGGGCGTGAACGACGCTGGAGGTAAGCAATGCGGCGAGAATCGCGATGAGAGCGATGGTAACCAGCAGTTCCACGAGCGTAAATCCACTTTGATGACTCGCTGGGGGGACGCTAGGCCTGCTCAAGCGTGCGATCATGGCGCTAGTCTTGTCGTTCCGCCCTTGTCCACGAACTGCTTAGTGTTGCCGGTGTGTTCGCCCGTGTGGGCCTTGGCTGACTCTTGTGGGTTGGTCCCGGTTGGTATGGTTTCAGTTGTATCCACCGCTCCTTTTGCGGTGGGTCAACCCCCGGCGCGACCGGGTCCGAAATAGGCGGCACTGCGGCAGCGCTGCAGGGAACCTTCTGAGGTCGCCGAGCGAACGATCCTGGGCGTCCGTTTGGTGAGAGCACAGGTTGCATAAAACTCCGCGAGTGGTGTTTTGATAGTCTTCCCCTCCTAACCCCCATGGCTATTGCGAAACCTGAAGAGATTTTTGATGGGAGTCAAGGTTGCTCTACGGGACGTAAGACCCAGTGGCTCGTGCAGGGACGTGCGTGACGGATGACACGGGAGGGTAAGTTGTTGTTTCGGGAGGGCGAATTCGGGTGAGTATCAGCGGAGTGGCTATGCGGAGTCGGAGGCGGGTTAGCGAGGAGGCCGGGGAGCCGGCAAGGGTGCCGGCGCTCCCGGGGTTCGGAATGCCTTGGGGACTTTGGGCTTTGGGACATCGGCGGGGGGGGGGCAGGCGGGCTTGGGCGGGCGAGTTGGGGGGTCGTTGGGCTTCCCAAGGCCGGCAGG
>Ga0172373_10003887_pt1 | contig 21393 bp, 15 predicted proteins | sample Lak10m_2_FD_114546 | JGI IMG/M metagenome (GOLD analysis project Ga0172373, IMG submission 114546) | Freshwater microbial communities from Kabuno Bay, South-Kivu, Congo - kab_092012_10m | ecosystem: Environmental > Aquatic > Freshwater > Lake | place: Democratic Republic of the Congo...
AAAATTCAAATGGCCGAATGGCAATTGCTTCAGGCATGGACTTTTCTGTCTTTGGAGGCTGGATTTCCATTGCTTGCTAATGGTGCAAATTTGGTTTTTACAAGGGAATTATTCCTTGAACAAGAGGTTAGTCGTTTCGGAAATTTAAGTGGCGATGACATGAATATTTTGCATCGTGCCTTGACGATTTCTTCTAAAATTGGCTATCAGAATTTGGAAGCAGTTTCGGTACAAATTCATGCTGTTAGAACGTGGTCGGAATTTTTAACACAACGTTGGAGATGGGCGGGAAAAATTAAGCACTACCCTAGATCTGCATTTCATGTTTTTGCAATTTTGTTTTTTGTTTGGAATCTCACGCTTCTTGCGCTGGAAGGACTCGTTTTTTATCATTGGATGTTCACCATTCCACTTCTCTGTCTTGCAGCGGTTCAACTTGCTTTTGTCTGGAGAAATCAGAAGCAAGTAAATGGGAAATTTTCTGCCTTAGATCACCTTGTATTTGTAGTTATTTATCCTGTTATGAGTCTCTTCTTTTTTATAACTTCCAAGTTTATAAATGTGAAATGGAAAGGAAGACATGTAAGTTTGAATCATGGCTCTCAGACTGGAAAATAAACGTGTTTTTTCAATCCCCGCAAAATTGGGGTTCGGATTTATATGTTTATTAACACTGGTTGCAATTTTAGGAAGTTTAATACGCCCAGACGATAGTCAATTTGCGAATGATCAACAAGTTGCTTTGGCGCTGAGTAGCCCTGGATTTAATGTGAATTATATTCAGTATAAAGAAGCCGAAACACAGTCAAAATTGGAAATGTGGTATTCGGGCGGTCGACAAATTCCAAAAAAATGGATTCCCATTGAAAGTTTTAGAGAATCAGAAGATTCTGTTTTTTGTGTTGTGTATAACTGTGGGAATGAGGTTTTGAGCGAGGCAAAGATGAATTTGGAACAATTGAATAATGGCAATTGGGTAGGAACAAGATCCTTTTTACTTGGGACGGATAAATATGGACGTGATGTCTTGTCAAGACTTATGTCGGGGATCTCTGTCTCTTTGCTTGTGGGCATCATTGCGGTTTTCATATCATTGCTTGTTGGAGTTCCATTGGGTTTGTTGGCGGGTTATTATAGAGGAAATGTAGACGCAGTGATTCAATTCGGTATTCAGGTTATTTGGTCTATACCAACGCTTTTGTTTGTTATGGCAATTTGTGTGGCCTTCGGGAATCATTTGTGGGTTGTGTTTTTTGGTGTGGGGTTAACCATGTGGGTGGAAGTTGCACGAGTAACACGCGGACAGGTTCTCAGTATTCGAGAGAAGGAATATGTGGCGGCTGCCCAGATAGCCGGCGTATCACATTTTAGGATTCTGTTTTTTCATATTCTTCCAAATGCAAGCGCGCCTATAATTGTGATGTCTGCTAGTAATTTTGCAGCAGCAATACTGATTGAGGCCGGATTGAGTTTTTTAGGACTGGGAATTCAAATGCCACAATCAAGTTGGGGCAATATGATTCGAGAAAGTTATGCTTATATCACCACAGATATGGCTTATCTTGCCGTTGTACCCGGAGTGTGTATCATGTTACTTGTTTTAAGTTTTATGATCATTGGAAATTCACTTCGTGATAAGTTTGATGTAAAATCTGCCTAATCAGATCATGAGGAAATTACTTGCATTCGTTGTTTTATTTTGTTTTGCAACTTGCTATGAGTCATTTGGTCAAGTTGAGAGTTTTCCCATGGGATTTTTGTTTCAACAACAAGCTCAACGTGGTGTGTTGCTGTCTGACTCGCTCTGTTTTCTTAGTGCGTATCCATTAATGAAAGAGAAACTCCCGTTGTCAATCATGGAAGGTCAGAAAGCAGATAGTGTGAAAGTGTATCATGATTTGGCTCCTTTTTTTCTTCGGAATAATATGGTTGATTTTAGTTTGAATGACGTGCGTGTGCGGTTGAACTTGATCTATGATTTTTCTGCGGGTAGAGATTTTATTGATACCGTAGGCTATTCGAGGGGTGAGAAGTTGTATACAAATCGAAGAGGTGCTTGGTTACAAGTTAATTTTAAAGAGCGAGCTTATGTTGAAAGTGGTTTTTATGAAACACAAGCATTTTTACCGAAGTATCTTCAACGGTTGGCTCAAGAGGATAGTTTAAATATTTTCCCAGGATTTGGAAGAGTAAAACCTTATCGGACAGAAGGTGTGGATTACAACATGGCGTTCTCCGTTTTTCGGGTGAAGATAAAGCCCGATTTTACTGTTGCTTTGGGATATGGAAAGCACAAAGTAGGTAACGGGTATCGGTCACTGCTTTGGTCAGATGGAATGTTCTGTTACCCTTATCTTGAATATGCTTTGCAGAAAGGGAACTTCCGGATTATGCATGTTTGGAGTGTTATGCAGAACATGCGCAGGTTGCCTTTGGGAGATACCCCTGAATCATTATTTGAAAGAAAAGGTGGAAGTTTTTCTATGGTTAGTTACATGCCGAAGCCGTGGATGGAATTTTCTATTTTCGAATCAACCATTTGGAACCGATATCGAAAGAATGAAATAGGCTCGCCGGACTTGTTGTATTATTCTCCCATACCATTATCTGGTTTAACTCAATTTAACTCGAGTAGAAATAAATCTACTGTGGGTTTGGATTTCAATCTGCGTCTAAAAAAGAAAATGCTCTTGTATGGTCAATCCTCTCTGGTTTATTCTAATGAAAATACATTGGCCTGGAACCGTCAATTGGGTATTCAGATTTTTCAATTTTTAGTTCCCAATTTAGATGTGAATGTTGAAATGAATCAAATTGCGCCTCATGCTTATAGTCAATCTTTCCAAGTTGCCAATGGTGTACACATGAATCAAAACATAGGTCATCCGTTGGAAAATTGTAAGGAGAAATTATTGCGGATCTCATACAGGTATTCGCGTTGGATGGTCAATGCTAAATTGAATTTGATTAATCAAGTTGTTGCGAGGCCAATTATTGATGGTTTTGAGTATGGAGACCGCAGTTTGTCTCAATGGGAAATTCAGGCTAGCTATTGGTTTAATCCGAAAACAAATTCTCAGATTTTTATTCAGTACGCAGATCGAATTGATGCATATTCATACACGAATGAAGATTTTGGATATCACTCTGCCTGGTTAAGTCTTGGAATACGCTCGAATTTGCATGCGAATTATCAGGATTTTTGATACATTTGAAGTAACCAAAATCAATTATTGTGAAAGAAGTAGTGTTGGCCTTTATGAGTGCTTTGATTATTGTTTTGGTATCCATGCCCATACTCATCAAAGTGGCTAAATTGAAGCATCTAGTAGATGAGCCTGGAGACCAACGAAAACTTCATAAAAAGAGTATTCCCACCCTGGGAGGTATACTCATATTTGCTTCAACCATTATAACGTATTGCTTGTGGTTTCCTGCTCATGAAGCGTGGCAATTGGGTGCGAATTACAATCCACTTCAAGCCTTGCATGAATTTAAATTCGTTCTTGCAAGCATGTTTATTTTATTCTTCATCGGGTTGAAGGATGATATCATTGGTCTTGATCCATTGAAAAAGTTAGCGGTGCATTTGTTCATTGGTTTTGTTTTAGTTGTGCTTGCAGATATTCGTTTAACAAGTTTTTGGGGTCTGTTTGAAATCAATGAAATTTCATATTTTTTGAGTGTTGCTATTTCAGTTTTTGTGTACGTGGTTATTGTAAATGCGATTAACTTAATTGACGGGGTTGATGGCCTAGCGGGAGGAATTGGATTAATAGGAAGTGCAACATTTGCCTATTGGTTTTACAGAAGTGGAGATCTTCCACTCGCATTATTGGCTGTTGGTCTTGCGGGTTCGTTACTCGGATTTTTAGTTTTTAACTTTCACCCAGCTCGCATTTTCATGGGCGACTCAGGCTCTCTTATTATTGGCGTTACCATGTATGTTCTGGCCATGAAGATGATTGAGTTTCCACCTGCTAAAGTTTCCTTGGTCATGCAAGATGTGAGCAAACCCGTGCTGGCAATGGCTATATTGTCTTATCCACTGATTGATACATTACGTGTCTTTATTATTCGAATTTCAAAAGGAAAATCGCCTTTCAGCGCCGATAAAAATCACATTCATCATCAGCTCTTGCGATTGGGATTGAATCATGCACAAGTTGCATTTGTTTTATACGGTTATACGCTTGGATTGATTTTGCTTTCATTCCTTATGCCACCGCGTACGCCCAATATCTCTTTCCTCATTGTAGGGTCTGTGGCAATCATACTGGCCTATACACCCTTTATGATAAAAACAAAAAATCAGTGAAAGTATGGGGAAGCGTAGAGCTTTACGGCCTTCTCATCAATGGTTTGATCACTTAAAATAACCAATCGTTCAATTACATTTCGAAATTCTCTGACATTGCCAGACCAAGAGTGTTGCTGCAAGGCTTTCAATGCTGCCGCGTTTATCTGTTTTTTTGGTTGTCCGTATTCGGCTGCGATTTGATTTAGGAAGTGTTCAGCAAGGAGCGGAATATCTTCTTTTCGTTCATTCAAACTAGGGACGCGAACTACAATAACAGAAAGGCGGTGGTATAAGTCTTCTCTGAAATTCCCCGCTGCAATTTCCTTTTTTAGATCCTTATTGGTTGCGGCTAAAATGCGAACATTCACTTTCATGTCTTTTTCGCCACCTACTCGAGTAATTTTGTTTTCCTGCAATGCACGCAGAACTTTTGCCTGAGCGGGAAGGGCCATGTCTCCAATTTCGTCCAAAAATAACGTACCGCCATCGGCAATTTCGAATTTGCCTGGTTTGGTTTTAATTGCAGAAGTGAAGGCGCCTTTTTCATGACCGAATAATTCACTTTCAATCAACTCACTTGGTATAGCAGCGCAGTTAACCTCTATAAAGGGTTGAGTATTTCTATTGCTCTTTTCATGGATTTGTCTTGCCACTAATTCTTTACCACTTCCATTTCCACCTGTAATGAGCACACGAGCTTCGGTAGGAGCAATAGTTTCTATCATGGATGCAATGTCGCGTATAGCTTGACTTTCGCCAATGATTGTTGTGCCAACTACTTTGCCTAATTTCTTTTTTAACGATTTCGATTCTTGAACGAGCATTTCATGGCTCATGGCGTTGCGAACCGTTACCAAAATTCGATTTAGATCTAAGGGTTTTTGAACAAAGTCATAGGCTCCTCTTTTCAGTGCCTCAACCGCAGTTTCAATATCTCCGTGGCCTGTCATAATAATGACCGGAACTTGAATCTCTTCTTTTTTTAACTCTGTAAGAAAATCTAACCCATCTTTTTTAGGCATTTTTATGTCGCAAAAAATAGCGTCGTAATTCGATTTTAAAACAGATTTTAAACCAGCATCTCCATCTCCAGCTTCATCAATAGTATAGCCCTCGTATTCTAAAATATCCCTCAGTGCAGCGCGAATACTTGACTCGTCGTCAATAATTAAAATCTTGCTCATAATAGGTTTTGGTTTGTGCAAAAATAGCCAATGCGAAGAGACGTTAATAAGTTTTGTGTTTAGTTACTAACATACCTGAGGCGTCTGCTGTTGCGAAATTATCTTTGCGCGCATGCAACGTGATTTTTTAAGTGAATTGAATGAAGCGCAACGCGCAGCGGCTTCTCATGTGAATGGAGCATTCATGGTCATTGCAGGCGCGGGGTCTGGAAAGACTCGTGTATTAACGTATCGAATTGCTCATTTAATTCAATTGGGAGTAGATCCTTTTCAAATCTTAGCGTTGACGTTTACCAACAAGGCTGCTCGGGAGATGAAAGATAGAATTGGTAAATTGGTGGGGGAGTCTGCGGCAAGAAGCATTTGGATGGGAACCTTCCACAGTATTTTTGCAAGAATTCTCAGGACCGAAGCGGATCGTATTGGTTATCCGAGAAATTTTTCAATCTACGATACCGCTGATAGTAAAAGTCTCTTGAAGGATATCATAAAAGAGATGGGCCTAGATGATAAAATCTACAAGCCTGGAATTGTTCAACATCGTATTTCTTCCGCAAAAAACAGTCTCATTGGCCCCGGTGATTACGGGAATGACGTTGATTTGATAAGTGACGACACACAGGCGAAAAGACCTAAGCTAGTTGAAATTTACAAGAAGTATGACGACCGTCTTTTCAGAGCAGGAGCTATGGATTTTGATGACCTACTCTTTAAAACGAATCTCTTGTTTCGCGATTGCCCCGACGTGTTGTATCGCTATCAGCATAAGTTTCATTTCATCATGGTTGATGAGTATCAAGACACCAATTTTTCACAGTATCTCATTGTGAAAAGTATGTCAGCCGCACATGAGAATTTATGCGTTGTTGGCGATGATGCGCAGAGTATATACGCATTCCGTGGTGCGAACATTCAGAACATTTTGAATTTCAAAAATGATTACCCTGATTTTGCATTGTATAAATTAGAACAGAATTACAGGTCAACCAAGGTTATTGTAGAAGCGGCGAACTCCATTATTCAGAAGAATAAGAATCAAATTAAAAAGAATGTTTGGACTCAGAATGATGAGGGGTCCAAAATTAAAGTTCATCGAGCCGCGACAGATAATGAAGAGGGAATGTTTGTGGCATCTACTGTTTTCAAAATCAACAAGGAGTACGCCGAGAATTATGATCAATTTGCCATATTGTATCGAACAAATGCGCAGTCAAGGGCCATGGAAGAGGCACTCAGAAAATTGAATATCCCGTATCGCATTTATGGGGGAATGAGCTTTTATCAGCGAAAGGAAATCAAGGATTTATTGGCATACTTCAGACTAACGGCCAACCACAATGACGAAGAGGCCTTAAAGCGAGTAATTAATTATCCGGCAAGAGGTATTGGAAAGACATCTATTGAAAAACTTATTGTAGGTGCAGCAGAGAGAAATATTGGCATTTGGGATATGATCCACCGAAGCGCAGAATTGGGCATGGGTGGAAGTATTGCCAAAAAGCTCTATGAATTTGTAACTATGATTCAGAGTTTTGCCGTTGATTTGAATACAAAGAATGCTTACGATTTGGGGATGCACATTGCAGCTTCTTCAGGAATGATCAAAGATTTAGGTGATGATCGAACTCCAGAGGGTGTTGCTCGTTTGGATAATATTCAAGAGTTGTTGGCCGGATTAAAGGAGTTTTCTGAACGGGAAACATTGACTGGAGAGCCTTTAACGCTTTCTGATTTTTTGATAGATGTTGCATTACTTACTGATGCCGATAACGAGACGGAAGAAGATCAGGCAAGCGTGAGCTTAATGACAATACATGCCGCAAAAGGTCTGGAGTTCAAGAATGTTTTTGTTGTAGGTTTAGAAGAAAATTTATTTCCGTCGCAATTATCTATATCAGATTTGGAGGAGCTTGAAGAAGAACGTAGGCTTTTTTATGTAGCATTAACACGGGCGGAAAAAAGAGCTTTTTTAAGTTATGCAAGTACGCGATTCAAATGGGGGCAGTTCACATATTGTGAGCCAAGTCGATTTCTTGAAGAGTTAGATCCTTCTTTTTTAGATGTGCAAGATGCAGTGAAATCGAAGCCCACGCCTAGAAGCCAAGTGTCTTTTTCTGATGAACGTTCGAATTTCTATACACAACGAAACGCAGGTGTTCGAAATGATCAGGCAAATGCAGGAACACCAAAGGAAAATATTGTTCCCAGAAATTTGAAAAAAATTGATGACATTTCTGTGCCGAGTGAACCCGCTCAAGGCGATTGGGCATTACCGCATGAGATTGTCATTGGAATAGAAGTGTCACATGAGAAATTTGGAAAGGGAAAGGTGGTGAAAATAGAGGGAGATTCGCCCAATGAAAAGGCCACGGTCTTTTTTCCGTCTGAAGGACAAAAAACGCTTCTACTCAAGTTTGCCAAGTTAAAGATAGTTGGGTAGCCCTTCTTTCTCTCTATCTTTGTTTCATTCTACATTACATGCAAAGAAATAGATTCAACAGTGAGGTTTATCCTATGGAAATGAATTCGGCTAGGCCGGAGATTACACTTCCCGAATATGGTCGGAATATTCAAAAAATGGTTCAGTTTGCGCTTACGATCGAGGATCGTGAAGAGCGGGCAAAATGTTGCAAGGCCATTATATCTGTCATGGGGCAGCTGTTTCCTTACTTGCGCGACATGGAAGATTTTAATCATAAACTGTGGGACCATTTGCATATCATGAGTGGTTTTCAATTGGATGTTGATTCTCCATATCCAAAGCCCGAACCAAGTCAATTCATCTCAAGACCAAATACAATTCCTTATCCGAAACACGCACCGAAATTTGGTCATTACGGAAGATATGTGGAAAGTATGATTGCCAAATGTGTGGAAATGGAAGATGGAGAGGAAAAGCAGAATTTTATTCGGGCTATTGCTCGACTCATGAAGCAGAATGCACTCAATTGGAATAGAAATACGGTAGCAGATGATGTTGTTTTAAACGACTTGAAATATTTAAGCAACGGAGCTTTGAGTGTGGATGGAATTACTGAAATACATGCCGTTAAGACCATTCAAGGCAATAAGTTTCAAGATTTCGTGGAGGAAGGCTTCAATCGAAATAAAAAGAGAAAAAAGAAAAAATTCAAAAAGAAAAATTTCTAAAAAAAAACGAGGGCAGCATAGTTTGCTGAGTGACTATTGAATATGCTGAACCAAATATGGCAATGGTTGTTTATACTTCCCGTAAGGTTTTATCAATGGTTTATTTCACCATGGTTGGGTTCAAATTGCAGATACACACCAACTTGCAGTCATTACATGATAGAAGCTATAAAAGAGTGGGGCGTGTTCAGAGGTGTTTGGATGGGTGTGAAAAGAATAGGTCGTTGTCATCCGCGCGGTGGCTTTGGTTATGATCCGGTTCCTAAGAAAGAATTAGAAAATTAGAAAAATAATAAACATGAAATCGAAAATTACTTTTATTGCATTGGTTGGTCTGCTTGCGTTGGCCTCATGCAAAAACACAGAGTCTGATGTGCTTCAACAGGCTCGATTGACTCAACAAGGTTTGGTGTCGAAAAAGCAGTCGCTCATGACCGAATTAGACAATCGATATAAGCAAGTTGAGCAGGAAATTGCAACCGCATCTACAAGTGTATCTTCAGATACAACACGTGATGTTTCGAGCGAGATTTTATTTATGGAGGAAGAGAAGTCGGCGATTGATGAATTGCGCGACAAGGTTGAGAATTGGGCAATAACAAATATTGTTTTGTTACCAGAACCTGGCCAGTTGAAAAACGATCCGAAATTCAAAGATTTGAAAGATGAGGATGTACTTAAAATGGTAAAAGATCAGGATTCTATTTTTAGTATACTGAAAAGTGAAATTGAAAATGAATTGCTCCTTTATGAAGATTTCTGAGATGAGACAACGTCCAAGAAGAAATAGAAAAAGTGCATCCATTCGTGCCATGGTACAAGAGACTCGGTTGAGTCTGGATCAACTCATTTATCCGTTGTTTTTGGTGGAAGAAGAGAACGCAATAATTCCTATTGTATCCATGCCGGGAATAAACAGATGGGGCATAGAGACAATGCTGAAAGAGATTAGGGAGTGTGTTGATTTGGGAATCACGAATTTTATTCTGTTTCCTGCTGTAGATGACTCGAAAAAGGATACGTATGCCACGTACAGCCTTGACAAGAATAATTTCTATTTATCTGCTGCGCGAAGAATAAAAGCTTCTTTTCCGGAGATTACCCTCATTAGTGACGTTGCCATGGATCCATACAGCAGTGATGGACATGACGGATTGGTGATTAACGGTGAAATTGTTAACGATGAAACCTTGCCTATTCTTTGCGCCATGGCCGTTGCGCAGGCCGAGGCAGGATTTGACTTGGTTGGCCCAAGTGATATGATGGATGGGCGAGTTGGAGCAATTCGTGATGCGTTAGATGATGCCGGATGCACCCAAACTGGAATTATGGCTTACACGGCCAAATATGCAAGTGCTTTTTATGGTCCTTTCCGAGATGCTCTAGATAGTGCACCTAAAATGGGCGATAAAAAATCATATCAAATGAATCCGGCTAATGTGCGTGAATCGTTAATTGAGGCAGAGTTAGATGAAATGGAAGGCGCAGATTTTCTAATGGTGAAACCAGCGCTCTGTTATTTAGATGTGATTCATGTTTTGAAATCGAATTCGAACTTACCCATTGCTGCTTATAATGTGAGTGGGGAATACGCCATGCTGAAAGCTGCAGCAGAACGGGGCTGGATTGATTACAAGAGAGCCATGCCTGAAATGCTATTAAGTATTGCCAGGGCAGGTGCCGATGTTATTTTAACTTACTTTGCTAAAGAATATGCTCAATCGATTTCTGAATCTTAGTTTTATTTTGTTTGTTTCAATTGGAATACATGCGCAATCGCCATACAAGAATATTCCTTTGCCAAAAATCACGGGCAATCAATTCAATTTCGAACCTTGTGAACCAAGTATAGTCATAGATCCATTGAATGAAAATCATATCCTTGCAGGTGCAATTTTAGATTTGGTTTACGAAAGTTATGATGGTGGAAAGACATGGAAAGTAAATCAGATTAAGAGCGAAAAGCATGGTGTTTTCGGTGATCCAACGCTTATCTCTAGTCCCTTTGGTGATCTTTTTTATTTGCACTTAGGTGATCCAGATCATCAAGGTTGGAAAGGGAAAAGATTACTAGAGTCCATTGTGATTCAGCGCATTTTACCTTCAAAAGAATCTGAGTCAATTCAATTTACTGACGGCGTGGCCATTGGTACAAATCCACCGAAAGATCAAGACAAACAGTGGGCTTGCACATCACGAGATGGGAAATTTGTTTACGTGACATGGACTGAGTTTGATGCCTATGAAAGTAAATCTCCGAGAGACCACTCCAAGATTTTATTTTCAGCAGGTAATCGAGAAGGTGAATGTTTCTCTAAACCAATTTTGCTCAGCGATGTCATGGGCGGTTGTATGGATGATGATGAAACCACCGAAGGGGCTGTTCCCGCTGCAGGGCTATTGAATCAAGTTTATGTTGCGTGGGCGCATCAAGAGAATATTTATTTTAACAAGTCTCTCGATAACGGAAGAACATGGTTGAAGAAGTCAAGGGTTATTCAACAAATTCCAGGAGGATGGAATCAAGAAATTGTGGGAGTTTATCGCGCGAATGGTATGCCTGTTTTGGTATCAGACATTGGAAAATCAGAACATGCTGGTAATTTGTATTTGTGTTGGAGTGATTCAAGAGTAAATGATGTAAACGTTTATGTCTCAGTTTCAAGCGATGAAGGTGAAACATGGGGTGAACCTGTGAAGGTGAATCAAGATACGGGCGGACGTGAACAGTTTTTCCCTTGGATTGCAGTAGATCAAATAACGGGAAATTTGTATGTGGTCTATTATGATAGAAGAAATTACGTTGATGCCAAAACAGACGTATATCTCTCAACAAGCACAGATGGTGGAAAAACATGGAGCGATGAGCGAATAAGCGAAGCTTCGTTCACACCTAGTACGTATTATTTCTTGGGAGATTACAACAACATAAGCGCTCACAATGGAACTGTTCGTCCCATTTGGACCGTCATGGATGCGCAGGGACGCACCCAAGTTGTAACTGCATTAATTCAAAAATAATTAGAACTCTGCGTTCTTCGGTGTTCTTGGGAAAGGAATAACATCGCGAATGTTAGTCATTCCGGTTACGTACATCACCAAACGTTCAAATCCCAATCCGAATCCGGCATGTTGACACGTTCCAAACTTACGTGTTTCTAGATACCACCACATGCTTTCTTCAGGAATATTGAATTGCTTGCATTTTTCAAGTAAACGATCGTATCTCTCTTCACGTTGGCTACCTCCAATAATTTCACCTATACCAGGAACTAGAATGTCCATGGCCGCAACGGTCTTTTGGTCGTCATTCATGCGCATATAAAAGGCTTTGATGGCAGCAGGGTAATTGGTGAGAATGACAGGTTTTTTAAAATGCTTTTCAACCAAATAGCGCTCATGTTCACTTTGAAGATCAATTCCCCATTCAATGGGATACTTGAATTTTTTCTTTTTGTAATGATTTGAATTGAGCAAAATATCTATTGCCTCGGTGTAAGTAATGCGTTCAAATGTATTGTTGACTACAAACTCTAATCGTTCTATTAGTGGAGAAGTTTGACGCTCTTCAGTTGGTTTTTGTTTATCTTCAGTTGCTTCTCTTTCCTGCAAGAACTCAAGATCTTCTCTTCCGTTTTCAAGGGCGAAGCGAATGCAGTGTTTTAAGAAATCTTCGGCCAAATCCATGTTGTCATTCAAATCATTGAACGCTACTTCCGGTTCAATCATCCAAAACTCGGCGAGGTGTCTGCTAGTATTGGAATTTTCTGCTCGAAATGTGGGACCGAAAGTGTAAACCTTACCCAAGGCCAATGCGGCTAGTTCAGCTTCTAGTTGTCCGCTAACGGTTAAGTGGGCATGCTTCCCGAAAAAATCTTCCTGATAATTGATGCTGCCATCTTCGTTGCGTGGTGGGTTTTCTAAATCGAAATTAGAAACGGTAAACATTTCACCCGCACCCTCGGCGTCACTTCCAGTGATAATCGGACTGTGAATATTCACAAATCCATTTTTGTGGAAGTAATCATGTATGGCGAAACTTAAGAGATGTCGCAGGCGGAATACTGCGCTAAAGGTTGATGTTCTAAATCTTAAGTGGGCTTTTTCTCTCAGAAAGTCCAAAGAGTGCTTTTTCATTTGAATAGGAAACTCATTGGGGTTGCATTCGCCTAGAATTTCAACTTTTTCCGCAATGAGTTCAACCACCTGTCCTTTGCCCAAACTGGGCTTGAGCACCCCTGTTACTCGAATGCTAGCACCGGTATGGATTCGCTTGCTGTCCGATTCAGCAAGGCTGCTAGAATCAACTACAATTTGCAAGTTGGAAATGCAAGAGCCATCATTGACTGCAATGAATTGTTCATTTCTGAAAGTGCGCACCCAACCCTCAATGGTGGTCTGGGTGTCATATGCGGGTGATGAAAGGATGGCTTTGATTGTCATTTTCTGAGTTTGAGTTGCAAATATAATTGATGCAAGCGGGTTTAAATTGTATCTTTGAACAGAAGGCAACTTTTTATAGAAGGTTTGCGTCAACCTATTCAAGAACCAAGATATTTATGAAGAGAGTTAGTTTACTTTTTATCCTCTGCGCTGTTGCAATAGCAGGGATGTCTCAACCCGTCGTTACTTATGTCACAGCCAACCAAGCTGTTCAAACATTACTGGGTCCAGGTGTTCAATTCAGCAACGCTACATTCAATGGAATTAGCACCCAATTGGGCGAAATGACTGGTATGGCAGGAACGAATTTTCAAATCGGTCAAGGTATTGTAATTGGGTGTTCGGATGCTCAAGATGTGGTTCCAAATTATTTTGGAGCTGGAATAACACCCAATATCAGTGGTGATCCAGATTTGTTGAGTGTTGCGAATTCGGTTCCTCCATTGATTGGACAGGCATTTTCTGTTAGTTCGGTGAATAATATAGCGTCTCTCGAGTTTGATTTTATTGCGATCGGAGATTCTCTTCAATTCAACTACATTTTCGGATCTGATGAATACCTGACCTGGGTGAATACAACATACAATGATGTGTTTGCATTTTTCTTAAGTGGTCCAGGCATTACAGGTCCGTATGCCGCACCAGCAGCATTTCCCGGTGGAGCCGTGAACATTGCCATTGTGCCGGAATCTACACCGCCGCTTCCAATTACCATTTCTTCTGTTAACAATGTATTGAATTCTGTATACTATATAGATAACCCGGGGCAGGCAGCCGCACCCATTCAATTGAACGGATTTACAACCAAAATAACAGCCGCCTATGACTTGGAGTGTGGTGAAACATATCATATCCGTTTGGCTATCGCGAATGGATCTGACCAAGCTCTAAAATCTGACGTAATTATTGAGGCTGGATCGTTCACAACAGGTACGAATGATGCCGGAGTTTCAAGTGTTGTAGTTAACCCTGCACCGAATTTACCCCCGAATTCAATTCTTGAAGGATGCGTAAACGGTCAAGTGAACTTTACCATGCCAAGTTGTCTAGAGCCAGGAGATACCATCCAACTCATTTTTGGTGGTACCGCAACGTATGGGGTAGACTACACCACCAATGGAGTGACACAAATAATTGTGGGTCAAACAACATCCATTGACATTATTCCGCTTCCAGACAATGAAGTTGAACCAACTGAAACCATAATTATTTCAGGTCAATTTATGTGTGATGGAATGTGCGACTCTGTGAGTGTTTCAACACAAATAGATTTGTTGGACTATCAAGGAATGGCAGTTCCGCAAACGGACGACTTCCTTATCTGTCCGGGTACATCTAATACTGTGAATATTTTGGCGTCGGGTGGATATCCGCCATACAATTATTCTTGGAGTAACAATCAAAACGGATCAATTCAAAACTTCGCTCAAGGGTCTGCAGGAGCATACACATACACAGTGACCGATTATTGTCAGGGAACACAAACAGATAGCTTTGTTATTTCTGAACCAGCGCCAATATCATTTGCGGGTCCACAAGATTTATGTGCGTTCGATCCCTCTGAAGTTTTGGTGCAAGGAGGACTACAGCCATACACGTACATTACCTCTTCCACTTTAATCTTGGATCCTTTGACTAATATCATTACAGGAACTACAAATGAAATTGTTGATGTAACCATTACTGATGCTTGCAATCAGTCAGCTGTTATTCCATTTATAGTTGTGGTTTGTGATACAAAGGAACCGAACATCATGATCATAAACAATGATGGTTTGAACGAAGCTTTCATTGTTGAGGGAATTGAAAGTTTCCCAAATTCAAAAGTTGAGGTGTATAACCGTTGGGGAACTTTGGTTTACGAGTCAAGTAATTACGACAATACGAAACCTTGGAAAGCCGAAGGATTGGAAGACGGTGTGTTTTATTGGATATTGATGCGCAGTGATGGAGTAAACCGTGATGGATATGTTCACGTCATGCGTAAGTAAAAAAATAAAGTTAATTAATCAAAGAAACCCCAGTCATAGATTGGGGTTTTTCTATTCCCATAAGTGTTAATACAGTTGGTGCCACATCAGCAAGTTTACCATCTTTTATTTGAGATACTTGTTTATCCACTACCCAAACAGGAACGGGGTTGGTTGTATGGGCTGTATTGGGTGTTCCATCTTCGTTTATGGCACAATCGGCATTTCCATGATCGGCAATGATGATTAATGAATACCCAAGATGAATGGCATGCTCAGCTACTTGTCTTAAGCATTGGTCGGTTGTTTCAATTGCCTTTACTATTGCTTCATACACGCCGGTATGCCCAACCATATCGGGATTTGCGAAATTCAAACAAAAAAAATCTGGAGCCTGGTTATTTAAAAAATCAATGCATGAAGATGCTATTTCACGTGCACTCATTTCTGGTTGAAGATCGTATGTCGCAACCTTGGGTGATGGAATCATTATTCTACTTTCACCTTCGAATGGCTCTTCTCTTCCTCCGTTAAAAAAGAAAGTAACGTGTGGATATTTTTCTGTTTCCGCAATTCTGAGTTGTGTCTTGTTGGCGTGGGCAAGCGTTTCTCCAATTGTGCTGCTTAAGTTATCTTTTTCAAATAAAACATGTACGTTTTGAAATGAGTCGTCATATTTTGTCATTGTTACGTAATACAACGGTAGTTTTTTCATGTTGAAATCGGGGAAATCTTGCTGATGGAGAGCCATGGTAATTTCTCTGCATCGATCGGTTCTGAAGTTGAAACAGACAACAACATCCCCGTCTGAAATATGCTGGTAATTGCCTCTGATTTGCGCTGGCTCAATGAATTCGTCTGTAACACCTTTCGAATATGAATGTGCAACGGCAGAAGTAGCAGATTCAAACTCGTTTTCAGTACCATGCACATAAAGGTCATATGCTTTTTTTACACGTTCCCATCTCTTGTCGCGATCCATGGCGTAATAGCGTCCGATAACACTGGCTATTTTGGCGTGTGTATTTGCGCAATGATTTTCTATTTCTTCAATGAAGTTTTTTCCGCTTTTGGGATCACAATCACGTCCGTCTGTGATGGCATGAATAAATACGTTGGTGAGTTGATGCTCTTCCGTGATATCAATGAGTGCTTTCAAGTGATTGATGTGCGAGTGAACACCGCCGTCAGAAACAAGTCCGATAAAATGAACATTTTTATTTTCTTTTTTTGCGTATTGAAGGGCCAATCGGAGTTCCGCATTTTCGTGTAGCTCTCGGTTGCGAATACTCAGATGAATTTTAACCAAATCCTGGTAAACAACTCGGCCGGCACCGATATTCATGTGTCCAACTTCACTGTTCCCCATTTGACCCCCAGGAAGTCCTACAAATTCACCATCAGTGCGCAAAGTTGCTTTTGCTGCAATGTTGTTCAATTCTTGAGTATAAGTTGTTTTGGCGCTAAGAATGGCGTTCGAAGAGTCATTTTTCCCAATTCCCCAACCATCTAATATGATTAATCCTACCTTATTGTTCATTATTTAAAAATGTTACGGCAAATGTAGATCCTTTACCAATGGTGCTCTCTACAATAATTTTAGCTTGATGTAAGTCAAAAATAGATTTGACAATATACAGCCCCAAACCAGAACCTTTTGTTTTACGGGTGTTTTCGTCACCGATGCGATAAAATTTCTTGAAAATGTGATTCAACTCCAATGAGGAAATACCAATACCGAAATCCTCGATTTTAATTTCGATTTTTGAATCGGAATGCTTCATGTGAATCTGAATATTTGGATTGGTATGGAACGGAAGCGAATATTTAATAGCGTTTTCAATGAGATTAAAAAAGGCCATTTGCAGGAGGTCTGCATTTCCAGATACAACCAAGTTTGAAGGTCTATCCATTTTTATGGAGGAAATTTGCGCTTCTGGATAGAGAAGCTGAATTCTTTTGACAGATATATCTAGAACAGAAATTAAATCAATATCACTGAAATTTTTCTGGTAGCCTTTGTTTTCGAATTGAGTGGAAAGTAAAATATTTTCAATGAGTAATTCTTGTCGATTCGATTCATCTAAAATAAACTGAAGAAGTTGCTCTCTTTGTTGAGAGTTGAGTTCTCGGTCTTTGATGGTCTGGGCGTTTATTCTAATTGCAGCAATGGGCGTTTTTAATTCATGCGTGATTGCTTGCATGAAATTTTTTTCTTTTTGTGCGAATTTCAAATCGCGCCAAACATTTTTTCTAATCCACCAAAATGCAATTCCCAAAAAGAGGAGAAATACAATTCCTTCTCCAACAATCATTGCCAGTTTTTTGTTAAGAAGTTGCTCCTTTGGAATCAAATTGGATTCAATAGAAATTAACTTTTCATGCAATTGATAAAGTTGAACTCCCCACCAAAGCAATTGAAAAAGTAAGTATGCCGCCATTGAATATAGCAGTATGTTTATGGATTTACTTCTTTGCAGAGACTTCATAACTCGAATTTACGAATCAAAGGTTGAACGACCGCTGTGCAATGATTTAATCTTGTTTAAAGTTTGAAATTGATGCGATATCAAAAAAAGGTCTTTTTTTTTACGTTCTCTCTTGAACCCATGTGATTTTTGAGCAACTTTGCATTATGAAATTCAAGCATTATGCATTGTTGGCATTGCTCTTTTTTTATGTGGTAAAATCACATGGCCAGCGTGTGGGTGTTGTGTTGAGTGGTGGGGGTGCAACGGCTATGGCACATGTTGGTTTTTTAAAAGCGCTTGAAGAAAATAATATTCCAATTGATTACATTGTGGGTACCAGTATGGGAGCCATTGTGGCATCATATTATGCTTCAGGATATTCGATTCAAGAAATGGATTCATTATCTCGAACGAAAGAATTTCAAGAAGTTTCAGAGGGAAATTGGCCAAGTGATTTGAGATTTTTTTATTTGGAGCAATCTGCTCATCCCGCTATGGTTAATTTGAAATATAGCGGAGGTGACAACTGGAGTAATGCGCTTCCAACAAACCTGATTGACCCAAGTTATATGGACTGGAATCATATGAGAATGTTGGGTCAAGCGAATGCAGTCGCAAACCATGATTTCAACCATTTATTCGTGCCGTTTCGATCGGTTGCTGCTGACGTCTCCAATCAGAAAGAATTTATTTTTCGAGAAGGAAATTTGAACGAAGCTATTCGTGCTTCAGCAACCTATCCTTTTTTCATTCCTCCAATTCGCGTGGAAGGGAAGCTACTTTATGACGGTGGAATCTATAACAATTTCCCCATTGATGTTTTGTACAATGAGTTTTTACCCGATGTCATTTTAGGATGTGATGTTTCCGATGGAGCACCAGAACCCAAAGAGAATGATTTGATGTCTCAACTTGAGGCTTTAATTGTAACGGAAAAAAAAGTAGAGCTACCTTGTAAAGAAATTATTGTTGTCACGCCCAATGTTTCCAATGTCTCCACATTCGATTTTGAAGATGTTGGATTATCTATAGATGCGGGTTACGCTGCTACAATGAATCGAATGAACGATATTCAGTCAATTATTGAACGTCGCGTTTCGAAACAAGAAATTCAAGTGAAAAGAACGGAATTTCGTTCAAAAATGCCACAATTTGAAATTGGTAAGATTGAGGTTTCTGGACTAGGTAAACGAGATCTACGTGTTTCACAAGACTTAATGGGTAAGAAGAATTCAACAATTTCAATTGATGAATTGAAAGAAAATTATTTTAGAATACTCAAAGAAGGTGAGGTGAAATCTATTTATCCAACATTGAAATACAATGGGAAAAGACAGAATTTCGACATGAAATTGAAAATGACTCGAGAAAAAGATTTGTTTGTATCATTTGGTGGAAACTATGCGAGTAGAGCTATATCTGCGGGTTACATAGGTTTACGATACCATAATTTCGGTAAAATTCCAGTGTTACTTGAAGCCAATTCCTACTTTGGTAGGTTTTATGGTTCGGTAATGGTTCGGGTACAGGGTCGTTTGAAACTGAAGAATTTACCTATTCAAACAGGTTTAGCATTTACTCAAAACAGATGGGATTTTTATAAAAGTGTTTCTGCTTTTTTCGAGGATGTTAAGCCTTCGTTTATCTTATTAAATGAACGAACAGCAGAGGCCTCACTTTCTATGCCTGTTGCAACTTATGGGAAACTTTCACTTGATGCGCTTTATGCTTATCAATATGACAAATACTATCAATTGCGAAATTTTTTGAGTGTAGACACAGCAGATATGACTCAATTAAATGCGGGTATGGCTAGACTAGTCTATGAAAGAAATACCCTGAATAGGCCGCAGTATGCAAGTTCTGGTACGCGTTTGAAATTGGCGTGTAAGTTCACTCAAGGAATTGAGTACACCATTCCTGGAACAACCTCATTAAATAGAGATACCATTACAAATGAGCGTCAATGGTATGCCATTCGGGCTGCTTATGATAACTATTTCATACATGAGAAAAGATTCACCTTTGGTGCTCACATTGAAGGTGTATATACCAACATTCCGAAATTTCAAAACTATACTGCAACGTTAATTAATTGTCCAACATTGTCCGCATTCCCCGAGTTGGCTACCTATTTCTTACCGCAATTGCGTGCGCCAAAATTCTTATCTGTAGGCGTTTCTCCTATTGTTCATGTTGGTAAATCTGTGGATTTTAGAATGGACTTATATGGCTTTCGACCATTTGAAACCGTCTTGCAAAAACCGAACGGCGAGGTAGGTTTCTTCAATAATAAAAGGACCTTTACACTTGGAAGCGCTGCATTGGTTTTTCATTCACCAATAGGCCCCATTAGTCTCAGTGCGAATTATTATGAACAAAAGGAAAATCCTTGGAGCGTGCTTTTGAATGTTGGATTAATTATTTCCAACAAGACGGGTCGCGAATAATCCTATATCATCCGTATTTTTGAAACATGAATAAAATTCGATTTGGAGTCATTGGATGCGGGCATATCGGCAAAAGACATGCTGAAATGGTTATACGTCAGGAGGGTGCTGAATTGGTTGCAATGTGTGATGTTCGTTCACAAGAAGAATGCGCCGTTTCGTATGAAGTGCCTTTCTATCAAGACCCGGTGCTCATGATGAAGGAAGAAAATTTGGATGTTGTTTGTGTTTGTACGCCGAATGGTCTGCATGCTGAACATAGTTTATTGGCTCTAAGAAATGGTAAGCATGTGGTTGTAGAGAAGCCAATGGCATTATCCAAGGCTGATTGCGAAGAGATTGTATTTGAATCACTAAAAGCAAACAAACAAGTGTTCTGCGTCATGCAGAATAGATATAGTCCGCCTAGTGAGTGGATCAAATCCATCTTGGAAGATAACGTTCTTGGAGAAATCTATATGGTTAACGTGGATTTATTTTGGAATAGAGATGATAGATATTATAAGCCAGGCGGGTGGAAGGGCGTTAAGTCTTTAGATGGTGGAACACTATTTACACAATTTAGTCATTTCATTGACATTATGTTTTGGTTGTTCGGTGACATTACCAACATTCAAGCAAGACTACGCGATTTTAAACACCAGCATTCAACTGAATTTGAAGACTCGGGAATTGTTCTTTTTGATTTCGTGAAGGGAGGAATGGGTTCCATTAACTTCTCAACTGCGGTAAATCATGTAAACTATGAAAGCAGTTTAACCATAGTTGCTGAAAAGGGCACTGTTAAAATTGGTGGTCAATACATGAACGAAGTTGCATACTGTGAAATTGAAAATTATACCATGCCCGAATTAGCACCTGGAAATCCTGCGAATGACTATGGGGCTTATAAGGGCAGTGCAGCAAACCACATATATGTGATACAAAATGTTGTTGATGCACTGAATGGAAAAGGTCAGATAACAACAAATGCAATGGAGGGATTGAAGGTGGTTGAAATAATAGAGCGAATTTATTCTGCTGCACAGAAAGATTGATGAACATATTTCAAGCGAATGCCTACCTGAAACACGTCTTTACCTTAATGGCTGGAACTGTCATTGGTCAAGGTTTAGTGTTTTTGTTATCGCCTTTCGTTTTTAGACTATTCACTCCGGAAGACTTCACTGCTCTTGAGCAATTTCTTATGTTGATCACGGTACTTTCTGTTTTGGTTACTGGAAAGTATGAATTTGCGATCATGCACCCACGCGATGATGAAACCGCTCGACATATTCTGGGTTTGACATTGATTATTGCATTGGTAACAAGTGCATTTTTTGGGGTAATCTCAATTGTGTTTAGCAACTCAATAGCAACCGCCATGGGGACGCCAAGTTTAAAATTCATGCTGTGGTCACTTGGTCCTGTTTTGTTCTTGACGGC
>Ga0172373_10003890_pt1 | contig 21373 bp, 25 predicted proteins | sample Lak10m_2_FD_114546 | JGI IMG/M metagenome (GOLD analysis project Ga0172373, IMG submission 114546) | Freshwater microbial communities from Kabuno Bay, South-Kivu, Congo - kab_092012_10m | ecosystem: Environmental > Aquatic > Freshwater > Lake | place: Democratic Republic of the Congo...
GGAGCGGGCATGGTCTCGGCAGCCAGCCATTCCAGGAAAGCCGGGTTCCCGTCGCCGATCGGGACAGAGACGATGCAGGGACATGTGTAGGGGTGGAGAGCCCGCACGCGGTCAATCAGCAAAGCCGACAAATCCGCCCTGGTCTTGAACAGCAGGGCCACCTCGCCCTCTTGATTCACCCGACCATCCCACCAATAGACCGACAGGATCCGCCCCAGAATATTGGCGCAGGCCGCCAGTCGCTCGGTCACCACGGTGCGGCCGACGGACAAAGCGGTCTCGTCATCTGGAAACGTCACATAAATCAGCGAGAAGGCAGTCGTCATGGCAAGGAATGGTGGGCAATCACCGTCATCAGGTCAACCCCGTTCGATGCCACCACGACATGAATGGCGCCGTCAGCAACTTCCATCGCAGCCCGTCAGAATCCGCTGCAGGATAGACGCCGCCTCGGATACCCCGGTCTTTGGGGCAACCGACGGAATCGGCAGAGAAAACAACGTATGCAGTATGCCCGGCAGAGACCCGTCGAACAATTGCCCGGTCTCGATCGGCAGACATCGGGTATGGATGGCCAGCCAATCGTCGAGATGCGGTGATTCCGGCCAATCGGGCCTGGGAACGAACAGGACGGGGATGCCGGCGATGCCGGCCTCGGTGAACGTCCCATAGCCGGGCTTGGTGACGATCAGATCAACCGAGGCGGACAAGTCGCAAAAGGCGATTCCTCCGGCCTGCCAGTGCCTGAAATCGTTGCGTCCGGGCGGGGGCTCCTGGCTGGTCAGCCAAACCCACCCCGGCAGAAGCGGCCATTGTTCCAACGGCAGCGGATGCCCGATTCCACCGAAGGCGATCAGCCCCAGACGCACGGCCCCGGATATGCCCAGCGCGGTGCCGACCTCCGGGCGCCGGTTCTGCCCCGGCACGACGACCGGGTCGATATCATGCCGATGCAGAACGGTCATGGTCTGAGCCGGCCGGCATCGCAGAAAGACCGAGGCGGCAGCATAGGCCGCCCGGATCTGGCCCAGGATCTCGTCCGCTTCGGGTCGGTCCCCCAGATAATGGGCGTACATGTCGGCCCAGTTCAGAGACGACATCGCCACCGCCGGAATGCCGGCCCGCGCGGCGGCAGCCAAGGTTACATAGGGAATGTTGGCCAGAACCAGATCCGGGGCCGCCAGGGACAATCGCTCGGCCTCGCGGGCCACCAGGGCGGGAAAGTCCCGATGCAGCTCACGGTAGCCCCGAGCACTGGCGTCAAGGTCGATACTGGTCGAAGACCGCATGCGAAAGCCGAAATCGGCGATTTCAGCAACATGGGCAAAGGATTGGTAGCGACTATCCAGAAAGGCCCGATCCACTGTGGTCTGGATGGTCAGACGCAAATCAGGAATACAGCGGCGCAGTTCGGCCACCACCGGCGCCGTCATCGCCGCATGGCCATAGCCGTGCGGAGAGAGCGCCAGCCAAAGATGAGGTGCGGCCATAGCAGCCCATATACGATTGCGATGAAGAGAAATTGGTCGGAGCGGCGGGATTCGAACCCACGACCCCCAGTCCCCCAGACTGATGCGCTACCGGGCTGCGCTACGCTCCGACCGTCTTCTCGGACCGGGGAACCCCGCAGTCCGCAAGAAACTCTTTGATCCGATGATCCGGCCACCGGAAGAGGGGCGCACTATACTCAGCCCCCCGGCCCTATGCAACCCCGTTCATGAGCGTGGCTGCAGAAGCTGCCGTATTTGTTCAAGCTCACCCAGAAGCTCCTGCAATTCCAGGCGAACCGATACGGAAATCCCGCCATCCAGGGGGGCCTGCATCAACAGTTCCAGGGAATGGTCCACGCTGTCCGTGTCCTCGGACGCGTCGCCATCGGTCAGAACGAACTCATCGACGGCACACTCCCCCTCCTCTTCCTCTGCGGGCAAAGGCTCTGCCGAAGGAGCGGACGGCTCGCCCAGGGGCAGGACCAGCTCGGGCTGGATTTTGGCGGCGGCAGCCCCCGTATCCTTTCCCCCTCCCTCGCGCAGCAGCTTCTGGACACCCTTGATGGTGTAGCCTTCGCTGTACAGAAGATCCCGAATGCGGCGCAGCAGGGCGACGTCTTCCGGCCGGTAATACCGGCGCCCGCCGCCGCGCTTCAGGGGCTTGACCTGGGGGAACTTGCTTTCCCAGAAACGCAGGACATGCTGGGGGACATCCAGGTCCTCAGCAACCTCGCTGATGGTCCGAAAGGCCGCTTCGGACTTCCCCGTCCGCCGCCCCGATGCCGACGACCCACCGTCGGCGGTCATCACTTCCCGGCCTTGGCCGACGAGACAGGCCCGTCATTGACCTTTTTCTTCAGCAGCTGCGAGGGACGGAAGACCAGGACGCGCCGGGGGAGAATAGGCACCTCGTCGCCGGTCTTGGGATTACGGCCGACCCGCTGACCCTTGGACCGGACCGAGAAACTGCCGAATGAGGAAATCTTTACCGATTCCCCACGCGCCAGGGCGGCGGAAACCTCGTCCAGGACCGCTTCCAGCAGGTCGGCAGACTCGTTTCGGGACAGGCCCACTTCCTGGTAAACAGCCTCGCTCAACTGGGCGCGGGTGATGGTCGTATCCGACATGACTATGGTCCCGTGAACGGATGGAGACGCGGTCACTGACCCTACCGACTCGCCGGAAAAGGGTCAATATCAAAGGGATGCGACAGAGTGTTGAATCCGGCCTACAGCCGGACCAGAGCCGCGCCCCAGGTGAACCCGCCCCCCATCGCTTCCAGCAGGACCAGATCGCCGGACTTCAGACGGCCATCGTTGACCGCCTCAGCAAAAGCCAGCGGGACGGATGCGGCCGACGTGTTGGCGTGCCGGTCGACAGTCACCACCATCCGCTCGGGCGGCAGGCCCAACTTGCGGGCGGTCCCATCAAGAATGCGGCGGTTGGCCTGATGCGGCACCACCCAGGTGATATCGTCGGCCTTCAGCCCATTCGCCTCCAACGCTTCGCCGACCACCTGGGCGAGATTGGATACGGCGTGACGGAAAACCTCTTTTCCTTCCATCCGCAGATGGCCGACGGTCTGGGTCGTCGACGGACCGCCGTCGACATACAGCAGGTCGTGATGACGGCCGTCCGAATGCAGGTGGGTCGACAGGATGCCGCGATCCTGATTGGTGCCGGGCTGAGCCTCGGCCCGCAGAACCATCGCCCCGGCCCCGTCGCCGAACAAGACGCAGGTACCGCGGTCGGTCCAGTCGAGAATCCGCGAAAAGGTTTCGGCACCGATCACCAGCGCCGTTCTAGCCTGTCCGGCCTTGATGAAATTGTCGGCAATGGACAGGGCATAGATGAAACCGGAACAAACCGCCTGGATATCGAAGGCGGCGCCGCCGGTCATGCCGATGCGGCTTTGCACCTTGGTTGCCGTAGCCGGAAAGGTATGGTCGGGGGTGGCGGTCGCCAGTACCAGCAGATCAACCTCGGCCCCGGTAATTCCGGCAGCCTGCAACGCCCGCTGCGCCGCGGCGGTCGCCAGATCGGAAGTGCTTTGACCTTCGGCGGCCAGATGACGGGAGCGGATTCCGGTCCGTTCGACGATCCATTCGTCCGAAGTGTCGACCATGCGGGCCATTTCCGCATTGCTGACGACCCGTTCGGGCAAATACGAGCCACAGCCGACGATCCGGGAACGCAGAATCATGCTAGCCCTCAGATATTGCCGGCGGCAAGCCGCGCGGTTTGGGATTCGGCCGCGTGCAAATGCTCGACCTCACGGCGGATACGATCGTTGTAACCGTGCGCCACCAGATCGACCGCAGTCCCCACGGCATTGGCGAAACCGAAGGCGTCGGTTCCGCCGTGGCTCTTGACTGCAATGCCGTTCAAGCCAAGGAACATGGCGCCGTTATAGCGGCGCGGATCGGTGCGGACCTTGACCTTGTTCAGCGCATGGCGGGCAAACAGGTAGCCGATCTTGGCCAGAAGAGAGTTGCGGAACCCCTCTTTCAGGCAAGTGGCGTACAGGCGCACCGTCCCTTCGGCGGTCTTCAGGGCGATGTTTCCGGTAAACCCGTCGGTGACCACCACATCGACGGTTCCGGCACAGATGTCGTTGCCTTCGACGAAGCCGTGGAAGCGGATGGGCAATCCGCTGTCGCGCAGGGTCGCCGCCGCGGTCTTGACCGCGTCATTGCCCTTGAGGTCTTCCGAACCGACATTGAGCAGACCGATGGTCGGCTTTTCCAGCCCCAGGACGGCGCGGGCGAAAACTTCGCCCATGACGGCGAACTCGACCAGATTGTTGGCGTTGCAATCGACGTTGGCGCCAAGGTCGAGCATGACCGTTTCGCCCCTGACGGTGGGAAACAGTCCGGCGATGGCCGGGCGATCGATGCCCGGCAGCATCCGCAACACGAACTTGGACACGGCCATCAGGGCGCCGGTATTGCCGGCGGAGACCACCCCCGCCGCCTCGCCTTTGGCGACGGCATCGACGGCCAGCCACATGCTGGAGCGACGCCCCGTGCGCAGAACCTGCCCGGGCTTGGCGTCGTTGGACACCGCCTCGTCGGTATGGCGGATGGTGCAGACGCCCTTGAGTTCGGGAAAACGATCCAGCAGCGGCTGAACCCGAGCCTGATCGCCGAACAGCAGATAGCGGACATGCGGCAGGCGCACATGCGCCAGGCGCAACCCCTCGATCACCATGTCGGGAGCATGGTCGCCCCCCATAGCATCGATTGAAATGGTTACGGCTGCGCTCACGATGCCGCGCTCCGCTGGCTGTTCAGGCTGGGTCAGGCGTTGGCTTCGCCCTGGGCCACGACTTCACGGCCATCGTAGTGACCGCAGGCGCCGCAGACGTGGTGCGGCAGCTTGACCTCGCCACAGTTCGGGCATTCGACCCCGGTAACCTTCGGCAGCGCGTGGTGCGCGCGGCGCATGTTGCGGCGGGACTTGGAGGTCTTCTTCTTCGGGACAGCCATTGTCGTCTACTCTCAGCTCTGAAGCCCTTGCGGGAAAGGGAGGTTTATTAGCCAAAAAGGACGCCCGGGGCAAGGGGATGCGTGCCCCTTACCGTTTTTTTTCATGAAACTTTGCCAATACAGCGAACGGACTGGGGCGCTTCTCGGGTTCCGGATCATCCTCTTCGATGGCAACATACTCCGTCCCGGGCTTGCGTGGAAAGGGGGGAAGCGCCAAGGCCAGGTGCTCGGCCACGGCTTCGCCGATGTCGATACCGCCATCCACCACCGGCTCGGGGGGATCCTCGTCGTCGAGGGACAGGTCCAGCTCGCCGCCATCCTCCTCGCCATCGCCGCCGAAGGTCATGGAAAACGGCTCCTCGATCTTGGCGGGAAGCGGGTCCAGGGTGACGACGCAGGTCTGCACCAGACTGGCGTGAATGACCGCCGACATCCGAAACGATGTCCCGCCGGCAATGGCCCGCAGGCTCACCCGGGCCTGCAGCGCCGAAATCTCCACCAGAGCGAAACGATCGGCCAGGGCCTTCCGTTCCTCGGGCCCGGCCTCAATGGTCAATTCGGTTCCCTGCGCCGGAATCTGGTCGATCCGGACGATACGCGAAAATTCCGGGACCAAGCCGGTCATGCAGCCCCCCCTTCAGGAAGAAGAAACGACAGTTGGCCGGACAGCAGGACGCTATCGCCCTGGCCGGCCAGATGGGCGTCCTGGGCGACGATATAGGCGACCATCGCCGACACCTGCCCCGGCAGAAGGACCACCCCCCGATAAAGATTACGCGACAGGGCCTCGGCCAAAGCCTCGCCGCCGGCGTCCCGAGCCTTGTCGTAGGCGGCGACGCGCCCATAGAAGGCTTCGGCCATGCGCCTGACCCGTTTGCCGATGCCGGTATCGGTCACCCCCAATTCACGCAGATTCTGGTCCATGTCGGCAAACATCAGATCGAAGGTCGCCTGCGAGACCGCCCTCGCCTCCTCCGCCGCGTCGGGGCCGACCTGTCCCAGGCGGCGCAGCAGCAGATAGGCGTGCAGGATCAGCAGGTCGTAGCGCCCCTCCAGGGTGTCGGGAACGCCAAGCCGGATGTAGAAATCCGGCTGACGGCTCTGCTCGACGAGTTGGCGGTAGAGGGCGACGGCCACCTTGTCCCGGTGGCGGCTGTCCAAGAGACGGCGAAACATGGCAAACGGCATGGAAAAGGGTACCTGGGCGCGGGGTCGTTGACAACGCCGGTCTGGGGCGTGCAATGTTCGGCTCCAACATTGGCGACGGAGAGCGCCTCCGTCAATGCTTCGACCAAGGTCGACCATGAACAAACCCGTCATCCGCCTTTTGACCGCCGCCACCCTGTCTCTTCTTGCCGCCGCCTGCACGGCGACGGTGGACAATCGCGGCAACGTTCTTTCCGCCGACCAGCTGGTTCTGATCAAGCCCGGGAAAACCACCCGCGAGGATGTGCAGGCCCTGTTGGGATCACCGTCCAGCACCCTGAATTACGGGGATGAAAGCTGGCAGTACATCTCGTCGCGCAGCGAAACCGTCGCCTTCTTCAAGCCCAAGTTCGTCGAACGCAGCGTCGTCAACATCCTTTTCGACCGGGCCGGACTGGTGAAAAGTGTGGTCGCCCGCAACATGGAAGACGGCCAGCAGGTCGAAGTCGTCGACCGCGAAACCCCGACTGCGGGCAAGGAACTGTCGATCCTGGAACAGGTGATCGGCAATGTCGGACGCTTTTCGAAAGACGCCGCCGCCAAGTAGCTCATGTGACGGGACGTAAAAAACCCCGCCCGGTCGCCCGGGCGGGGTTTTTCCCGTCATCGCCCCGGCGTCAGCCGGCGACCATCGCCAGCAACAGGATGGCGACGATGTTGATGATCTTGATCATCGGGTTGACGGCCGGACCCGCGGTATCCTTGTAGGGATCGCCGACGGTATCGCCGGTCACCGCGGCCTTGTGGGCGTCCGAGCCCTTGCCGCCGTGATGGCCGTCTTCGATGTACTTCTTGGCATTGTCCCAGGCACCGCCGCCCGAGGTCATCGACAGGGCCACGAACAGGCCGGTGACGATGGTACCCAGCAGCATGGCGCCCAGGGCGGTGAAAGCCGCGGTCTGGTCGGCCACCAGATTGATCACCATGTACAGCACCACCGGCGACAGAACCGGCAGCAGCGACGGAACGATCATTTCCTTGATGGCGGCCTTGGTCAGCAGGTCGACGGCACGTCCGTAATCGGGCTTGCCGGTACCTTCCATGATGCCCGGGATTTCCTTGAACTGACGGCGGACTTCCACCACCACCGAGCCGGCGGCACGGCCGACGGCCATCATGCCCATCGCCCCGAACAGATAAGGCAGCAGGCCGCCCAGGAACAGGCCGATGACCACATAGGGATCCTCAAGGCTGAACTGCACCTTGAGGTTCGGGAAATAGTGCTTCAGATCCTCGGTATAAGCCGCGAACAGAACCAGAGCGGCCAGACCGGCCGAACCGATGGCATAACCCTTGGTCACCGCCTTGGTGGTATTGCCGACGGCATCCAGGGCATCGGTGATCTTGCGGACTTCCTTGGGCAGTTCCGACATTTCGGCGATGCCGCCGGCATTGTCGGTCACCGGACCATAGGCATCGAGAGCCACGATCATGCCGGCCAGAGCCAGCATGGTGGTGGCCGCCACCGAGATGCCGAACAGGCCGGCGATCTTGAAGGCGACGATGATGGCGACGGAAATGACGATCACCGGCAGGGCGCAGGCTTCCATGGAAACCGCCAGGCCCTGGATGACGTTGGTGCCGTGGCCGGTGGTCGAAGCCTGGGCCACCGACTTGACCGGACGGTATTCGGTGCCGGTGTAGTATTCGGTGATCCACACCAGCAGGCCGGTGACGACCAGGCCGATCAGGGCACAGGCATAAAGGCCGCCGCCGCTGATGGTCTTGCCGGCCGCGTCGAAGGTGGCGTCGAAACCGCCGAACAGCATGTTCATGATGACGGCAACCAGGATCGCCGACAGCACGCCGGTGACGATCAGCCCTTTGTACAGGGCCTTCATGATCTTGCCGGAGGAATCCAGCTTGACGAAAAAGGTGCCGGCGACCGAAGCGAAGATGCACACGCCACAGATCAGCAGCGGCAGTTGCATCATGGCTTCCTGCGCAGCGCCGGTGAAGAAGATCGACCCCAGCAGCATGGTGCCGACCACGGTCACCGCATAGGTTTCGAACAGATCGGCGGCCATGCCGGCGCAGTCGCCGACATTGTCGCCGACATTGTCGGCGATGACGGCGGGATTACGGGGATCGTCCTCGGGAATGCCGGCTTCGACCTTGCCCACCAGATCGGCGCCGACATCGGCCCCCTTGGTGAAGATGCCGCCCCCCAGGCGGGCGAAGATCGAGATCAGCGACGCGCCGAACGACAGCGCCACCAGCGCCTCCAGCAGGGCGCGGGAATCGATGCCGACATTCTTCAAGATGGCGTAATAGCCGGCAACGCCGATCAGGCCCAGACCGACCACCAGCAGACCAGTGATGGCCCCCGACTTGAACGCGACGTCGAGCGCCTGCTGCATGCCGCCGGAACGGGCGGCTTCGGCGGTCCGGACGTTGGCACGGACGGAAACGTTCATGCCGACATAGCCGGCCAGACCGGACAGAACCGCGCCGATGACGAAACCGGCAGCCTGATAGAGCCCCAGACGAGCCCCCAGGATGACGGCCACGATCACCCCGACGATGGCGATGGTGGTGTATTGGCGATTGAGATAGGCGGCAGCGCCTTCCTGCACGGCACCAGCGATCTGCTGCATGCGCTCGGTGCCGGGCGACGTCGCCATGACCGACCGGATGGCGTACGCTCCGTAGAGCAGCGCCAACAGGCCGCATGCGATGACGAAAAGGTTGAGCATTTGTTTCGATCCCCTGAGCAGCTTTACCGACTTTCGCGCCTCGGATGCATCCGGCGAACATCGCTGGCTGGGCACTGAGAACGACGTAAGTGGCAAAAAAGCTGCCAGAAGACACACGGGGATGCAATCAAATGCTATGAAGCCATACTGTTTTCCGCAATTATCAGAAAACTCTAATAATCAATCCAGGGATGCTTTCGCTCATTTGACCGTGGATTGATCGATCAAGACATCCTTGACCATTCCGGCCCCTAGAACTTTTTCCGCCTGCATATACAACCTACGCTGGATTACGGCATGATCCAGCTGGGTCGCCGTCCGCAGATGACTGGGCAGAAAAGACATCATTTCCTGCAGAAACGCATTCTGCAGCCTGGGCAGGTTCTGCGCGACCCGTTCCTTTTTTTCATGCGGGACTTCCAGCCGGATGATCATCTCGGCCTGTTTCTTGATCTCGCGGTCCTGAACCACGGGAACGATCAGCAGACCGAACTCGACGAAGCTGGGCGGAACGGCCACCGGGGCGGCCGGGGTCTCGGGAATGGCCGGGGCATTGCCCACCAGGGCGTTGAACTTCGCCAGCGGATCGACGCCCCAGAAATAAAGACCGCCGATCAGGCCACCGACCATAAGCAGGAATGCGACGACGATGAAGATCAGGCGTATCATGTCGCATCACCTGAAGGGGACTGGCGGAAGTGCCGCCACCCGGCCGGCCCCAGCCGCATCGGAACGGCATCGGCGTCCAGAACGGTCACGCCGGATCCGGGCACGACGGAGCCGATTGGGGTCAGGGCGACGCCGGTCCGCGCGGCAATCTGGATCAAGGCCTCGGTCTCCTCGGGCGGAGCGGTGAACAGCAATTCGTAATCATCACCGCCGGTCAGGACCGTGGCAAGCCACGATTGGTCGGCGGCGACCAGAGCGGCGACGGCCGGAGACAGCGGAACGCCATCGGCCCGGATCTCCGCCCCGACCGCCGAAGCGCGGCACAGATGCCCCAGGTCCTGCACCAGACCATCCGAAACGTCCATCGCCGCATGGGCGTGCCCCACCAGTTCCGGCCCCAGGCCGGTCCTGGGGCGCGGCAGACGATAGCGGTCGGCCAGGTATCCGACATGCTCGGGCCGGGCATCCCCCAGCAGCCCCTGGGCGGCGCGCAGACCGGCGGCACCGTCCCCCAGGGACCCGCTGACCCAGATGCGGTCCCCGGCCCTGGCGCCGCTCCGCAGCAGGGCCGTTCCCGCCACCACCTGCCCGAAAGCGGTCAAGGACAGAGTCAGCGGCCCCGGCGTCGATACGGTGTCGCCACCGATCAGCGCGATGGAAAAGGCTTCCAGATCCAGACGCAGCCCATCGGCGAACCGGCGCAACCACGCCCCGGTCACATTGTGGGGAAAAGCAGCGGCCAGCATCACCGCCACGGGAACCGCCCCCTTGGCGGCCAGATCGGACAGGTTGACCCGCACCAGCTTGCGCGCCACCAGATCGGCCGGGTCGTCCGGCAGGAAATGGATTCCTTCGACCATTGCATCGACGGTCAGAACCATGTCCATGCCGGGCGGCGGCCTCATCAGGGCCGCATCGTCGGTCAACCCCAGGGCGCCGGGATAGCCGCGGGAAAGCGGCGCGAACAGATCGGCGATCAGGCGGAATTCATCGGGGGAGTCGCTCACCGCCGGCACCGGCCCGCCTATGCGCCGCCTTTCCCGAACTCGGCGGCCCGCACCACGCGCGCCACCTTGTCGAGAACGGCGTTGACCAGTCCCGGTTCGGGACCGGAATAAAAGGCGTGGGCGACATCGACATATTCGGAAATGGCGACGCGGGTAGGTGTTTGCGCCCGGTCCTTCAACTCGAAGGCACCTGCCCGCAGAATGGCCCGCAGAATGGCTTCCAGACGGTCGACGGTCCAATCCCGGGTCAGGGCCGCCCCGATCAGCTGGTCAAGCCCGGCTTCCTCGGCATTGACGCCGTTGATCAGAAACGTCGCGAGATCCAGATCGGGCTGAGCCATGCCGGCCCGCGGCCCCCCCTCGGCCCGCTCGCGCATATGATCGACCGCCTCGACCACTCCGGTCTCGGTAATCTCCATCGAATACAACGCCTGAACAGCGGCCAGCCGGCCGGCGGAACGGCGGGCGGCGCCCGGGTTGGGGCTGCGCGCGGAAGGCTTGCTCATCGGTCCAGTTTCAGTTGGCGTTTGATGTCCAGCATGCGCAGGCAGGCTTGCGCCGCCAAGCCGCCGATATTCTTGCGGGTCGGGTCGGCACGCTTCAGGGCCTGCGCCTCGTCATGCACCGTCAGCACGCCGTTGCCCAGCGCCAGATGATGACGCAGCGACAGGTCGCCACACCCCCGCATGCATTCGGTGCAGACATGGTGGTAGTGATCGCTTTCGCCCCGGATGGCCGTGCCCAGGACGACATAGCCGTCGTACCGGCAGGCGGCGGTCCCCGCGGCCTGCGCGGCGACCGCCATCTCCAGCGCCGCCGGGATCTCCAGAACGCCCGGAACGGTCATCACGTCCCAGCTCGCCTGGGCTTGCGTCAACGCCCCGGTAACGCCGGACAGCAGCATATCGGCGATATGGTTGTAGAACCGCGCCTCGATGATCAGGATCCTGCTCATCAGCATTCCCCGCCGCTCAGCCGGCGGCGATGGGCTTCTGGCCCACCACCTCAAGCCCGAACCCTTCCAGACCGACGATGGTCTTCTTGGTATTGGACAACAGGACCATCTGACGGACGCCGAGATCCAGCAGGATCTGGGCTCCGACACCGTAATCGCGCAATTCGACCGGGGCCGGCTTGGAATCCAGCTGGGCCCGGACCTGCTCGGACAGGCTGGCCGGGCGCGGCTCGCGCACCAGAACCACGACGCCACGGCCATGCCCGGCAATTATTTCCATAGCGGAATGAAGCTGCCCGGCCTTGCCGGAACCCTGGTCGCCCAGCACGTCATCCAGGATGTTGACGGCATGGACACGCACCATCACCGGGTCCGAAGCCCCCTCGATATCGCCCTTCACCAGGGCGATATGCTCGGCGTAAGCCACTTGGTTGACATACACGACCATGCGCCAGTCGCCACCCCATTTGGAATGGAACGGGGTCTCCAACTCGCGCCGCACGATCTTGTCGTGGCGGCGGCGATAGGCGATCAGATCGGCGATGGTGGCGATCTTCAGCTTGTGCGCCTGGGCGAACTTCACCAGATCCGGCAGACGGGCCATCGTGCCGTCATCGTTCATGATCTCGCAGATCACACCCGACGGATTGAGCCCCGCCAGACGTGAGATGTCCACCGCCGCCTCGGTGTGGCCGGCCCGCACCAGGACGCCGCCGTCACGGGCCATCAGGGGAAACACATGACCGGGGGTCACGATGTCGGCCGGCCCCTTCTCGGGGTCGATGGCCACCTGAACGGTCCTGGCCCGGTCCGCAGCCGAAATGCCGGTGGTAACCCCCTCCAGGGCCTCGATGGAAACGGTGAAGGCCGTCTGCATGCGGGTCCCGTTATCGGCGCTCATCGGACGCAGGTTCAACTGCTCGCAGCGATGGCGGGTCAGCGACAGACAGATCAGTCCACGGCCGAATCTGGCCATGAAATTGATGGCGTCCGGCGTGGCCATCTGGGCCGGAATGACCAGATCGCCTTCGTTCTCGCGGTCTTCGTCATCGACCAGAATGAACATCCGGCCCTGACGGGCCTCTTCGATAATCTCGTCAATGGGCGAGAGATACTGATGATATTCAGAAGCCACCGCATCATTCCTTTTCGAGAAGGCGGGCAACATAGCGCGCCAGCATGTCAATTTCCATATTGACGCGATCCCCCACCTTCAGAAAACCGAATGTGGTCACCGATTGGGTGTGGGGAATGACATTGATGCCGAAACGGCGCCCGTCAACCTCATTGACGGTCAGGGAAACCCCATCCAGCGCGACCGATCCCTTGGGAGCGACGAATTTCGCCAGATCCCGAGGCGCCTCGAACACGAAGCGCATGGACTGGTTTTCCGGGGTGATGGCGACCACCTCGGCGACGCCGTCGACATGGCCGGAAACGATATGTCCCCCCAGTTCGTCGCCAACGCGCATGGCACGTTCCAGGTTGATACGGGTTCCCTCGCCCCAGTTGCCCAGGGTGGTCTTCGACAGGGTTTCGGCGGATGCCTCGATGGCATACCAGTCGGCCCCCGTCTCGATCACCGTCAGGCAGACGCCGTTATGGGCAACGGACGCCCCGATGGCGATAGAGGCCGGGTCATAGGCGGTGCGAACTTCGAAGCGGGTTTCCTTGCCGCCTCCCTTCACGACCCGGCGGACCTCTCCCAGATCGGTAACGATGCCGGTGAACATCGGCCGCAACTCCCTAGATGGATCGATAGAACTCAACCTGATCGGCACCGATGGACCGGGCCTCGACCAATTCGAACCGTGGCGTCTGCGACAGATGGTCGACCCCGAAGCCGACGGCTGCCGGCAAGCCATCGCCACCGATCAGCCGCGGCGCCCTGAACCAGACCAGCCGGTCGACCAGACCGGCCCGCAGCAGGGCCGCCGCCAGGTGGGCGCCTCCCTCCACCAGGATCCGGGTGATGCCGCTTTCCGCCAGAATCATCATGGCCGCCGCCAGATCGACGGTATGATCCGGCCCTTCCGGGACCTCGACCACATCGACGCCGGCATCGGCGAACGCGGTGCGCCGGGCCGGGCTTGTCCCCTCCAGGGTCATCAGCCACGTGGGTACGTCGTTGGCCGTCGCCGCCAGACGGCTGGTCAACGGCAACCGCAACCGCCCGTCGACCACCACACGGACCGGCGAACGGTCGGACAGCCCCGGCAATCGGCAGGTCAGTTCGGGATCATCGGCCAGCGCCGTACCGCTGCCGACCATGATGGCATCGTTTTCCGCCCGCAGAAGATGTGCCGCCTCTCGGGCCGCATCGCCCGTGATCCAGCGGCTTTCGCCGCTGTGGGTGGCAATCCGGCCATCCAGGGTCGAGGCCAGCTTCAACGTCACCAGGGGACGGCCTTCCCGGATCTTGGTGAAGAATCCGGCATTCAGCTCCAGCGCGTCCCCTTCGCAGATTCCGGTGACCACGCCTACTCCGGCACTGCGCAACATCGCCACGCCCTTGCCGCTGACCCGGGGGTCGGGATCCTCGGTGGCCACCACGACCCGGGCCACGCCCGCGGCGATCAGCGCCTCGGCGCAAGGCGGCGTCTTGCCATGATGGGAACAGGGTTCAAGGGTGACATAAGCCGTGGCACCGCAGGCCGCCGCACCGGCAACGGCCAGCGCCTCGGTTTCGGCATGCGGGCGGCCGCCGGGCTGGGTCCAGCCACGCCCGACCACCCGGCCACCCTGGACGATCACGCATCCGACGGCGGGATTGGGCCACACGCTGCCCAGGCCGCGCCTGGCCAGGGCCAGCGCAGCCCGCATGTGGGCCTTGTCCAGATCAGTCGTCGAGGCCGCCACCGACCACCATCTTTCCCAAGAAATCCTCGAAATCCTTGGCTTCGCGGAAATTGCGATAGACCGAGGCGTAGCGGACATAGGCCACCTTGTCCAGATCCATCAGGACATCCATGACCAGTTCGCCGATATACTTGGACGGCACTTCGTTCTCGCCCATGCTTTCCAGGCGGCGGTGGATGCCGTTGGCGATGCGTTCGATCTGGTCCTCGTCCACCGGACGCTTGCGCAACGCGATGCGCAGGGACTTCACCAGCTTTTCACGATCGAAGGGAACGCGCACCCCTTCCTTCTTCACCACGACCAGATCGCGGATCTGCACGCGTTCGAAGGTAGTGAAACGCGACCCGCAGGCCGGGCAGGACCGGCGGCGGCGAATGGCGGAATTATCCTCGGTCGGCCGGGAATCCTTGACCTGGGTATCGTCATGGCCACAGAACGGACAACGCATACGAATCCCCCCTCCCCTGGAAGAACCGGCGGCGCCTCTCCCAGGCTCCGCCGGCCGTCGCCACACTTACGAATAGATCGGAAACCGGCTGCACAATGCGGCGACTTCCGTCCGGGCCTTGGCCTCGGCGGCGGAATTGTCGTCGGGATGGGTGGCCAGACCGTCCAGCACGTCGCCGATCAGCTCGCCGACCTTGGTGAACTCGGCGACGCCGAAACCACGGGTGGTGGCGGCCGGAGTTCCCAGACGGACGCCCGAGGTGACGGTCGGCTTTTCCGGATCGAAGGGAATGCCGTTCTTGTTGCAGGTCATGCCGGCCCGCTCCAGGCTGGCCTCGGCGGCCTTGCCGGTCAGGGCCTTCGGCCGCAGGTCCACCAGCATAAGGTGCGAATCGGTGCCGCCGGACACGATGGCCAGACCGCGGCGGACCAAGGTCTCGGCCAGGGCACGGGCATTGTCGACCACCTGCCGGGCGTAGACGGCGAATTCAGGCCGCAGCGCCTCGCCGAAGGCCACCGCCTTGCCGGCGATGACATGCATCAGCGGCCCGCCCTGGATACCGGGGAAAATCGCCGAATTGATCTTCTTGCCCAGCGCCTCGTCGTCGGCCAGGATCATGCCGCCGCGGGGACCACGCAGGGTCTTGTGGGTGGTGGTGGTCACCACGTGGGCATGCGGGAACGGGTTGGGATAGACGCCGCCGGCCACCAGACCGGCGAAGTGCGCCATGTCGACCATGAACAGCGCGCCCACTTCGTCGGCGATCTTGCGGAAGCGGGCGAAATCGATGACCCGCGGATAGGCCGAGCCGCCGGCGATGATCAGCTTCGGCCGGTGTTCGCGGGCCAGCGCCTCGACCTCGTCGAAATCGACCCGGGCATCCTGCAGGCGGACGCCGTACTGGACCGCCTTGAACCACTTGCCCGACTGGTTGGGCGGGGCGCCGTGGGTCAGGTGCCCGCCGGCCGCCAGGCTCATGCCCATCACCGTGTCGCCCGGCTGCAGCAGCGCCATGAACACGCCCTGGTTGGCCTGGGACCCCGAACTGGGCTGGACGTTGGCATAGGAACAGCCGAACAGCTTGCAGGCCCGGTCGATAGCCAGTTGCTCGACGATGTCGACATACTCGCAGCCGCCGTAATACCGCTTGCCGGGATAGCCTTCGGCATACTTGTTGGTCAGGACCGAGCCCTGAGCCTCCAGGACGGCGCGCGACACGATGTTCTCGGAGGCGATCAGTTCGATCTGGTCCTGCTGACGCTTGAGTTCCTTGCCGACGGCGGCAAAGACATCCGGATCGCGATCGGCAAGGGACGTGCGAAAGAAGGTGTCGGTGGAGGAGTTGGACATCGTCGGTCTTTCTTCCAGAAGATGCGGTTCAGGGAATTACTGGTCGCCCAGCTTGGCAACCCGGCGGGCGTGACGGCCGCCCTCGAATTCGGTGGCAAGGAAAATCTCGACGCATTCGCGGGCCACTTCCGGCCCCATCGTCCGGCCACCCAGCACCAGGACGTTGGCGTCGTTGTGCTGGCGGCACATGCGGGCGCCATAGGCGTCGTGAACCAGCGCCGCACGGACATGGCGGTGCCGGTTGGCGGCGATGGAAATGCCGATGCCGGTGCCGCACATCAGGATACCGCGGCTGGCCTGCCCGTCCTTCAACGCCTTGGCCATCGCCGCGGCATAATCGGGATAGTCGACGGACTGCGAATCATGGGTGCCGAGATCGAGAACGCGGCAGCCCCTTTCTTCAAGGATGCGGCGCAACATCGCCTTCATCTCGATGCCGCCGTGATCCGAGGCGAGAGCTATGACTTCCTGATCCATGACGACACTTCCGCAGCTTTCAGACAATAACGCCGCTCAATACCATATCTCGCCATGTCTTGCCAATCCGCCACAAGCCTATGCGGGTTATCGGACCAGTCGCGGCATCATTGCTTTGCGCTCCCCTGACGGAAACCGCCGCGACCGCCTGCCCGCAAGTGACAGGAGGATCATTCGGCAAACATCGCCCCGGCAGAATTGCGCACATGTGGCACGATTTACTGGTTCATGGCTTGATGGAAAATAAATGATTACTCTTGCATCCAGATTTCGAATTGACAGCACTGAACAGACATGCCTTCATTGATTCCCACAACCAAGAACATCCGCCGGATACCAAAATGACCGACGCTGCTCCCGATAAATCGAACCGCGATGACATCCTGCGCATGGCTGTAGACGTCGTCTCTGCCTATGTCAGCAAGAATCCGTTACCTGCCGGACAGATTCCCGAGATCATCCACACGGTCTATTCCTCTCTGGCTTCGCTGGAAAGCGGAACTCCCGAAGCGAAGGTCGAATCACCGAAGCCGGCGGTTACTGTCAAGAAGTCGGTCACGCCCGATTACATTGTCTGCCTGGAAGACGGCAAGAAGCTGAAGATGCTGAAGCGTCACCTGCGCACGACGTACAACATGACCCCGGATGAATACCGCGCCAAGTGGGGCCTGCCGCCCGACTATCCGATGGTCGCTCCCAATTACGCCGCCCAACGCTCGGATTTCGCCAAGAAGATCGGTCTGGGCCGCAAGGCCGGAGAGACGGAAAAGAAGCCGGCCCGCCGCAGGGGCTGAACGCGTCGCCGCATGGCGAACGACCGGCCGCCGGATGGTTTTCCGGCGGCCGTCGTCATTTCCGGAGGGGCTGGCGCGCCAGGACGTAAAGCAGCTTGCGCAGGGCCACGGCCTTCAGATGCGCCTGGGGCGCCCGGGAATCGCCGACGATCGATATTTCGACCTGGGTCTGGACATCAAGGGCACACACCTTGACGGCGTTGCCGACCCGCTGAAACTCGAACAGAACTTCGCGGCCGGAACTCATGGAAAGGTCAGTTCATCACCGACACCGGCAAACAGGCGATCCAGCAGATCCTGCGGAATCTGGGTCAGCACGGCCGGCTGCCAGCGCGGAGACCTGTCCTTGTCAACCACCAGGGCACGGATCCCCTCGTGGAACTCGGAGCCCAGCAGCAAAGAACAGGCCAGGCGAAATTCCTGCCGGATGGCATCGTCAAAGCCAAGATCACGCCCCCGGGTCAGTTGCCGGAAGGCAATGGCCAGGCTGGTCGGGGACGCCGCCAGCATCGATGCGGCCGCGGCGGATGCCCATTCGGCGTCGCAAGCCTGCAGCCGGGCCAGATACTCCCCGGGGTCGGGGGCCTGACCGAAGCCGTCGATAGCGTCTGCGGCGGCATCCAGCCACGATGGCCCGGGATGGCGGTGAAAACTGTCCAGGGCTTCGGCCACCGCAGCGCCGGGATCGCCCGACACAGCCGCCTGCCGCAGCACCGCGATCAGTTCGTCCAGATGCTCCGCCGGCACGTAATGGGTCGCCAGTCCGGCGGCCACGGTCTCGGCCGGCCCCAGCCGGGTCCCGGTCAATCCCAGGAACAATCCCAGCCGTCCCGGACAGCGGGACAGAAAATGCGTCGCGCCGACATCGGGGAAAAAACCGATGGCCGCTTCGGGCATGGCGAACAGGGTGCGTTCGGTGGCGACCCGGTAGCGGCCATTCACCGACACCCCCGCCCCGCCCCCCATGACGATGCCGTCCAGCAGGGCGACATAGGGCTTGCGGTAATGATGGATCCGCCGGTCCAGGCGGTATTCGGCACGGAACAGCTCGCGGTTTCCGGCGTCGTCGCCGCGCAGGCGACCGTCCCACACCGCCCGGATGTCGCCGCCGGCGCAGAAAGCGCGCTCTCCCGCCCCGTCGATGACGACGACACCGACCGCGTCGTCGCGATCCCAGTCCCGCAGGCAGGAATCGATCCGGCCGAACTGGTCCGGGGCCAGGGCGTTCAAAACCCGCGGGCGATTGAGGGTGATCCGTCCCAGCCCGGCGGACAGATCGAACAGGGTTTCGCAGTTCAAGGTCATGACACCCCACTTCCCAGACGGTCATTGTGGCAAGCCGATTCCAACGGCACAAGCCCGTCAAATTCCACATATCAGACATGGGTAATATTTTTTGCCCGGCTTGACAGGGGGGTGCCCTGGTGTTCAACTCGCCTCCCGCCGCGGGTGCGGCCGGGCAATCGTCGAGGGAGGCAGGTCATGTCGGTGAAAAGCAAGAACCCGGAAACCATCGTGCTGCATGCCGGCTTCCGCGCCGATCCCGGTACCGGGTCGGTGGCGGTCCCGATTCATCAGACCACGTCCTATCTGTTCCGCGACACCGACCATGCCGCCAACCTGTTCGCCCTGTCCGAACTGGGCAACATCTACACCCGCATCATGAACCCGACCCAGGACGTGCTGGAACAGCGCATCACCGCGCTGGAAGGCGGGGCTGCCGCTCTGGCCACCTCGTCGGGACAGGCGGCCAGCACCTTTGCCATCATGAATCTGTGTCAGGCCGGCGACAATTTCGTCAGCTCGACCGATCTGTACGGCGGCACCTGGAACCTGTTCGCCAATACCCTGAAGCAGTTCGGAGTGGAATGCCGCTTCGTCGATCCGGCCGACCCGGAAGCCTTTGTCCGCGCCACCGACGCCAGGACCCGCTGCTGGTATGCCGAAACCCTGCCCAACCCCAAGCTGCAGGCTTTTCCCATCAAGGAAGTCGCCGCCCTGGCCGAGCAGACCGGCGTACCGCTGATCATGGACAACACCGCCTGCCCGGTCCTGTGCCGGCCGCTGGATCACGGCGCCCACATCGTCGTCTATTCGACCACCAAGTTCATCGGCGGCCACGGCACGTCGATCGGCGGCATGATCGTGGATTCCGGCCGCTTCGACTGGGAAAAGCACGCCGCCCGCTTCCCGCTGCTGACCCAGCCCGATCCCAGCTATCACGGCGCCGTCTGGACCGAGGCGGTCAAGCCGATCGGCCCGGTCGCCTATATCATCCGCGCCCGCGTCATCTTGCAGCGCGACATCGGTGCGGCCATGAGCCCCTTCAACGCGTTCCAGTTCCTGCAGGGAATGGAAACGCTGCCGCTGCGCATGCGGGTCCATTGCGACAATGCCGCAGCAGTGGCGCATTACCTGTCGAAGCACCCCAAGGTCGAGAAGATCATCTATCCCGGCGCCATGCAGGGGGAAAGCCGCCGCCGCGCCGACGCCATCCTGAAGCACGGCTACGGCGCCCTGGTCGGTTTCGAACTGAAGGGCGGCGCCGAGGCCGGCAAGCGGTTCATCGACGGACTGGAGATGTTCTACCATGTCGCCAACATCGGCGATGCGCGTTCGCTGGCCATTCATCCGGCCAGCACCACCCATTCGCAGCTGTCGGATGACGACAAGCTGGCCACTGGCGTGACGCCGGGCTATGTGCGATTGTCCGTCGGTCTTGAACATATCGACGACATCATCGCCGACCTCTCACAGGCGCTGGACAAGGCCTGACCAGCGGGAGGGACGGCAGGGAGGAGTGTAAGCCGTGCCGATGTTCCTGCCTGACGCCCAGTATCCCCGGACCCGCCTGCGCCGGACCCGTCGTCACGACTGGGGCCGGCGTCTGGTGGCCGAGACCCGTCTGACCGTCGACGACCTGATCTGGCCGCTGTTCGTGGTGGAAGGCGGCAAGGTCCGCCAGGAAGTGGCCTCGATGCCGGGGGTGGAACGCCTGTCCGTGGACCTGCTGGTGGACGCGGCGTTGCAGGCCGTCGATGCCGGTATTCCGGCCATTGCCGTGTTCCCCTCGGTCGACCCCGCCCTGAAGACCCCGGACGCCCGCGAGGCGGTCAATCCCGACAACCTTGTCTGCCGGGCGGTGCGCGCCGTCAAGGCGGCGGCGCCGGGCCTGGGGGTCATCTGCGATGTGGCGCTGGACCCGTTCAATTCCGATGGCCATGACGGCATCGTCCGCGACGGCTATGTCGTCAACGACGAAACCGTGGATATCCTGGGACGCATGGCGGTGGTCCAGGCCGAAGCCGGCTGCGACGTCGTCGCCCCCTCGGACATGATGGACGGGCGCATCGGCGCCATCCGCGACGCACTGGAAGGCGCCGGGCTGCACGATACCCAGATCCTGTCCTATGCCGCCAAATACGCCTCGGCCTTTTATGGCCCGTTCCGGGATGCGGTGGGATCGAAGGCGGCGCTGAAAGGCGACAAGAAGAACTACCAGATGGACCCGGCCAACACCGAGGAAGCCCTGCGCGAAGTCGCCCTCGACATCGCCGAAGGGGCCGACATGGTCATGGTCAAGCCGGGCCTGCCCTATCTGGATATCGTCCGCCGGGTCAAGGATGCCTTTTCGCTGCCGACCCTGGCCTATCAGGTCTCGGGCGAGTACGCCATGCTGAAGGCCGCCGCACAAAACGGCTGGCTGGATTGGGACAAGGTGATCCTGGAAAGCCTGAGCTGCTTCAAGCGGGCCGGAGCCGATGGAATCCTGACCTATGCCGCCCTGGAAGTTGCCCGGCGGATCAAGTAGATCCGGATAATAACAGAACAGATCCGTTATTAGCCATGATCAAGTCATCTTTGACAGACTACGCCTAGACTGAACGAATTCTACATATTGGATGCGTATATTATCATATGCGCATCAACAGCA
>Ga0172373_10003891_pt1 | contig 21366 bp, 16 predicted proteins | sample Lak10m_2_FD_114546 | JGI IMG/M metagenome (GOLD analysis project Ga0172373, IMG submission 114546) | Freshwater microbial communities from Kabuno Bay, South-Kivu, Congo - kab_092012_10m | ecosystem: Environmental > Aquatic > Freshwater > Lake | place: Democratic Republic of the Congo...
CCTGGTTTAGGATTTAATTGAGTGATTGATGAAATAATTTCTTTTAGTTCTTCGTCTTCTTTAATGCCAATATTTCGGGCAATTTTTTCGTAGTGTTTTTTTGAGAATTCATCCATGAAATTTTTTACCACATCAATAGCAAAATATATTTCTCTGGTTTTCGGGTTTTTTCTTTCCAATTGTAATAATAAACACTCTTGTAAATTCCTTGCGCCAACACCTGCCGGATCAAAGGTTTGAATCACCTTAAGCAATTCTTCAATCTCCTGTATAGTTGTGTTAATGTTTTGCGAGAAGGCAATATCATCTACAATCGAATCCATGTCTCTGCGCAAATAACCATCTTCATCAATACAACCAATTAAATAAAGACCAACTTTATATTGCTGTTCACTTAAATCTTGTAACCCCAACTGCTGTTCCAGTAAATCGTGAAACCCAGGGCCAACTGTTATTGGTGTTTCATGAAAATCATTGTCTTTTCCGGAGTTGTTGATTTCGTATTTGTAATCTGCAACTTCTTCTTCATCCATAAAATCATCGATACTGATTTCATCATCCATCCGTTGAGCGTCTTCCATTACTGAATCATCCTCGTTTTGCTCATTATCTGTTTCATCAGTTTCGTTTAACACATCATCTTCAAAATCATCTTGTTGTTCCAATTCTTCTTCGTTGCCTTCTTCCAAAGCAGGATTAGCTTCTAATTCTTCTTTAATGCGTTGCTCAAGAGCAAGTGTTGGCAACTGCAACAATTTCATTAATTGAATTTGTTGAGGGGATAATTTTTGAAGTAATTTAAGTTGCTGCGTTTGCTTTAGTGCCATATCACAAAGATAATTTTTAACTTAATTAAACCGAGAAATACATAAGCGATTTTTTGAAACTTATAACTGAATTATTTTAATAAATTTAGTGTCTTAAACGAAGTGCACTTGATAAGTATTCAAACTAATAATTTAGGAAAACGATTTGGTCGTGAATGGATTTTCAGGTCGCTCAATCTTCGTTTGGAAAAAGCAGACAAATTAGTTATTACAGGTTCTAACGGTTCAGGAAAATCTACTTTATTGCAAATTTTATCAGGTTACGTGTTGCCTACAGAAGGTACAATTAATTGGAAGGACAATCATGATACTGAAATTTTAAAAGAAAATATTTTTAAACACGTTTCCATTGCCAGTCCTGCACTTGAATTAATAGAAGAGTTTACGCCTTTGGAATTAATTAAACATCAACGTTGCTTTAAAAATTTTCAAGGAAATTTCTCTAATCTTGATTTAGTTGAAATTGCATTATTATATCCGCATAAAAACAAAACCATAAAGAATTTTTCATCGGGCATGAAACAGCGCTTAAAATTGATGTTAGCAGTTGTTTCCGATACTTCTTTATTGCTGCTGGATGAACCGATTATAAATTTAGATCATCATGGTATCGAATGGTATAAAGAATTGATTCGAAAACACGCCATGCATAAAACGATTGTTGTGTGTAGCAACAAACAAAAAGACGAATACGAGTTTTGTAGTAGTGAAATTTCAATAGATAATTATAAATTGAGTTTATCCTAAGCGGTGTGAAAGGGGCAAAAAAAGAAATTTAAGAGAAATTAGCATCTTTTTTACAAATTACTTTTCACTTAATAATTACTATTGCCTAAAATAAAAACCTTGATCAAATGATTTATTTTTATAAGTTTAGAAAAAAAAGAAAATGAAAAAATCAATTTTATTTACATTAATCACATTTGTATTAATAGCCTTTGTTAATTGTAAGTCAAGCAAGGCGGTGAAAGAAGAAAAGACCTCCGTTGCTGTAAACGAAGTAAACCCTGATTTAATGGCAGCAGCAGAAAAACGTTTTCCGGGCATAAAAGCAACTGATATTACCGAAGGCCAACGTTTTTATTATAGTAGATGTGGTAATTGCCACGCTACGCCTGAAATTACTTCTGAAAAAGAAGAAAAATGGCCAAAAATTATGGATTGGATGGCTCCAAAAGCAAATATGGATGATGCTCAAAAACAAAAAACATTACAATATGTGTTAAGCTTACTTGATATCAGTAAAAAATAATTTTTTTGAAGCAATTATTGTTGTATATTTGCAACCGAAAATACGAATTAGATAGAGGGGACAAAAAGTCCCCTCTTTTTTTGAGCAATGATTAACGAAAAAAAAATAAGGGAATTAATCGAAGAAAAAATAAAAGGTACTGATCGTTTTATTGTTTTGGTAAAGGTAAGCCCGGCAAAAAAAATTGAAGTGTTGTTGGATGGCTTAACAAATATCGCCATCAATGATTGCATCGAAATCAGTCGTTTCATCGAATCTTCGCTTGATCGTGAACAGGAAGATTTTGAATTGATGGTTTCTTCGGCAGGTATTGACCAACCTTTTACCGTTGAAAAACAATATCAGAAAAATATTGGCAGAGAGTTGAATGTATTAAAAAAAGACGGTATAAAACTTAAAGGTCTTCTTGTTGCTTACGAGCCCGAAACTAGTATATCAATTGAAACTGAAAAAATTACCAAAAACGAAAAAAATAAAAAACAAATAATTAAAGAACAAATAACCATTCCGTTACAGGAAATTAAAGAATCAAAACTAATATTATCATTTAAATAGTAGAAACTATGATGCAAGCAGTAAACCTAATCGAATCGTTTTCTGAATTCAAAGACGTAAAAAATGTTGATCGTGTAACCCTGATGTCCATTATTGAGGATGTATTCAGAAGCATGTTGATTAAACGTTACGGAAGCGATAAAAACTTTGATATCATCGTAAACCCTGATAAAGGTGATTTAGAAATATGGAAAAACCGTGTTGTAGTTGATGATGAATTTGCAGAGGATTCGTTTGATTATGATGAAAGCAAACACATCAGTTTAACCGATGCTCATAAAATCGGTGAAGATTTTGAAATTGGCGAAGAAGTTACGGAACCTGTTCGTTTAGAGGATTTCGGGCGCCGTGCAGTATTGGCAGTTCGTCAAAATTTAGTTCAAAAAATTCTTGAATTAGAGAAAAACGAAGTGTTCAATAAATATAAAGAACGTGTTGGTGAGATCGTGAATGCTGAGGTGTATCAAATCTGGAAAAAAGAAATCTTATTGGTTGATGATGAAGGAAACGAATTGTTGTTGCCAAAAACTGAACAAATTCCAACTGATTTCTTTAAGAAAGGCGATACCGTTCGTGCAGTGGTGCAAAAAGTTGATATGAAAAATGGTACACCAGCAATTTTATTATCACGTACAGCACCTGAATTTTTAGAGCGCATGTTTGAAATGGAAGTGCCTGAAATTGCTGACGGTTTAATTACAATAAAGAAAATTGTACGTGAACCGGGTGAAAGAGCTAAAGTTGCTGTCGAATCTTATGACGAACGCATTGATCCTGTAGGAGCTTGTGTTGGTATGAAAGGTTCTCGTATTCACGGAATCGTTCGCGAATTGAAAAACGAAAACATTGATGTTATCAATTACACAGCTAATGCAAATTTATTCATCCAACGTGCATTAAGTCCGGCAAAAATTACTACCATAAAATTAGATGACACCAACAAGCGCGCATCTGTTTATTTAAAACCAGATCAAATTTCTTTAGCAATTGGTAAAGGTGGTTTCAATATTAAATTGGCAGGTAAATTAACCGGTTACGAAGTTGACGTATATCGTGATGTAGAAGATGCGGATGATGAGGATGTTGATTTGGAAGAATTTGCAGATGAAATTGAGGCATCAATACTTGATGAATTAAAAGGAATTGGTTGCGATACGGCAAAATCTGTATTGGAATTATCAATTGAAGAATTAAAGCGTCGTACCTCTCTTGATGAAGACATTATTCTTAGCGTAAGAAAAGTATTGGCTGCAGAGTTTGAAGATTAATTTCAATTCTGCTTAAAGGTAAAATAACACTAGTAAATAACAGAAGAAAAAGGAGTAAGCTATAAAATGTCAGATAACCAACCTACATACCGTTTAAGCAAGGTAGCTAAAGAATTCAATTTATCATTAAGTACAATTATTGATTTTTTAGCTGTTAAAAATTTTAAAATAAAAGCTGATCCCAATGGTAAAATTGGCGAAGCAGAATATAAACTGCTTTTAAAAGAATATTCAGGAGACAAATCAGCAAAAGAAGAAGCTGCACAAGTTGCGCAAAGCAATCGCGAAAAAAAGGAAAGCATTATTTTGGATGATGCAAAATCTGTTTCTAAAAAATCAAAAGAGGAAAAAGAAGAGATTATCATCAAAGACATGTCTGCAACAGATAAAGTACTTGAAAGTTTAGTAAAAAAACAGCGCGAACACATTGCTGCCGAAGAATTAAAAGCTCAGGAAAAAGCCAAAGCAGAAGAAGAGGCTAAAAAAGCTGTGCAAAAAACTGAAAAACCGGAAGAAATAAAAACAGAAAGCAAAACAATTGAAGGCCCAAAAGTTTTGGGTAAAGTAGATCTAAGTGCAATCAATCAAAAAACAAAACCGGATAAAAAATCAAAAAAAGAAGTTGTAGAAGAAAAACCGAAAAAAGGCAAGAAAAACCCTTCTAAACAATCTGATGATGAAAAAACAACACCTGTTGTTGAGCCGAAAATAGTTGCAGAAACTCCAAAAGCAGAAGAAAAACAGGTTGTACCTCCTGTAAAAGAAGAACCAAAAGAAGACTTTCTGGAAACAAAATTCCAAAAATTAGAAGGCCCTAAAATTTTAGGAAATATCGTTTTACCTGTTGAAAAGAAACCAAGTGCTCCCTCTCATGATGCGAACGCTGATAAGAAGAAAAGAAAACGTATTAAAAAAGGAAGTGTTTCTGAACAAGAGATTAAAAATCTTGGTCAAAAACAAGCACAGGTTGCGCGTGATAAATTTAAAGGTCCGGATAGAAGAAATAATAATCAACCTAAACGTGAAGCAAAACCTGCTTTAACAGATGAGGAAATCCAGGCACAAATCAAAGAAACCCTTGCTCGTTTAAGTCAATCGGGCTCTAAATCAAAAGCATCAAAATACAGGAGAGAGAAACGAGAAGAAAACAGAGAAAAACTTCAGGAAGCTGCCGATAATATGGAAGCAGAAAAGAAAGTACTGAAAGTAACTGAGTTTATTTCTGCATCTCAACTTTCTCAAATGATGAGCGTGCCTGTTACTCAGGTTATTTCTACTTGTATGCAATTAGGATTGTTTGTATCCATCAATCAAAGATTAGATGCCGAAACAATTGCAATTGTAGTGGAAGAATTTGGATTTAAAGTAGAATTCGTTACTGTTGAAGCTCAGGAATCGATTAAAGAAGAAGAAGATAAACCGGAAGATTTAATGCCTCGTCCACCTGTTGTTACAGTGATGGGTCACGTGGATCACGGTAAAACCTCTTTGCTCGACTTTATTCGTAAAGCCAATGTAATTGCCGGTGAGGCCGGAGGAATTACTCAGCACATTGGTGCTTACAATGTAAAATTAGATAATGGCAAAAATATTACTTTCCTTGATACACCTGGTCACGAGGCGTTTACCGCTATGCGTGCTCGTGGTGCGAAAGTAACCGATGTAGCAATTATCGTAGTTGCTGCCGATGACAATGTGATGCCTCAAACCAAAGAAGCAATTACGCATGCGCAAGCAGCGGGTGTACCAATGGTTTTTGCTATCAATAAAATTGATAAGCCAGGCGCTAACCCTGATAAAATTCGCGAAACACTTGCTGCAATGAATATTTTGGTGGAAGAATGGGGCGGAAAATATCAGTGCCAGGAAATTTCTGCAAAACAAGGTAAGAATATTGACTTGTTATTGGAAAAAGTATTGTTGGAATCAGAAATGCTTGAATTGAAAGCAAATCCGAAACGCCGTGCAAGCGGAACTGTTATCGAAACAAAATTAGATAAAGGTAGAGGTTACGAAGCAACTGTATTGGTTGAAACCGGAACTTTAAAAGTTGGAGATGTTGTTTTAGCAGGTTCTTTCCACGGAAGAGTAAAAGCATTAAACAACGAACGCGGCTCACGCATTCAATCTGCAGGTCCGGCAATTCCGGTAATGTTATTAGGTTTAAACGGTGCACCTCAAGCAGGTGATAAATTTCACGTATTAAACGATGAACGCGAAGCAAGAGAATTAGCAACAAAACGCTTGCAATTGCAACGCGAACAAGGTATGCGTGCTCGTAAGCACATTACCTTAGATGAAATTGGTCGCCGTTTAGCAATTGGTGATTTCAAAGAATTGAATGTGTTGGTAAAAGGTGACGTGGATGGTTCGGTTGAGGCGTTATCAGATTCATTATTGAAATTATCAACTGAAAAAGTTCAGGTAAACATCATTCTTAAATCAGTTGGAGCAATCAGCGAAAGCGACGTTATGTTAGCTTCTGCATCCAATGCAATCATTTTAGGTTTCCAGGTTCGTCCAACTGCTAACGCTAGAAAATTAGCCGAAACAGAAGAAATTGACATTCGTTTATATTCAATCATCTACGATGCGATTAACGAAGTTAAAGCAGCAATGGAAGGAATGTTAGCTCCTGAATTCGAAGAAAAAATCACTTGTAACATTGAAATACGCGAAGTATTTAAAATCAGTAAAGTTGGAACTATCGCAGGTTGTTACGTATTAGATGGAAAAGTAAATCGCAATACAAAAGTACGTATCATCAGAGATGGTATTGTTGTTCACTCTGGCGCATTAGGATCTTTAAAACGATTTAAAGACGACGTGAAAGAAGTTGCAACAGGTTACGAATGCGGTTTGAATATTGATAAATTCAACGACATACAAGTTGGCGACATTATTGAAGGTTACGAAATGGTTGAAATAAAAGCTAAATTATAAATTTAAAGGCAGCCAATTGGCTGCCTTTTTTTTAACCTGCACTTGTGCCGAAATTTCTCATCTGGCGGTTTTTATTAAGTAACTTTCTGTTTTTTAATTCTAGTTCTCTCTGTTTTTCTTCTTTCCTGTCGAACCAAATCTTGGCTCCAAACATAGCTATAAAAGCTATACTTCCCGCTAATACTGTAACTATAAATGTATAGTCTTTTTCTTCTGTTTCTACATTATTAGTAGCAAATAAATTACTTGAACTAACTATCAAAATAGACAGTAGTAAAAGCGATTTCAGGTGGTTGTTTGTTGTTTTCATGATGTTTAGAATTTAAGTTATTAAGAAATTTGAAGTTTATGTAAGTTATTAGTTTCATGACAATCATTTTATTGGATCTTATTTTAACTTTGCTCATAAATCTAACATTATGAAACAAACTATTTTTTTATTTGTTTTACTAAGTTCTTATGTCTTAGAAGCCCAAAAATTACTCACTGTATCCGATGCTGTTTTAAAACAGCGAAATGTCTTGGCTCCCTCCAGACTTCAACAACTTAGTTGGATATCAGGCACTTCTGATTATGTTTACGTGGACACAAAAGAAAAGGTTACAAGCTTAAATAAAGGAAATGTTAAAAACAGTAAAATTGAATCTATTCTTACTTTAGAAGAATTAAACCTTCAGCTAAAAAATAATGGCTTAAAAGAAGTAAAAGATTTACCGATCTTAACCTTTACATCTAGCTCTCAATTTTCATTTGAGAAAGAAAACAAATCCATCATTTTTGATTTAATTACTAAAACAATTAAGGGTAAAAAAGACTTGGCTAACTTGCCTGAAAATGCAGAAAATAGTGATAAATCAACAAAAGGATCTGTTGCCTATACTGTTGATGAAAATCTTTTTGTAAACTACAATGGCAATACACAACAAGTTTCAAAGGATGGGAATATTAATTTGGTTTATGGTAAATCTGTACATCGTGAAGAGTTCGGTATTTATAAAGGAACTTTCTGGTCGCCAAAAGGAACACTACTTGCTTTTTACAGAATGGATCAATCAAAAGTTACCACTTATCCAATTATGGAAATTGGTGATCGTCCGGCAAGTGCACGCATGATTAAATATCCAATGGCAGGAGATAGCAGTCATTATGTAACATTAGGTGTTTATCATCCTGAAAAACAAACAACCATTTATTTAAAAACAGGTGACCCAAAAGAACAGTACTTAACTAATATAGCATGGAGTCCAGATGAAAAAACAATTTATATAGCTGTTTTAAATCGTGATCAGAACCATTTAAAATTCAACAGCTACGATGTAAGTACCGGTAATTTTATTGCTACATTATTTGAAGAGAAAGATGAAAAATACGTGCAGCCAATGCACACTATGGAATTTGTTCCAAATAAACCAGACCAATTCATTTGGCAAAGTGAGCGAGATGGATTTAACCATGTTTATTTGTATAACACAAATGGAACATTAATCAAACAGTTAACTAAAGGTGATTGGGTGGTTACTTCAATTAATGGTTTTGATGATAAAGGCGAAAATTTATTTTTTACTTCAACTATTGAAAGTCCGGTTACACGCCACTTGTGTCGCGTGAATTTAAAAACAGGTAAAATAGAGCAAATTACAACTGGTACAGGTACTCATACCGCATTAGTATCAAGCGATGGGACTTTTGCATTGGATCATTTTCAAAGCTTAGATGTTCCAAGAGAACAAAGTGTATATTCCTGTAAAGACAAAAAGAAAATTACTGTTTTAAAATCAGCTGAAAACCCATTGAAAGAATATGCATTAGGCAAATTATCCATATTTACTATTAAAGCAAAAGATGGCACTCCACTTTATGCGCGAAGATACCTGCCAATTAACTTCGACTCCACAAAAAAATATCCAGCATTGGTTTACTTGTATGGTGGCCCAAATGCTCAGATGATTAATAATACCTGGAATGGCGGCGGAGATTTATGGTTTCAATACATGGCGCAACAAGGATTTGTTGTATTTACTATTGATAGCAGAGGTAGCGAAAACAGAGGTAAAAAATTTGAGCAAGCTACTTTCAGAAATTTAGGAGACGCTGAAACTGCCGATCAATTAGATGGTGTAGCTTATTTGAAAAAACAAAATTGGGTTGATACAACAAACATGGTAATTTTCGGGTGGAGTTTTGGGGGATTCATGACTACGAATATGATGTTGAAACATCCTGATGTTTTTAAAGTAGGTATTGCCGGCGGGCCTGTGATTGATTGGAGATATTACGAAATAATGTACACCGAACGTTACATGGATACACCTCAGATGAACCCTGAAGGATACAAAAAAAGTACATTAACAGATTATGCTCAAAACCTAAAAGGGCGTTTATTAATGATACACGGAACAGAAGATCCTGTGGTCGTTTGGCAACATAGCTTAATGTTTACAAAAGCCTGCGTAGATAAAAGTAAACTACTGGATTATTTTATTTACCCTGGTCACGAACACAATGTAATGGGTAAAGACAGAGCACACCTTTACGAAAAAATTACGGATTACATTTTAACTCACATAAAAAAGTAATCCGCTACTTTTATTACACCTAAACTGATAGATTAAAACTCAGCGCTTTTAGGCGTTCTTGGGAAAGCTATTACATCACGTATGTTTGTCATTCCGGTAACAAAAAGCACTAAACGCTCAAAGCCCAATCCAAATCCGGCGTGAGGGCAAGCACCAAATCTTCTGGTATCTAAATACCAGTACAATTCTTCGGTTGGGATGTGCATTTCTTTCATTCTGTTTTCCAGTAATTCCAAGCGTTCTTCACGTTGCGATCCGCCAACAATTTCACCTATACCAGGAAAGAGAATATCCATAGCTCTAACTGTTTTCCCATCTTCATTTTGGCGCATATAAAACGCTTTAATGTTTTTAGGATAATCAGTTAGAATTACCGGTTTTTTAAAGTGTTTTTCTACTAAATAGCGTTCGTGTTCACTTTGTAAATCAACACCCCACTCGTTCACCAAATACTGAAATTTTTTCTTTTTATTATAGTTACAGTCTTTTAAAATTTCAATAGCTTGAGTATATGTAATGCGCTCAAATTTATTATCAATACAGAATTGTAATTTTTGTAACAAGGACATTTCGCTGCGTTCTTGTTGTGGCTTTTGTTTTTCTTCATCCAACAATCGTTGGTTTAAAAACTCAATATCATCACGATTATGTTCCAACGCATAACGAATTACATAATGCAATAATTCTTCTGCCAAATCCATGTTATCGTTTAAATCATAAAAAGCCATTTCTGGTTCAATCATCCAGAACTCAGCCAAGTGTCTAGCCGTGTTAGAGTTTTCAGCCCTGAAAGTTGGACCAAAAGTATATATTTCACTGAATGCCATAGCGGCTAACTCACCTTCCAATTGCCCAGAAACAGTAAGGTTGGTTGATTTTCCAAAAAAATCCTGCTTAAAATCAATATCTCCGTTTTCGTTTAATGGAGGATTTTTTATGTCGAGCGTTGTTACTCTAAACATCTCTCCTGCCCCTTCGGCATCACTTGCAGTAATGATTGGTGTGTGAATATATACGAATCCTTTTTTATTAAAAAACTCGTGAACAGCATAAGCTAATGCATGACGAACTCTGAATACTGCGCCAAAGGTGTTTGTTCTAAATCGTAAATGAGCAATTTCGCGCAAGAACTCTAATGAATGTGCCTTAGGTTGTAATGGATAAACATTCGGTTTAGTCACGTCTGATTCGGAATCACCGTATATTTCAATCTCTGAAACGGCAATTTCAACTTTTTGCCCTTTACCTTGCGAAGCAACTAATTTTCCATTAACACCAATACAGGCACCCGGTGTAATACGTTTTAAAATGGCTTCATTAGTTGTTTCAAAATTTACTACTGCCTGAATATTGTTGATGGTTGATCCATCGTTTATTGCAATAAATGAATTATTTCTGAATGTTCTTACCCAGCCTTTTACTATTACCTCTTGACCTGCTGGATCAATTGTTAAAACATCTTTTATTTTAATACGTTTGCTCATCATAAATCAATTTTAAGGAGGCAAATTTAAATTAATTTGTTGAAACAGATTTATTAATTAAAAAAGCGTTTTCGTTTTTATCCGAACGGTATTATTTCTATTTGCAGTTGTAAATCTAAACCTTACTTTTGCTGAACGAAACATTCGACTGATGAAACCTAAAATTATACTTGAAGGCGAGCAGCTTGAAATAACAATTACACGCTTATGTCATCAGTTAATTGAAGTTCATGATGATTTTAAACAAAGTGCTATAATTGGTTTACAACCAAGAGGTGTTTTTTTAGCTAAACGTATTCATCAAAAGTTATGTTCCATTCTTAAAACAAAAAAAATAAATTACGGTGAGCTGGATATAACTTTTTATCGTGATGATTTTAGAAGAAAAGAACTAATTCCAAACAAAACAAATATTGATTTTATTATTGAGGACAAAAATATTATTTTAATTGATGATGTTTTGTTTACAGGAAGAACCATTCGTGCCGGACTTGATGCCATGCTGGCTTTCGGTAGACCAAAAGATGTTGAACTATTGGTTTTAATTGATAGAAGATTCAGAAGACATTTGCCTATACAAGCGAAATACGTAGGAAAAACTATTGATTCCATCGAATCACAAAACGTGAAAGTGGAATTAAAAGAAACCGAAGGGAAAGACAGAGTAACTTTATTAAATGATTAAAAAATAGAATGAGCAGTTTAAGTGTTAATCATCTTTTAGGAATTAAATACATCAACAAAACAGACATTGAGTTGATTTTAGACACTGCAAAAAATTTTAAAGAAGTCATTAATCGTCCCATTAAAAAAGTTCCTTCGTTAAGAGATATTACTGTTGCTAATCTCTTTTTTGAAAATTCTACACGTACCAAATTATCTTTTGAACTTGCGCAAAAGCGTTTATCAGCAGACATTATCAACTTTGCAGCGTCTTCTTCATCAGTAAAAAAAGGTGAAACATTGATTGATACCGTAAATAATATTCTCGCCATGAAAGTAGATATGGTTGTGATGAGGCATTCAAGTCCGGGAGCAGCTGTTTTTCTTTCCAAACGAGTAAATGCTAAAATTATTAATGCCGGCGATGGAGCACATGAACATCCTACACAGGCACTGCTCGATGCATTTTCCATTCAGGAAAATCTTGGTACTTTGAAAGGAAAAAAAGTAGTAATTGTAGGCGATATTCTTCATTCACGGGTGGCACTTTCCAATATTTTTTGCTTGCAAAAAATGGGTGCAGAAGTTATGGTGTGTGGTCCACTAACTTTAATCCCAAAACATATTGAATCTCTTGGTGTTAAAGTAGAACTTGATTTGAAAAAAGCTTTAGAATGGTGTGATGTTGCCAACATGCTTCGCATACAATTGGAAAGACAAGACATTAAATTTTTTCCTTCACTCAGAGAATATACCATGCTGTATGGTTTGAATATGGAAATGTTAGATAAGCTTTCTAAACGTATTTTAATTATGCATCCAGGGCCTATCAACCGAGGCATAGAAATTACCAGTGAGGTAGCCGATAGCGAACAATCAATAATTTTAGACCAAGTAGAAAATGGTGTTGCGGTTCGAATGGCTGTAATGTTTTTGTTAGCCGGAAGAACCAGTAATTAAAATTTGAGTTAAAGTTTTTAGCTTACAAGCATCGCAATCTAAAAAAAATCCTAAATCTGATTTAAGATGTGAAGAATTTACGATTTATTGATTTACGATTTTGGAAATTTATTTCTAGTTTTTTATTTCTATGTTTCTAGTTTTTTAAAATCTTAAATCAAGATTCTAAAATCTAAAATTAAATTTTGAATCAAGATGGAAATATCTTCGCGTTAAAAATGATATCTTTAAAAGATTAAACTAAACATTAATACAAAATTGAATAAGCGCATCATTTCGTTTAAAGCAGCTTTTAGTGGAATTCTTACCGCATTAAAAAGCGAAAGGAACTTAAGACTTCACTTTTTGGCAGGAGCAATTGCCCTTGCAATGGCGTTTTATTTTAATGTATCAATCAATGAGTTATCGATAACACTTATCTGCGTAGGTTGTGTAATTTCAATGGAATTAATAAATACATCAATTGAAAAATTATGCGATTTTATTCATCCTGAAAAAAACAATTCCATAAGAAAAATAAAAGATATAGCAGCTGCCGCTGTTTTAATTTCATCATTAATTTCCCTAACAGTTGGACTAATTATTTATTTACCAAAAATTTTTGTTGAATTAAAATGGTAAAAGACAAAATCATTTTACTTTTAAGAGGATTACCAGGTAGTGGAAAAACCAAATTAGCTCAAGCATTATCAGAAAACGGTAAATATCCTACTCTTTCTGTCGATGATTATTTTACCAATTCTGAAACAGGGGAATATGCTTTTGATTTTTCAAAAAATTATTTGGCGTACAAAAATTGTGAAGAAAAAACATGCCTTTTTGCGCAAAGAGATACCTTAAAAATAATTGTTCACAATACTTTCACGATGATTTGGGAAATGGAACCCTATTTTAAAATAGCAGCTGAATACAATTATTTACTATTTGTGGTTACAGTAGAAAACTATCATGGTGGAGAAAACAATCATGGTGTTACTAAAGAACAACTCCTAAAAATGAGCGAGAAATATAAAGTAAAATTGATTTGACTTTAATCATCTATTTGATATTCAATTTACTTTTTTTCAAGAACTTAGGTTTTTTTAAAAAAAAGAGTAATTTTGTTAACTTTTGAAAAATTATGTTGATAAAATTGAACAAAATAATTGTATACCTATTAATTTTTCTGGCAACTACAAGTGCTTTTTCACAAGTAAAAATTAATGAGTATTCTTGTGCAAATGTTAGTGGAACAGGCGCTTTTGTTGATGCTTTTGGTAATACTCCTGATTGGTTCGAATTATATAATCCATCTACATTTTCAAGAAATATTTCAGGCTTCTACTTATCGAATGATGTTAGAGAAATTGGCAAATGGCAATTGCCGGTTGGCACAATTATACCTCCACAAGGATTTTTGGTTATCTACGCATCCGGAAAAGACACTGTTATTCAAGGGGCAAACGTTCAATACCATGCCAACTTTGAATTAACACAAACAAAACCTGATTTAATTATTGTAGCTAACAATAGTGGTGTTATTGTAGATTCTGTAACTATAAGAAAACATCAACATAATCATGCGTGGGGAAGAGTACCTAACGGATCAACTGCTTGGAGAGTTTTTGCAAAAGATGCATCCGGTAATGCCACTGCTACGCCAGGTGCAACAAATGGTGGTGTTAAAGCTTTTATTGATTATTTACCGACTCCAAAATTTGATGTAAATGGCGGTTTCTTTCAAGGTCCTTTACAACTTAATTTAAGTTATGCTACCAATTCTTTACTAACGTTATTACAGCCACAAATTTATTATACAGGTGCAGGTTACTTTGATGGTGCAGATCCAAGTGCTGCAGGAACAACAAAAAAACGCTTATTCGATCTGGCTTTTCCTTTTCCAATTCCAATAGATTCAACAACTGTAATTCGTGCTTTTTTAGATACGAGTACAATTAGTGGTTTACCAAACTCTTACCTTCCAAGCTTTGTAGAAACAAAAACATTTTTTATTAATAACACAAAAGTTTTTACAAGTAATGGTTTACCAATTAATACAGATGTAAATATGTCTGTTATATCTTTAAGCTATGATACTTTAAGTGTTGGTTCTTTTCCCGGAGCTTCTACAGGTGTTGCTAACAAATACATGCTTAGCTTAGAGTACTTTGACAAATCAAAAAATCTTAAATTAAAATCTATAGGCGCAGCTTCTGCTCCATCTACTGATGATGCGTTACCAAATTCTCTTGGAGGAATAAACTTTTTTGCCGAAGATGAATATGGCTATAATTACACAAATAATCTTTCCATTTTTAATGACCCAAATTTCCCTACCAGCAATCGTGAAAATCAAACTTATATTACTTTAAGAGCAGCCGGTTCAGATAAATTTCCATTACAATTTACTCCTACTTCTTTTCCATCTCACATAAGAGATGCTGTTGCTCATACTTATGCTTTAAAAAATGAATTAAATGTAGATGCTTCAAGATATCAGCCTTGTGTTTTATTTTTAAACGGTAAATATTGGGGAGTTTATGAAATAAGAGAGCGATTTGATGAAGAATATGTAAGCCATTATTACAACACTAAAAAAGAAAATATTCAATTGTTAATTAAGGATGGTGCTTTGCAAGGGTATAACCTAAATCAAGCGACAAAAGATTGGGGCTATCTCTACCAACTTGTTACAACTAACAATATGTCAAACGATACTCTTTATAATAAAGTTGATTCCCTTTTAGATGTATCGAGTTTGATTGACTTGGTTTTGTACACTAACTTTTTAGCAAACGGCGAATTTCCATCAAAAGCAGCATGGTTTAGAGTTGTTGATACATCTGGCATAAAAGTAAAATGGCGCTATCATTTAAATGATTTGGATGATATATTAGGATTAAATAAGAATCCTAGCACATTTCCAAATATAAATCCTGACCTAACATATTGTCAGCATGAGTTTATTTACGGAAATGCTAGTGACTCAAGTTTAGCGCATTTAAAAATATTTAAATCGTTAATGGCAAATCAACGTTTTAAATCAAAATATGTTAACAGGTATTCCTACTTACAAACAACAAGTTTTAAATGTCAATCGTTTTCTCAATACATTACAACTTTTCAAAATACTTTAAAAAATCAAATGATACAGCATTGTTACAGATGGGGGACAAATGATACCATATGGAATTTATGCGTAGACACAATGAAATATTGGGTAAATCAACGTTGCAATAATTTAACAGATGACATTAAAAATTGTTATAACGTAACCGGACCATATCGTTTTTGTGTTGAAGTTGAGCCTGAAGGTTCAGGTGCGCTTGAATTAAATGATGTTCCGTTTTATACTGAAAATACAGTTAACTATTTTGGAAACGTAAATTTTACTGCCGTTGCCCGGCCAGGTGAAAATTATTATTTCGATCATTGGGAACCAAAAGATTTTTCACTTTCGGCAAGTCAGGCTAAAACAGATAGTATAAATTGGTTTTTTCAAAACATATCTTGTTTAAAAGCTGTTTTTAAACTAAAAGAAGCGTATTTATTAACTGGTGACCCTTCTGTACCAACTGGTTTTTCACCTAATGGTGATGGCAACAACGATGTTTTAAATGTTTATGGCACACTTAAGGCTTCTGATTTAAAATTAGAAATTTACAACCGCTGGGGCGAAAAATTATTTGCAACAACTGATAAAAGCAAGGGATGGGACGGAACGTATAATGGTGCAGAAGTTCCTGTTGGCGTTTATGCATACATTTATAGAGTATCTATAGAAGGGAAAATTATTCAAAAAAGTGGCAGCGTAACTTTAATAAGATGATATTAATGAAGAAAATATACTTTACCTTATTATTATTTATTTCATGCGCATTAGTTATTGCTCAGGATGTTCATTTTTCTCAACTCAGCAATTCTCCTTTAGCAATAAATCCTGCTTATACCGGATTGTTTGATGGATATCAACGTGCAATAATAAACTATCGCTCACAATGGACATCAGCAGCAAGTCCATTTAAAACTATGGCTGCATCTTTTGATGCTGAGGTAGGATTAAAAAAACAAAAAAATGCTTATTTAGGCATTGGAGGAATGTTGTTCCAAGATGTTGCCGGAGCTGCAAATTGGAAACAATTTAAAGGAGATTTATTTGTAAATGGAATTGTTAAGGTCGGAAAACTTAGTCACCTTGCTGTAGCAGCAGGTGGCGGTTTTGGTCAAACATCAGCTGACTTTAATAGCCTTACGTTTGGCAATCAATACAATGGTAAAGATTTTTCAAGCGAAATAGCAAGTAATGAGAGTATCGTGTTTAGAAATTTCACATACAATGATATTTCTGCAGGTGTAATTTATGAATTTGACAAAACTAAAGTTGCATTTGAACATAATGATTCCTATCGGTTTTTTATTGGTTTTGCCGGGTATCATTTAAACAAACCTAAACTACTTTACGGAGGGGCACTCGATCAAAAAATTAGTCAAAAATATATTGCAACTTTTGCCGCTCAATACGATATAAAAGGAACAAAAATGTCTGTTCTAAGTAACAATTACTTTATGATGCAAGGTAAATTCAGACAATTAAACATTGGGGCAATGCTTCGTGTTCGATTTAATGATCAAACTAAACTTACCGGATTGATCCATGAAACCGCTATAGATATTGGCTTAAATTTTAGAAGTAAGGATGCCATCATTCCTTGTATTATGTTTGAAATGAAAGGATTTATGATTGGATTATCTTATGATTATAATTTTTCATCATATAGAGATGCATCTAAGGGAAGTGGTGGATTAGAAATTTCATTAAAATGGACAAATTTACGCGATGGCATTTTCAAACAAGGAAGAGAATTTTCATCTAAAGGTGGTTCGTAATTACGATTTAAATTTCTTCTATTCTTTACCTAGTTATCTTTTTAATTTTTCATGAATAAACGTAAAATCATTAACGATCCCATATACGGATTTATTTCTATACAGGATGATTTAATTTATGATTTGATTAATCATCCTTACATGCAGCGTTTAAGGAGAATTAAGCAGTTAGGAATGACTAATTTGGTTTATCCCGGCGCATTACACACTCGTTTTCATCATGCACTTGGGGCAATGTGGCTAATGACAGAAGCAATTAAGGTATTACAACAAAAAGGTGTTGATATTTCAAAGGAAGAAGAACAGGCGGTCACAATTGCTATTCTATTACACGATATTGGTCATGGTCCTTTTTCTCATGCATTAGAACATAGCATCGTTCATGGCATAAATCATGAAGACATTTCATCTCTATTAATGACCCGATTAAATAAGGAGTTTAACGGGAAATTATCTATGGCAATTACCATTTTCAATAATAAATATTCAAAAAAATTTCTTCACCAATTGGTATCCGGTCAACTCGACATGGATAGATTAGATTATTTAAAAAGAGATAGTTTTTATACCGGTGTATCAGAGGGTGTAATAAGTAGCGATAGAATTATCAAAATGCTGAATGTTGTCAATAATCAACTTGTCATCGAGGAAAAAGGCATTTACAGTATTGAGAAATTTATTATTGCAAGAAGATTAATGTACTGGCAAGTCTACCTTCATAAAACCGTACTCTCTGCTGAAAACATGTTGGTTAAAATTTTACAGAGAGCGAAAGAATTAGCCAATCAAGGTGTTGAATTATTTTGTTCACCTGCTTTTCATTATTTTTTATATAATAATTTTTCTAAAAAAGATTTTATAAAAAATCAGATACATGTTGAGCGATTCTCTAAACTTGATGATTATGATATCTTTAGCGCAATAAAAGTTTGGGTTGATCATGAAGATAAAGTACTTAGTTATTTATGCAGTTCATTAATAAATAGAAAGCTTTATAAAGTTGAAATTCAAAATCTGCCTTTTTCTAAAAAAATACTTGACTCTAAAAGAAAATTAATAACTAATCATTTTAAAGAACCAACTCGTTTAATGGATTACTTTGTTTTTTCTAAAAGTGTTGCAAACGAAATTTATAATGTAAACAAGATAGGTATTTCTATTTTGTTTAGGGACGGTAAAATAAAAGACATTTCTAAATCCAGCGATCAATTGAACGTTGAAGTATTAAATAAAACAGTTAAAAAATGGTTTATTTGTTACGCTGTTAATTTCTAAATCTTTATTATTCTTTTTCTGTAGTTTCATGATCAGTTTTTGGCGCACTAAACCTCAAGCCCAAAACTATTTCGTGAGTTCCGCTACTGTAATTTCTTAATCGGGTAACTGAATAATCGTAGGAGTAACCAACCATCATCCAGTTTTTATGCAAATAGCCCAGCATGGCAGATACAGCGTCGTTAGTTCTGTATGATACTCCAAGCCAAAGCATTTTTCTATAAATGCCCCGCACACTTGCATCTACTTTTACAGGTGCTGGAGAAACAAACTTTATAAGTGTTGATGGCTCAATTTGAATTTCATCATTCAAATCAAAAGTGTAAGCCGACATAAAATACAAATGCGTTCTTATTCTGCTTTGATCGGTATTTTGTGTGCCATCAAAATTAATTTTTGACTGATAGAATTGTGGTAGCGATAAACTCACTACTAATTTTTTGCTATACAAATAAGCGCCTGCTGAGAAATCCGGTATCAAGGAACTTTTATATTGAGATACCATTACAAGGTCTGAATTGTCTTGTAAAATTAGTTTATGCCCATCAACAGAGTATTGCAGAATACCGCCACTTAATCCTAAATTCAATTGATATTCTTCATTAATTTTTAAATGATAAGCGTACGAAAAATTTAATCCTACTCTGCGTGTTGGTCCTGTGATATCAGTAAATAATGTTCCGCCGATTCCCATTTTTTTATTTTTAAATGGGCCGTGAGCTGATAAAATATAGGTTCTTGGAGCATCTGTAATTCCTTTCCACTGATACCTATTGTTAGAACGGCAATCCCAGAATGTTTTGTGTTTACCGGCAATTGCGGGATTAATGACAAAATCATTCAACAAGTATTGCGTGTGCTGAGGCAATTGCTGAGCCACAAGTTGCATCTTTCCAATTGTAATTAAAATCAGAAATAGTGCAATTTTTACTATGTGTTTTTTATTGCTCATTTATTTAAATATGGTTAATGGTCCGGTAATAGGATCAGGATATTTAGGATCGTTTAATTTAATAACGTAGTAATACGTTCCAACAGGTAGTGGCTTGCCTTTAAATGTTCCATTCCAAGAGTTATCATAACGTTGCTTGTAATACAAAAGTTCGCCCCAACGGTTATAAATTTCTACTTCATTATCCGGGAATTTATAAATCAAATCAATTGCCCACGTATCATTTTTGCCATCACCGTTTGGAGATATGCCATTTGAAATAACAACTTGAGGTGTTACTTTCACTTTTATGGAATCTTTAGCACTACAACCTGTTGCGGTATCCAGAACAGTTACCACATAGGTTGTAGTTACCGTTGTACTTGTTACAGGATTAGCTGTTGAATCATTATCCAAAGCCAAATTAGGTAACCAGCTGTAAATACTTCCGTTGATGTTTGACGTTGGGTTACCTCCTATTCCTTTTGTTTCGCCTTCAAAAATATCTACATCGGCTCCCGCATCAACAATTGGCAAGGCATTTATTTTAACAACAACTGTATCTGTATCAGAGCAACCGGAAGAATTTGCAACTATTAACTGATACGAATTATTCCCAACAGGCGGTTGAACGGATGCAGAATCATTTGTAGAAATAGTATTGTTAATTGGAAGTTCTATCCATTGATAAGTTAAACTACCTGTGTTAGTGAATGAAGCAGAACCATCCAGTAAAGCAGATTGACTAAAACACAATTCAACATCATTACCTGCATTTGCAGTAACTGTATCAACAGTTCCAATCTGGAATTGAATAGTGTCGGTACACGCAATTGAATCAGTAATTACTAAGGTATAATCTCCATAAAGCACATTAGTTAAATCCTGTGTTGTATCAGCGCTTCCTTCAATCCATTGGTAAGAATAATCAGGAATACCACCACTTACGCTAACATCTATTGCTCCATTAGGAACTGAACTACACGAAGCATTTGTTACAACTCCCGAACTAATAATTGAAGGCGGATCAACTAATGTGATTGTTTGTTGAGCAATACAAAAGTTTTTATCATTAACTGTTAAGGTATAAGTTCCCGAACACAAACTATCTGCTCTTGAGCTGTTCTCTGAATTTGGTTGCCACTGATACGAATAAGGTAAAGTTCCTCCAAAAACAATTGCATTAATTTCTCCCGTACAAGTTCCAAAACATTTTGGATCAAGAACAACAGGATTACCTAATAGTAAACTATCAGGTTGTGTAATCTCTTGAGAAATAGCTGCAGCACATCCTGTTACTGCATCGGTAATGATTGCAGTATAGGTTCCTTCGCAAAGGTTAATGATTGATGTATCTGTGCTGTTGTTATTCCAAAGTATGGTTACCGGATTAGCATTGGTAATGCTTAATGCAATACTTCCATCGCATAAGCCGTAACAAGATATTGCACTGTCTATTACTGTTACTTGTGGTGCATTGATATCGCTTAATGTAATCGTGAACGATTGTGAACACAATAATGAGTCGGTGATGTTTACTTCATAAACGCCTGCGCCTAATGCTGTTGCTACATTCGTATTACCTGCAACCGGCGGGTTCCAAGTGTATGTTAATGTGCCTGTGCCTCCACTTACATTTAAGGTAATGCTTCCATCGTTTGCATTACAATTTGGCGATACTACTTGTGGTGTTACTATCAGTTCGTTTGGCGATAGTATATCAACTTGTGTTGTTCGGATGCAATGGTTAGCATCTGTCATTTGCA
>Ga0172373_10003895_pt1 | contig 21350 bp, 29 predicted proteins | sample Lak10m_2_FD_114546 | JGI IMG/M metagenome (GOLD analysis project Ga0172373, IMG submission 114546) | Freshwater microbial communities from Kabuno Bay, South-Kivu, Congo - kab_092012_10m | ecosystem: Environmental > Aquatic > Freshwater > Lake | place: Democratic Republic of the Congo...
GTTTTGGTGTTTCTGTACAAAGGACTTTGTTTAGATTTTAAAAAAAAGAATATATAAATCATGTCATTTACTTATTCACAGAAATTCTCAAAACTGACTGGATATCTCCTTCTGGAGTATCAATATGCCAGTACTCCTAATCCAGAGACTCATTATGTTTTAGCTGGTACTCCAGCAATTGGATTTGAAAAAATAATCAATGGTTATTATTCAAACACTGCGCAGGTGTTTAATAAACCAGAAGATGTAGAAACTACAGGAAATACTAGGAACACTAACGTTGTTCAAATAAGTGATAATAGATTTATATCACTTAGTGAGGATTATTTAAATCCTTATATCAATACAGATCCCAAATTAACGGACGAATCTAATTTACCCGTTAATTTTAATTTCAATCTTGGAGTTGAATATGATACTGCTAGATTTCATATCGTTTCCGGCTATTCTTTTGACGATATAGACGGTATTATAATACAGATAAGGTTTACTGAGAGAAGCACAAAAAAATGCACTGTAGCTCAAGTATTAATAAGTAAGAATGATATTGAGAATGTAAAAATGAATCCCAATCCTATTTATTTGGGAGGAGCTTTATACGATCATTATATCGAGGTTAAAATACCAAGCTTCAATTCAATGGTTTATGAATATGAAGTTTTGGACGGAAGTCCTTACCAAGCAGACACTCTTGCTGCTAAGATCTCTTCTGACGGTAATGGATTTTTAAGAAATAGTCCTATACAATTCTCTGTTTACGAGGTAACACAGACTAGTGTTAAAAATGGATATGATAATTATATTACCCAATTAAAATCACAGCTGTCAATAGAATCTCTTGATAATTTTTCAAATCTTGCAGCAGTTGTTCAGGAGAATACTAATTATAATTATATCGAATATTTCCCAACATGGAATAGCAACTTTCTAGAGGACTTCTTAAATTTAGAAGGAAGACTTGGTAGAACATATTATGTCATAAATGATGTTGAATTAAAAGAGCAAGTTGGTCTTTCTTATATAACAACACACAATTTCTCTTCTATACAGACGCAGGATTTTAATGCACCTATGATTTTTAGACCTGTTCTAGTAAATCCACTTACAACATCTTTCATTGTTAATTACACGATGAGATTAGTTGATAGAGGAAACAATCAACAGATCACAAGAATATCTTCTTTTGGATCTTATGATGTTAATAGATATGGTAAGGAAGTTAATAAGATAACTTTAACAACTGGAGCATACTCTCAGAAAGTTTATAATAAAATTATAAATCCACCAAATTTAACTACTGGTAATTTGCCTTCGAATCCGGCTGCTCCGACAGAGAGAAGAATACCGGTTTTTTATAAAGACACTAATATTTCTATTACACAGGAAACTTTAATTGTAGACAAGGATGGAAATATAGTGAGTCAGACATCTTCACCAGATGCTCTTAAAATATTAGGACAAGGTAAAGCCACTATAGTTTTAGACCCTTTTGATAATTTTTATAAATTCACAATGTATAATGTGAAAGCAGGAACTACTCCTGAGATACTAGATCTAGGTACTTCCCTTTCATACTTTTTAGTTTTTGTTGACACAAACGGACAACAGGTTAAAATAGAGAATATCAAGAATAGAACTAATATTTCAGATCCTTCAAAAGGACAGATAGCTTTTAAAATGGTTGAGACTGAATCTAAGAAAATATTAGGATTTACTAATAAAGATTTTTATATAACTTCTAGAACACCAGATGCCACTGAGACTAAAGTTTATTCTGGAACTTGGCAAAATCAAGCAGATGCTAAAGCAGCAGCTAATTCGTCAACCACACCTACAGCTTTAAGTTCTGTTTCTTCTGCTAAAACAAATACGACTGTTACACCTGTGGCTGCTCCTGTTACTACACCAGCAACTGAGAATCCTGCAAATGTGACTAGATCATCACAGGTTTCTGCTGGAGTTCCTAATAGTGATAATCCTAATGTACCTGTACAGAATAAAACGCCTTATGTTTTCGGAAGTAGTTCTATTACAAGTACTATACCTACTAGTGTTCTTGAAGGAAATGGATCCGTTGCTTCTGAAACGATAGATTCTAATAGATTTGATGATATCAGTCCAAGAAGAATAAAAGCAACTATAGATCAATCTTCTGTTACTGGATCAATAGCAGGATTAGAAGCTCAAGGAATGAAACCTGCTGATATTACAAATTATCACTTCAAACCAGAATCTCCTGGATATAAATTATTTAGTGGATTAACTAAGGAACAGTATTTAATATCTTGTATAAATTTACATCCGAAGTTAGCAGACGGTAGTTTTGATCCTAAATATATACAGTATTGTAATTCTGTAAATCTTCCGGTTAAAGATTACTCTAAATAATTTTAGAAGATGTTATTAAATGCTAGACAGAATGGTTTTATATTCAATTTTCCTAAATCTTTTATAGGTGAAAGTGTAGTTGAAAAATATGCACCTTATATAAAAAGGATGCCCATTCCTTATGATACTGTCCACCAGTTCATAAACTCTACTATACAACAAGTGAATTTTCCTACTCTGAAGGGTATAGATACTAGTGAACAAATTAGACCTGGTGGTTTTAAACAAACATACAAAAGTGCTACTACCCTACAAAACTTAATACAAAGGGACTTTACAGTAACTTTTAAATTAGGAGAGGGATTTATTAATTATTGGGTTATTTATGAAAATATAATTAATTTCTTAGATTTTCAAAATCCGAATCAATATTTTGATGATTTTAAATTAATGCTATTAGACAATGAGGGTGTTATAATGGCAAGTGTTCTTTTGCAGCAACCTTTAGTTACTTCGATATCCGAATTACAATTAAACTATGCTTCAACAACCCCTCAATTTTCAACATTCAGTGTTGGATTTAGATGTAATTATGTGAATGTTAAACTCGAAATCGGATAAGAAAATAATAGGTATAGATTTTTCTTTGAATTTAGGATATATAATATATGAAAAGGTATGTTACATATCTAACTGTTTATATTGGAGAGCTTTTACCCAAATACTATATTGGTTCAACTTCCGAGGATAAAATAATTTCTGGTAATTATTTTGGAAGTGTAAAATCTAAAAAATGGAAATCCATATTTAGAAACGAATTAAAAAAAAATAAACATTTATTTTCTGTACAAATATTATCATATCATAATGATAGAAAATCCGCATTAGAAGAGGAATTAAGATTACAAAAAGAAAAAGATGTTGTAAGATCAAAAGATTATATTAATGAATCATTAGCAACCCCAAATGGATTCTTTGGAATGGATACTAAGGGAGAGAAATCTCCAACGTTTGGAAATAAAATGTCTGATGAATCTAAGAAAAAAATGTCATTAGCAAAAAAGGGGAAAAGTTATGAAGAAATATACGGAAAAGAAACTGCTAATAAATTAAAATTAAGAATGTCTGAAAGATTTTCTGGTGATAAAAATCCAATGTATGGAATATCAAGAATCGGAACTGATGCACCTAACTATGGAAATAAAATGTCTGATGAATCTAGGAAAAAAATGTCGGATTCACAGAAAGGAAATAGAAATAGATTAGGAAAAGAATCTTCAGAAAAAACTAGAAATATATTATCAGAATTAAATAAAGGCGAAAAAAACCCAAGATATAAAGAAATTAATTTTTCATTAGTTATTGGATTTATAAAAAAGGGAAAAACCAATAAAGAAATATGTGAATTATTTGGTATTTCTATATGTACTTTTAGAAATAGATTTAAAGAAGAAATGGGAATATCAATAAAAGAATATAGGAAAAAATATGAATAAAACGAAATATATTGGAGTGGATTTTTCACCAAATAGCCCCGGTTTTTGTATATTAACAGAAGACTCGTGTAAATTAATTAGTATTTTTAGAACAACTAATATAATTCCAAAACTTCTTAAAAAAGAAAGCTCACCATTTAAAGTATTTACGGAAAATAAATTAGTAGACATTAATATCATCGAGAAACAAGAATTCAGTGGAGAATATCACGAAAAAGAGAGAGATAAACTTTTGAATTCGATATATTTTTCAGACTTAGTTTTACAATTATTAGAACCATATTTAGATGAAAATACCTTAATATCTATGGAAGGGATTTCTTATGGATCTCAGGGAAATGCTCTAGTTGATATTTCAATGGTTACCGCATTAGTTAGAGCTGGTATAATCAAAAAAATAAATCCAGATAATTTTTATGTTTTTTCCCCTTCATCAGTTAAAAAATTTGCTGTTAAGGGGAATGCAAAAAAAGATGAATTATATTATGCTTTTATAGAAAAAAAGAAAAATGATATAAGATTTAAAGAATTAATAGATGTTTTTGAAACAAATAAAGATAAATGGGTAAAAGGACCAAAGAAGGTTGAAGGGCCTTGTTCGGATTTAATAGATTCAATATGGTTATCCTTATTCTTAGAGGAAAATTTGGAGAAACTTTTATCTGGTAAGAAGATATAAGTATTATATAAAATACAATTAAATAAATTTAAGTAATTATGGAAAATTTCGACATTTTTAATTTAGACAATGAGGCATTTGTTAAGCAAGATGTAAAAAGAGAAGAGGATGAGTTTTTGTATAAGCCTTATCCTGAATTAGGAAAAGATGGTGTTTACAAATCTTTAGTTAGGTTCTTACCTAATATTGCAAACACGAAGAAATCAAAAATACACCAATACTATGTTTGGTTAAAAGATCCAGTTGATGGTAAAAATTTAAAAGCGCTTTGTCCTACTACTGTTGGTAAGCCTTCTATTTTAAAAGACATTTTCTGGAAACTAAAAAATTCTCCTTCTGCAAAAGATCAAGATTTATCTAAGAATTTTGCTAGGAAAGAGGATTTCTATTCATTAGTACAGATCGTTAAGGATGCTAACCGTCCAGATTTAGAGGGTAAAATAATGATCCTTAAATTCGGAAGAAAAGTTAACGATCTTATCGAACAACAAATAAAACCAGAATTTGGCCCTTCTTCAAATCCTTATGATTTAGTAGAGGGTAAAAACTTTGGTCTACATGTTAGAAAAGTTGGTGATTGGAACAACTACGATTTATGTCAATTCGTGGGAGATAGAATGCCTTTATATATTAACGGCGAGCCTGTAGAAAAAACAGCTGAATGGGCTGAGAAAATTTCTACCTATTTAAAAACAGGTCCACAAGATCTTGAAAAATATGATTTCAAAGAATGGACTGATGAAGAATTTGAAAAGATAACTAAGATTATCAGAAACACAGTTCCTGATGGAAGATTAGTTTCTGAGATTATTGGTGCAGGATCTGTGGATGCTAAAACTAGTACATCTTCTACATCATCTGTTGACGATTTCTATGGTGAAGCTACTCAAAGAACAACTACAGTTTCTGAAGACGTTGAAGAGGATCACAAACCAGCTCCTAAAAAAGCTGCTAAATCTGCACCTTCATTAGATGACCTTTATAATGATCTATAATAAATTTAATTTTAGATCTTTATGGAAACAAAGGAAGTTAGTAGCCTATCGATCGATAGGGTAAAGACTATAGTCAGAAGTGCTTTAGTTAAATTCTTTGGAACTGATAATCCAGAAAGATTAAACATTCATACAATGGGCGGCAGACTAAACTTCTGCTGCCCTTATTGTGGGGATTCTTCTGAAACAGCTAGAAAGAAAAGAGGAAATCTTTATCTTGATTCATTAACTTATAAATGCTATAATGGGGGATGTGAGGTTTTTAGAAACCTTAATACATTCGTTAGGGATTTTGATATGAAAGATTCCCTTAGTGCTGATGAGAGGAGAGAAATAAATGATCTTTCTAAATCAAGTCTTTCTAGGAAAAAAGTTAGAAATTCGATAGACTTCTTTTTTAGTAAGAATTACAAAGATATATTAATCCCTAGGGAAACACTAAAGAGTAAATTAAACCTTATTGAGGTGAAAGGAACCTTTGCAGAGAAATGGTTAAATAACAGAAATCATGGAGCTGATGAGAAATTCTTATGGGATCCTTATAGAAAGAACCTCTACCTACTAAATTTATCCGGAGATGAAACTTGTGTTATAGGATTACAAGTAAGGAATATAGTAAAAAAATCAGGTAGTAAATATTACACATACAAATTGAGCGGTATTTACGAGAAACTATTAGGAATAAAAGATCCAGAGGTTCTAAGGAAAGCTCAGGAGATTGATCCAGTTTCAACCGTATTTGGATTCAGCACAGTCGATTTAGATAATATGATAACTGTGTTTGAAGGACCAATGGATGCTTGGCTTTGTCCTAATTCTATTGCATTATGTTCAATAAACAACAAGTTCCCATTTGATGTTGAAAATAAGAGATGGCTTTTAGACAGTGATAAGACAGGAAAAAATAAATCTGCTGAATTATTAAGTCAAGGTGAGGAGATTTTTCTTTGGACCAAATTTATAAATGAAAATAATTTACCTGATAGGGATAAGTGGGATTTGAATGATGTTGTTGATTATGTGAGAGAGAAGGGAATGAAGATAAATAAACTCGATAACTATTTTTCTTCAAGTATATTAGATTTAGTTGATTTATGAAAAAGAACAACAATAAATATAAATCTCCTCTCAATCTAAAGGAGGAGAATAATATTTTTTCTCAAGATCTTGAATTAGGTGAAAACTTTGATGCTGGTTCGCCTAAAAGTAAAATAGATCAAGGTTTTGTTGAAGTTAAACCAGTAAAAAAAGGTAAGAAATGTCAGAGCAAAAAACTAATTTAGATTCATCTGTTAGAAAGGATTTTGAAAGTGAGTTCATTCGTGAGAGAGCGGAATGGACTGAGAAGATAAAGGTCCTAGCAGTTAGATTAAAAAATATAAAGGAGATTGCAGATGTCCAAGTCGATTTATTTTCTTACCGACAGATCTTACTAGAATATAATGCTAGTCTTTTACAGGTTATGAGTAAACTTAATTCAAAACTTAGAAAAGATAAAAGCGAAAGACTAAAATACTATTCCGAAAATTATCAAGTTAAGTATGGTGCTAATGAAAAAACACCACTTATTGATGGAGACCTTTCAGAACTAAAGGAGAGAATAGATATTGTAGACACACAAATAAGTTTCTTAAACGAAACTATAAAAACTGTAGATTTCATGCTTTATGGTGTGAAGGACAGAATTAGAGTACATGAATTCCTTGTGGGAAGTACTTTGAAATAAAGATTAATAATGTTAAAGTTTTCAGTGACAGATGATAATAATTGGTTGAGTTTATTTCACTATGATGAGGAGTTCGAGAGAAAACAAATGGAAATTTCTTTAACTAGAAAAATACACAATCACTTTTTCCACCCTTTGGTTAAGAAAAAACATTGGGATGGATCAATATGTTTTATTGATAAAAAACCCACATTCTGGAGAATCCCTGTTGGACTATGGGGAGAAGTATATGAGATTTGTGAAAAATATAAAATACCTGTTGAGATCAATGGTCTCGAAAGGGTAATAGATAATAAATTAACTTTGGAAGATTTTACTGAATGGTGTAATGAATTTTTCAAAGATGGTATAGGAGGAGATCCTAATAAAAAACCTAGAGACTATCAAATAGAAGCAGCTTGGAGAATAGTTAAGTTTAAACTTTCAGTTTCTGAAATTGCTACTAGTTCGGGTAAAACTTTTATTGCTTTTATAGTTTTAGCCTATTTAAAAAGTGTGCATAAAGTACAAAAGTTTCTAATGGTTGTTCCTAACACAAATTTAGTGTTACAAGGATCGGAAGATTTTGAAGAATATGGACTCGAGAATCTTGATAACTGTGAGCTTCAACAAATACACGGATCTAATAAAAAGAAAATATCAAGTGGCCTAATGATAGGAACCTATCAATCGCTTGTGAAATTAGGACCTGAGTTTTTTGATGGAGTTGAAGCTGTGTTTGTGGATGAGTGTTTACACCCAGATTCTTTAGTAACTATGGCTGATAATTCATTAAAAAGAATCTGTGATATTGTTGTAGGGGAGGAAGTATTAACTGTAAATGATAAATCAGGAAAGGTCGAATCTAAAATTGTAGATTTTGTTTATCATAATATGTCAAAAGGTAATCAGATGTATGAAATAGAAACTGATTGCGGTAAGATATTAAAAGTTACAGGTAATCATAAGTTAAGACTTTCTACTGGAGAATGGAAAAAGGTTGAAGATCTGACAGAGTCTGATGAGTTATGGGATTTATATTAATAAAAGACCCATGTGTAACAATCAAGATAAACAAAAAATTAAAGAATATATTATTAAGAATAAAAAATTTATAACTCAGTACCGGATGAAAGAGATATTAGATAAGGAAAAAAGAGCATTATCTAATATTAGGCTTTTTTCTGGAATAAACATTCCTGATGAAATAGATGATGTTAAATCATTATTGTGTTTAATTGATGTTAATAACGGAGTATGTGAGAGGGATGGTTGTATAAACGAAAAATCAAGGGATCCAGGTAGATGGGAACTAAGAAAATTCTGTAGTAGATCGTGTGCAGATAAGGATTTTGGATCTAAGCAAATTGGATGTAAAAATTCTTTCCATAACATATCTGATGAATCTAGGAAAAATATGGGATCTAAGATATCTAAAAAAATTAGAAAAAGGATACTAGATGGTGAATTTACTCCTAATATAACTAATTCTTGGTCAAATAGTAAGATCTCTGTTAATATTAATGGCGAATTAAAATTTGTAAGATCCTCCTGGGAAGCATATTTTTATATTTTAAATAAGGATCTTAGTTATGAATTAATAAGAATTCCCTATTTAGACGAAAAGACAAACAAAGTTAGAAGTTATATAACTGACTTTTGTGATTTTAATAATAAGATAATATATGAAATAAAACCAAAAACGAGAGTAAAAGATAATTTTTTAAAAATAAAAGAGGCTAAGAAGTGGTGCGAAATAAATTCTTATTCCTATGTAATAATAACACAGGAATGGATAATAGAGAGATATGATCGAAAAAAATTAGTGGATCAACCTGAAGGAGAAAGAATAGCAAGACTTATTGAAAAAATGATAAAATATGAAAATTAGATCGATAAAAAAAATTAATCATTGTGACGACGTTTATAATTTAAGAATAAAATCTGATGATGGAAATAATCATAATTATATTGCTGAAGGTATACTCGTAAGTAATTGCCATCAAGCAAAATCTTCTTCGATCAAGCAGGTCGTTGCTTTGTGTAGAGACTCCAAATGGAGATTTGGTTTATCCGGTACTCTAACTAATAAGAAGAGTGCTGAGTATTTAACTATACAACAATTCCTTGGACCTTTAGTTATGGAGATATCACCTAAATTTCTTTTCGAGAATAAGTATGCTACTCCTGTGAATATCAAGATCATTAAAATGAATTGGATGGATCCTGAGGTCAAGGCGAAGTTAGGTAATCTTAGAGAGAATAAGGTTGAGCTTGAAGGTAATGATCTTTTCAATCTGGAGAGAAAACTTGTTGTTAATTCAGATGCTAGATTAAATTTCATTATCGAATTTATTTTAAAGACGTCTAAGAATTCATTAGTACTTTTTCAGTCTGTTGCAGAAGGTTATGGTAAAAAGATATATGATGGTATTAGAGGCAGAACATCAGACAAAGAGGTTTATTATATAGACGGAGATACTAGTCCAGATAAAAGAGATATATTTACCCAGAGAATGGAAGAAGGTACTAATAAAGTAATGGTAGCTTCTTTTGGTACTATGTCAACTGGGATTTCTGTAAAAAATATCCATAATATATTTCTAGTTGAATCTTATAAATCCGAGGTTCTTATTAAACAGAGTCTTGGTAGGGGGATGAGGTTATATGAAGGTAAAGAGAAAGTTAACATAATAGACTTTGTGGATGATTTCTCTTATAATGGAAAAGATAACTACCTAATGAAACACTCCAAAGAAAGAATAGAGATTTATAAAAGAGAGCATTTCGAATATAAAGTATATAATGTAGATGTGAAGTAATAACTTTTTTGAAGATATATATAAAAAAGGTTTTTAATAATGTCTAAAATTTTTAAATATTCTGAATTTATCTTGGAATACCTAAAACCATATCCCGGATCAGATTCTTTGGGGTCTTCTAAATATAATGAATATTACAAAAAATATTCTAATGAGGATTATGGGGTTAGAGCTAGAAGCTATGGTATATCAGCCAATGATACAACTCTACAAAAAACAGAGAGCTTCTTTCAGAGAATGGAAAATAGAATTAATGCTATTGCTGATCAAATGGGATATTCTCAAAATCTTAGAAGATATGCAAGAGGCGGTAATTTTAATACCGGAGTAGAACTTCTTTATGGTTTACCTTCTGTTGTTCCTAGTGTACTAAAAAGAATATTTGCCCCTACTAAAACTGGATATAATAGTCCATGGGAAGGGATTAAGTTCAATAAAGTTGGTAAAGGAGATGCTGACCAAGATATAGATTTTATCAGACACACTAATAATGAGTTTATAAAAAATGATCTAGGTAATATAAAAAGCGAGAATGATCTAGAGAATCATATATCTGGTCTTTATAAAAGAGGTAAGGTGAAAGTTGGTGAAGATCCTATATTAGATGATGTTGCTAGAAACAGAGCTAATATATTTTATAGCTCAAGAGCATAATTAAAGAAGTAAATAAATAAAAAACAATGAAAAAATATTCATTAATAGTTGAAAAGAAAAGAAATGAAATAAGTGAAGATGCTTTGTTGAATGAGAGTAATCTTTATTTAGATTTTTCTAAAAAATACAACAAGGAACATGGAGTTTCTGGTCCTTTTGACAAAAAATTTAAAGGAGATAAAGCAGCTCAGAAAAAATATATGGAAGGACTTTCAGATGCTTGGGAAAAACACAAGGAGAAGAAAGGAATTAAGACTAAGAAGAATAAGGATTTTAATTTCAAAAAGAAAGTTAATGAATCTAAAAGCCTTGAAATGGCTTCTCAAATGATTGGTGATGGAGGTGATCCTAATTATCATTTTGTTAAAATGTCTGACGATTATACCTTTGTTAAAGATGGAAATGAGACTAAGTATAGTGAATCTCCTATGGAATCTCCGTTAAAGATAAGAACTACTCATGATTTTGGTTCTTATACTTTTGGCCCATTCTTAAATTTAGAGGAATCTAAAATGTTTGCTGATAGTTTAGATCTTGATGAATTAAACGGTCCTAGAACTATCACTATTGAGGACAGAAAAAGTGGTTTAGTTTACAGTAGATATTTAACTTGTAAGCTTCAACCAGTTTGGAGTGAAAAAGTTGAATCTAATTCTAAAGGTTATACTGAAGACGAAGAAGACGAAGAAGAAGATGATGAATTCTCAATGTCAGCTAAACCTGATTTAGATGATGTTGAATACACACACAGAGAAGAAGAAAACGACGAAGAGGAGTAATATGTTAGCTGGTTCTAAAATAAAGGCATTAAATTCTATAATCCAACACTACATCGGTGAATCTGTTGTTGGTGTTGAAGAATCTAATTCCGGATTTTTTTTTAGAACTGGATTTGGTAAGACTGGTTCTTTAATTAGGTCTATTATTGGAAACGAATGGTGTATATCAATTGAGGGAGAAATGGTGGATTCTATAGAGACTGAAGTTTTTTCAACTCTAATAGAAGCACAAGGTGATTATACACTAGACCAATATGCATGTATTTTGCACGATTTAATAGAATCTGATAAGATTAAATATAGATCGAAATCTTTAGTCTCTAAAATACTAATAGTTTTAGAGGATTTTATGCTAAATTCCGAGGATTTTGTTCCTAAAGAACTAATAAGAATAGGAGCAAATTGTATTTTCTCTCATGGTGGGATTAGATTTATGTATTGTTTAAATTAAGCAAAATGGCAGGTATTAAAAACTTAAATGAAATATTTCAAAAGAAAGGTAAAGATTTTACAGAGAATCTTTTTAATAGTGAAGTAACTATAACTGAGAATCTAGACGGATCAGCTTTTTCTTTTGAGAAAGATTTTATAGGAGATAAAATCTCTTTTTATAAAAAAGATCAAAGTAACCCTATCACTAAAGTTGATAGGGTTTTAATGTCATATTACGAGAAGCCTATTTTGTATATAGAATCTCTTCCTGAGGATATTAAATCTGATATTCCTGTTGGATGGAGATTTGGGATGCTTTATTTCCCTAATACAAAACCAGTAAGAATAGAATATGAGAGGGTTCCTAAGAATCATTTGATCTTAACTCACATCACAGTAAGAAACGAATTCGGTGAGACCGAGGAATCTATACAGGATTCAGAGAAACTTAATGAATGGGCAGATAAGTTAGGTGTTGAAAGACCACCTATAATATTTCAGGGTAAATTAGATCCGGATCAGAAATTAAAGATCATGGATTTTATATCCACCCCTTACATGGATCTTAAAAATAAATTTAAGACTGAAAGCTTCACAAAATATATAATCTCTATATTAAATCCTGATATTGTAAAGACAACCTTAGGCAATGATCTACACGGAGAAATAGACAGTATCATATTTAGATTTAAACAAGAAGATGAATCCGAGAAAGACCTTTTAGCAAAAATGGTCGATCCTATATTCTATGAAGTTCTTAAGCAGAACAAATCTAAAAAATCTACATATTTTCCTAACGATGTTTATTCACTGTGTCTTATAGATGTGATGAATTACATCCTTGAAATTGGTGTAGAGAATTTTGATGCTACGGGAGAAGAACCAGAAGAGAGGTATATTAAGTTTGTTTTTTCAGTTTTTAAAGGCTTTATTAACGAATACGGGGAAAAGTATATTGGTGCTGATTTTGATAAGCCAGACTACTTAAAATCTGATGAATTTAATCTAAATGTTGAGATGATAGAGGACTTAGAAATTAAAAGTCTTTTAGATTATGATGATATTTACGGGGACATACTTCAGCTAATTCTAAATTCTTTCAGAAAGTTCAAAAGAACCGCTTATGGATTTTTTACTGAGGGCCTAATAGACCAATTCAATCACTTAGTTCAGGAGATAGCTGATTATATTAATGCTAAAAGAAAAGAACAAATTGAGGAAGCAATTGGAGTTCCAACATTCATTTCATTTAAGAATAAGGTTAGAAGATTTAAAGCACTTGATGAGGATCTAGAAGAGACGTTAGATCTTGAGACTGAAGATCTAGATACTTACGAAATGATTAATGAGAGTGAGTCTACTAGTGAAGAAAAAGTTGAGGACACATCAGAATTCTTTTCATTTAATTCTTTTAAGAAAGTTATATCTACTAATAAGGAGAAGAAGAAGATAAAAATATTAAAGGAGAACAACGAAAAATGTAATCTTATAGTTGGTAAATTTCAGCCTTTTAATAATGGACATTTAAAAATGTGCACTAGAGTGATGAAAGAAAATAATTTACCTATCTTTTTGTGTGTTGTTCATCCAGGAGAGCCATCTAAAAAATATCCATATTCAGAATCACTAATTAAGAAAAGTATTGGTGCATTAACTTCGGAAAACAGTAAGCTTTTCTGTGGATATAAAATAATCAAAGAAAATCTTTTAGAAGAGGCTGTTAATAGTGCTTGTGAAACACATAATCCTGTATCGGTTAGTGTGGGCGAAGAGGATTTTGAAAATGCAGTTCTACAGAGAGAATGGCTTAAGAAGAAATATGATGTTCCTGAATTTGAAATATTTAAAACCCCTAGATGGTCAGACAATGATTCTGTTAGAAAAACTATAGATAATAATGACTTTCAGGATTTTAAAAGTAAAGTTCCTAAATCAGTAGCTATCCTATTCAACGAGTATGTAAAAGAATGTAGCGAAAGTAAAGCCTTGGATGAGGATAATAATGAATCTGAGGATAAATAGTATATATAAGAAACTAATATGAAACTTAAACACTTACACCTTTTTGAAAATTTTTTAAATGAGGACGGGTACGGTAGAGACTATTTCGTTAAGAAAAAGGATGGTAAAATAAATAAATACTTTTTTAAAATAGAAGGAGAAGAAAACGATTTAGGTTTTGTCCTTTCTATAAGCAAGACGTCTAGAGAATCTTCTGTAGATGGCGCAGAAAATAGCTATTGTGTACTTAACATCGAACCTATCAGTACTAATGTTATGGATGATTATCTAGTAAACGAGACTGATTATAAATCTAGAGATGAGGAGGTTTTTAAAATTTCTAAGAGTGAGTTTTTAAGATTTTATGAACTTGTTGGGGAATGTATAAAGGATTATTTAAAGAACAATCCTAAAGTGACTTCTATCTATGATGACATGCCTTTAAATCTTGACATAGAGTTAGAGACATATTCCGGAAGAGTTAAGAGTATGATTGATAGCTGGTCTTATGGAAAATGGAGTTCACAAACTTCTTCTTCCAATAAAGGACTAGTCTATCTAAAAAGAGATCATGATTAATTTATTAGAGTACTCACAATTCCTAAATGAATCTAGAATACCAATAGCATGGGCTAATCCTTCACAGCTCACTATTAATATTTTGGGTTTTATTCAAGAGAAGGAGAAGGTAACAAAGAAAGAATTGGTAGAATTTTTATCTGAGGTTCCGGAGGATGCATCAGGAAGAAAACCTAATCTGTCTTGGGCTAATAGGAATAAAAAATATGTGAGATATAAAATAGAGGAGGAAGGTACTAACTATTACTATTTGACCTCATTAGGAAAAAGAGTGCTTAAATCTGCCAAAATCAATGAAACATATCTTAAATCTAACACTAAAAAGTAAAAATAAATAATTTAAAATTATGGTACATTACGAAAAATTGAAACAATTAGTAGAGTCTATGGAAAAAGACGTTAATGATTTCTACTCTCCAAAGAATAACGGAGAAGCTGGTAAAAGAGCACGTGCTTTCTGTCAAGAAATTAAAAATGTTGCACAGGAGTTAAGAGAAGATATTCAAAATATTAAAAACTCTAAAAAGAATAAATAATGGGTTACTACACTTGTAAAGTTAGCTTCTTCACGGGAGAGGTTTCAAAACAAACAGGAAGAGCAAAAGCTACTAAATCAGAGATCTTAGTAGAAGCAGAAAGTGTAACAGAAGCAGAAGCAAACTTGCATAAGCATTTGAGCGGAGAAGCTTCTACAGCACATTTAGATTTTGAGGTAACAGCAGTTTCTCAATCTAAAATTGAATCTGTAGTTAGATATCATTAATAATCATGAAAAAACCAGTATCATCAAAGAATAAAGCAGAGACGAGTAATTATACTCCACCGAATTCTCCTGTTAAAATTCCAGAGGGTGATACTGGTTTTAATTTAGTTAAAAAGAATTATAATAGATTTATTTGGACTTGGAATGAATATATAGATAAAAAAAAGTCTAAATAAATTTAAATCATGCCCGCAAAATCTAAGAGCCAACAAAGATTAATGGCACAGGCTTACCAAGTAAGAAAATTCAGAGATACTCACGGAAAAGAAGGTAAGGATCCAAAAGATATCAATCCCGAATACAGGGAACAAATCTCAGACATCGCAACTGGGATGAAAGACAATAAGCCAGCACTTAAAAAATATGCTTCTACTAAACACAAAGGCCTTAAGGACAGAGTAGGAGAATCCATTGAAAAAATCAATGCACCAGGATTGGATAAGATAAGTCCATATTTAGATCCTGATTCTAAAGAGTCTAACGATAACGAATATAAAAAATTACAGAATTTAGTAGACTATAGAGAATTCCTAAAAAATAAGAAATAATCATGGAAGAAAATTTAAATGAAGATTGCGGATGTGGTGGAACTACCTCCACAATAAGAGATTACGAAACCCACGTCAATTACAATAATCACAGTAAAGATCCTTGGGTAGGAATGAATGCCTATCTGAATGATGGAAGAAGTGGTAAGATTGATGATTCTATAAGAAACAATACTGGTGAAGTTATAGGATATGTTATAGAAGGAGACAGAGGAGCTTTTAGAGTTTTCAAGGATAAGATCGTTAGAGTTGAAGAAAGCGAAGGTGCAATGGCATCTTTACCTAATACACCAGGTATGGGAAGTCCTGCTATTCCTACACCGGATGGAAAACCTGGATCTGGCGACCAATTTCCCACTTTAACTGCTGGAACACCTGCTGCAAAAGGAGGAAAGAAAAAATCTAAAAATTCTGAAGAAGATGAAGAGGAGGGTATAAAAAAATCAGGATCTCTTCTAGATTTTAAAGCCTTTATAAAGAAGAGTAAAAATATCTAATAAATAAATTGAATGGGGACTTTGAAGGTCTCCATTTTTGTGGATATATAATATATGAATCATTTATTTAGCTATCAGGAATATTTAATAGAAGGGTCAATACTTGTTACATCAAACTGGGCCATTGTTTATAACGAGAAAGAACTTTACAAGAAACCCGGAAACGGTGCATTTATTTTTAATAGTATGGGTAAGTTCTACATCTATTATATGTTTCCTGATTCTAAGAAAGAATGTTTCCTTGGTTTTTACGAGTCTAAGGATAAGTCTAGAGACAAAAAAAGTCTTTGTTATATAAAGGTTAAGGAGAACAAAAAAGAAATCAGCTACGAGTCTTTTATTAATGTTGATAAACAAGAACTTGTGGATATACTAATTCATTTCTTTGATTCATGTGACGTTGAAGACCTTCAAAAATCAGAGAGAGGAAAATTCTTAATGGGATTATGTAAATCGTTAAAAGGTGTTGTGAAAAGTGAATATGCGGAAAAACTTCCTGCAGCATATACTCTTTTTAATAAAACTATAGACGATTATACCAAAATAGCAAAAACTCCTGAATTGGATAAGAGTGATAAGAATTATAAATTTCTAGATGTCTTCAAACAATTTGTAGAATTTTATAAGTCTTGTTAGTTATTCTATTGTTTCGAAATAGAACTTTACCTCTATATCAGTTTCTTTGATTAGTCCGTATCTTTTTGCAAATTTGTATTGTGTACTGTATTCATTTAGTGATTTAACAAATTGTTTTATATTGTTTCTAAACTGCTCAAGTGTATATGAATTCTTCTGTATGTTACAACTAGCACATGAAGGGTTATAGTTTTCCAAGGTTTCTTTCTCCGGGTTTCTACAATTACCAGTTTTTACAAATCTTCCTTTTTTCCTATTCCATTTACTTTCCCTGATGATTGGTTCTATGTGATCTGCGTGCCATCCTTTTACTAATTCACAACCACAGTATGAACATTTTCCGTCGTATTTATTAAATACAATCTCTCGTTCTTTTTTTGTCATGTTAGTTACCTTCCTTCCTTTTTAAATTTTCTAAGAATGCACCCCATACTGCTCCCCCGTCTTTTATACCAGGTTTAGGAAATTTGTGATTCTTTGCTCTTTCTGACATTATGTAAGCTGCTATGATAGCATCTTTTAATTCGAGTTCTTTTTTGTCTAGCATTTCTTGTATTCTCCTAACTGATCTTAATGCTTCATCTCTATTAACAAATCTTAATCCACCAGGATATTTCTTGTCTGTTCTGTCAAAAGGATTTATGTCACTAAGATATACAGCCTCGTATAATTTGAAAGTTAGGATATTTTTCATGTATTATATATTCTTTTTTGAAACCTAGTGTGATTCTAACTATAAAATTAATATGATAATAGATATTGAAAACATAGGAGGAGGTACTTTAAAGGTATCTCATTACACTGAGGAGGGGGAAGTAAATCTTTTAAAGATAAACGTACCCAAGTCTCAGCATTTTGTTTGGAAAAGGACACATGATAGGGATAAGGAAAAAGACAATGAATGGACATCTTGGGATAAATCACCGATTAAGAAACATCCAACTACTAGATTTGATAAGTATAGAACAACAGAAATTCTAGAATGTATAGATCCAAATATAACTAAGCCTCTTTGGGATTATCAAACGCCAAAAAAATACTTTGTCGATATAGAGGTAGAGATTACAGACAATAGAGCGGATTCATTAGACACCTTGAATTCTCCGAATAAGGTTGTTTCTATCGGTATGGCATCAAGCCACGGTAAGGTTCTAGTTATGGGATTGGATGACATGCCACCAGAGAAAATATTAAGAATTAACAAAAGACTGGCAGAGTATTTCAAGGGAAGACCAGGGGAATGGAGTTTTAATTATAGAAAGTTTGAAAGTGAATTTGATATGCTCTACACATTCTTTTCTGCTCTACTTCCTAAAATGCCTCTAGTTACTGGATGGAACTGGTTTGGATATGACTGGCCTTATTTGTTAAATAGAGCGAGAAGACTTGGAATAGATCCTAAGATTGGATCTCCTTCAGGAGTTCTTCTAGGTAACAATCAAATACCTATGCACGTACTAATGGTCGATTACCTAGAGATCTATAAAAAATGGGACAGGGTTATTAAAATACGTGAATCCAACTCTTTAGATTATGTTGCAGAGCAGGCACTCGGTATTAAGAAAGTTAAGTATGATGGAACATTAAGGGATTTATACGAATCAGATTTTGAGACTTTTATATTCTATAACGCAGTCGATTGTGTGCTACTTCATTATATAGACAAAAGACTTGATACACTTTCAACATTCTTTAAAATTGCACAAGTAAGTAGGGTTGAAATAAACCGTGCGCTTTCACCGGTTTGGACAACAGAAGTACTGATGCTTAGAAAGTTCATGGAACGGAAACAAGTTATCCTTGATGAAAGGAAGGAGGTACCAGATGTTAAATTCGAAGGGGCATTCGTTAAGAAACCAAAACCTGGTATGTATTCTTGGATTGCTTGTTTTGACTTTGCTTCTCTTTATCCTAATACGATGATGCAATGGGGTATATCACCTGAAATATTTATTGGTAAGAATATAGAAGATCTCCCGGAGGGAGCTATAAAAACATCTTCAGGAGCTTGCTTCTATAGTCCTGAAGGAAGACCCCCAGTTTTAAGGGAGATACTAGAATGGCTTTATTCACAAAGAAAAGCAACTAAGAAAAAGTACTTTGAGTGTGAGAAAGAAATAGAGAAAATAAAAAAAGCGATAAAAGAGAAACAAAAATCAATATAATATGGAAAATCGTAAATTACTACCTGGTAGATGGCTAGATGTAACGATGGGAATTTTAGTATTTGGGGTCATATTTGGTGTGATGTTTTATTTTATACGTGAGGATGCGACAGTAATAGACACCAGAGTAGAAACCTTAGATGGTAGGGTATATCATTGCACTGATGCTGATTCATACAATAATGGTATGACATATATAAGAAGACCCTATGAAATTATTATACCTACCAAAACTATAAAAATAATAAGTAAAATAAAATAAGTTAAATATGGCAAACACAGACAATAAATGTTCTGATCTTCCAGTTGAAGATTTTTACACTGGAGCTAATGACACTCTAGGTTTGATTTACAACAAACAGAAAGAGTTACAAGAAAGATATGGATTCGATTTTAAAGATTGGTCTATTAAACAGATTGCTGATTTCTGGATGGTTAATAAACATGCCCTTGGTGATGAGTTAAATGAAATGTTTGATGCTCTAGGTGGTATCAATGACGGTATTGGATCTGCAGGGTGGAAGTACTGGAAAGGTGACAACAAGAAAACACAAGATATGAAAATCTCGGATCTTAGTGAAGGCGATAAATTAGAGCTATTCTATGAGTGGATCGATGGATTACATTTCTTCATGAACTTCGCTATATCTATTGGTATGACAAGTAAGGATATTGTTAATCTTTATATGTCAAAGCATAAAGAAAATCACAGAAGGCAGGATTCTGGATATTAAAGCATAAATTCTCGTATTTTTTGGATATATAAAAGATGAAAGCTTTTGTATATCGTTGGACCAATCATAAGAATCTTATGCAATATATTGGATCTCATATAGGGGATATTGATGATGGATATGTAGGATCCGGAAAATATTTTATTAATGCCTATAACAAAAATCCCGAATTTTTTTCACGTGAGATATTGGAATTTATAGAGGGAGATGACGTAAAGAGTATAATAAAGGAGAGAGAAGAGTATTACCTAAATATTTATGAAGTTTCAAAAAATCCTCTATATTATAACATAACTGAAAGATATTTCGGTGGAGATGTTTATTCAGGATTAAACGAGGAGGATAAAAAGATTATGATGGATAAAACGGTAAAAAAAACTAAGGAGGATAGGGCCAATAATCCAGAAAAATGGAGATTAATATATGATAAGATGTCTAAAACTAAGAGAGATAAATCTTCTTATATTAACCAATTTGATATTAATGGAATATTGATAAGTACTTATTCTTGTATAGAGGAAGCACACGAAATGACTGGAATATCTAAAGGAAATATACATTCGGTTCTAATAGGTAAAAGAAATAATGCTGGTGGATTTAGGTGGTCCTATACAGATGTACCTAATCTGCTTATTAATAAAAAACGCGGAAGACCTAATGGGGTAAGGAACAAGAATAAAATGGAAAGATCACATACCAATGTAAGAAAACTGGAAGTGATTCAGTATGATCTAGAGGGGGATTTAATTAGAATTTGGGAATCTTCTTTAGAAGCATCTAGGGAGTTGGGATTAAGCTCAGGATCAATAAACCATTTTATTAACGGAAGAAAACCAAAGTCAGGAAACTACGGAGGATTTATATGGGAAAAAGGAAATAATATCACTTACACCATATACAAATAATAAGATAATACTAATATATAAAATAAAAAATTCATGGAAAAATTATTAACCCCGAATCCTAAACGATTCTCTTTATTCCCAGTTAAGCACCAAGACATTTGGACAATGTATAAAACTGCGGAGGCTTCTTTCTGGACTGCAGAAGAGATTGATTTAGCTCAGGATATCACAGACTGGAGAGAAAAATTAACTGATAATGAGAGATACTTCATTAAGCACGTAATTGCTTTCTTCAACAACTCAGATGGAATCGTTAACGAGAATCTAGCTGCTAATTTCTTTAACCAGGTTCAATACCCTGAAGCAAGATGTTTCTACGGATTTCAGTTAGCTATCGAAAACATTCACGGGGAAACTTATTCTCTATTGATTGACACTTATATTAATGATGAGGAAGAAAAAGATCACCTTTTTAATGCTGTAGAAACAGTTCCTTCTGTTAGTCGTAAAGCTAATTGGGCTATGAAATGGATTGACAAAGGTTCTTTTGTTGAAACGTTAATTGCTTTTGCAGCAGTTGAAGGAATTTTCTTCTCTGGATCTTTCTGTTCTATTTATTGGTTAAAGAAAAGAGGTTTAATGCCAGGTCTTTCTTTCGCTAATGAATTAATATCTAGAGATGAAGGACTACA